>Ga0209624_10001084_pt1 | contig 22440 bp, 19 predicted proteins | sample JacPinW_OM2H0_O1_FD_188565 | JGI IMG/M metagenome (GOLD analysis project Ga0209624, IMG submission 188565) | Forest soil microbial communities from Algoma, Ontario, Canada - Jack Pine, Ontario site 1_JW_OM2H0_O1 (SPAdes) (version 2) | ecosystem: Environmental > Terrestrial > Soil > Boreal...
GAAGGCACGACACTTGCCCCGAAGTCTGTGACCGCAAAGTCGGCGACTTCCTCTCCCGACACGAAGGTCGACCCCAACGCCATCGAACTCAACATCCGCCGCGACCCGACCATCTACGACGGGCAATTTTCCAACAACGGCTGGCTGCAGGAACTTCCCAAGCCGATGTCGAAGCTCACTTGGGACAACGCCGTCCAAATGGGCCCCGCGATGGCGAAGCGTCTCGGCATCGCGACCGAAGACGTCGTCGAGCTCGAACTGAACGGTAAGAAAGTCACCGGACCCGTCTGGATTCAGGCAGGACATCCTGACAACTCCATTACGGTCACACTCGGCTACGGACGCAAGCGCGCCGGACGCGTCGGCACCGCGCAAGGCTTCGACGCTTACGCTCTACGCACGAGCGATGCTCCTTACATCGCGTCGGGTGTGGCCATCCGCAAGACCGGAGATACCTACAAGCTCGCATCCACGCAAGGCATGCAGTCGATGGACACGCCGGACGGCGGTCATCGTCCGCTGGTGCGCGAGACAAGCCTCGAAGAATACAAGCAAAACGCGAACTTCGCGCACGAGGAAGAGCCCGAGATTCCCCGCGAACTTACGCTCTATCCCGACTATCACTACGAAAAAGAGATGTACGCCTGGGGCATGGCGATCGATCTCAACTCGTGCGTCGGCTGCAACAACTGCATGATCGCTTGCCAGTCGGAGAACAACATCGCTGTCGTCGGCAAAGAGCAGACCGTCATTGGCCGCCACATGCACTGGATCCGCGTCGACGCCTACTATCAGGGTGATCGTGACAATCCCAAAGCATTTTTCCAGCCCGTTCCGTGCATGCAGTGCGAGAACGCGCCCTGTGAAGTCGTGTGCCCGGTCGGTGCCACCAACCACTCCACCGAAGGCCTGAACGACATGGTCTACAACCGGTGCGTGGGCACGCGCTACTGCTCCAACAACTGTCCTTATAAGGTTCGCCGCTTCAACTTCCTGCTCTTCCAGGATTGGGAGACGCCGCAATACAAGATGATGCGCAATCCGGACGTTAGTGTGCGCAGCCGCGGCGTCATGGAAAAGTGCACCTATTGCGTGCAGCGCATCAACGAACGCCGCATCGACACCGAAACTGCCTCGGTTCGTGAAGGCAAAGATATTCGCATCGGCGACGAGTTGCAGACCGCCTGTCAGCAGTCGTGTCCCGCGGGCGCCATCATTTTCGGAAACATCAACGACGCGAATAGCAAGGTTTCGAAGTTGAAAGCGCAGGCCCGTAACTACAGCCTGCTGGGTGAACTAAACACTCGCCCGCGCACCACATATTTGGCGGAAGTAAGAAATCCGAACCCAGAGTTGGGAGGATAGAAGAAGCATGGGGATAGCTGCCATCGGCTGTCCGCCGCGCGCAGCGCGGCAGAGATGTGGAAGGGTGAGTCGAAAAGCGAGGGTGGAAGAGCGGCCCTTCAGGGCCGCGTAAGCGGCAGATGAAAGGGCTTTAGCCCCCGAGGGATTTAGCAAGAAGAATGGCTGAGCAATACAAATCGGCGGTCGATCTCGAAAAAGCTCCGGTCATTGAGCCCGGCCATACTTTTGGCACGGTCACGGAAAAAATCAGCGCCATCGTGCTGACCCGTCCCGCCTCCAATGGATGGTTCATCGGCTTCGGCATTTGCTTCATGCTGACCATGATGATGCTCTTCGCCATCGGGTATCTGTTCCTGAAGGGCATCGGCATCTGGGGTGTGACCATCCCCATCGGATGGGGCTTCGCCATCGTCAACTTCGTATGGTGGATCGGTATCGGCCACGCTGGAACTCTGATCTCCGCCATCCTCCTTCTGCTACGTCAGTCGTGGCGCAACTCGATCAACCGTTTCGCCGAAGCAATGACATTGTTCGCCGTGGCCGCCGCGGGAATTTTCCCTGCGATCCACGTCGGGCGTCCCTGGCTCGCCTATTGGCTCTTCCCGTATCCCAATACGATGCGCGTTTGGCCGCAATTCCGCAGCCCGCTTATGTGGGACGTCTTCGCGGTCTCGACTTACGCCACCATCTCTGCCCTGTTCTGGTTTACCGGACTGATCCCTGATTTCGCGACCCTGCGTGACCGCACCGAAAACCGCGCGCTGAAAATCGTCTACGGCATGCTCTCGATGGGGTGGCGCGGATCGGCCCGCCACTGGCATCGCTACGAAACGATGTACCTGTTGCTCGCCGGATTGGCCACGCCGCTCGTGCTCTCCGTCCATACCGTAGTCAGCTTCGATTTCGCCGTCGGCATTGTGCCGGGCTGGCACACCACGATCTTCCCGCCCTACTTCGTTGCGGGCGCGATTTATTCCGGATTTGCGATGGTGTTGATGTTGGCAATTCCGATCCGCAAGATCTACGGTCTTGAAGATTTCATCACTGAGCGCCACCTGCAGAACTCCGCGAAGGTCATGCTCGCTACGGGATTGATCGTCGCCTATGGATACGGTGTCGAAGCATTCATGAGTTGGTACGGCGGCGACCGCTACGACATGTTCACGGTGTGGAACCGTTTACATGGGCCGTACGCTGTGCCCTACTGGATGCTTCTGATCTGCAACATTTTTATCCCGCAGGTGCTCTGGATCCGCAAGCTCCGCACCAATCCGATCGCCCTCTTCTTTATTTCCGGCGTCATCCTGGTGGGTATGTGGCTCGAGCGTTTCGTCATCGTCGTCATGAGCTTGCACCGCGACTTCCTGACGTCGTCTTGGGGCATGTACTACCCCACGCGTTGGGACTGGATGACGTACATCGGAACGATCGGCATGTTCCTGATGCTGATGTTCTTGTTCCTGCGCCTGCTGCCCGCGATCTCGATCTTCGAAATGCGTACCCTTCTGCCTGAAGCCGAGGTGAAGGAATAATGGCGAAGCGCGATCCCATCTATGGCATCATGGCGGAGTTCGATTCCGCCCAGGCCCTCGTCGATGCCGCGCGCAAGACGCATGAAGCCGGCTACAAGAAGATAGACGCCTACAGTCCGTTTCCGATCGAAGGACTGGCAGAAGAAATCGGATTCCATCACGACGAAGTTCCGCTCGTCGTCCTCATCGGCGGCATCATCGGCGGTTGCACCGGATACCTGATGCAGTACTGGATGTCCGCCGTTGACTACCCGCTGAACATCGGCGGAAAGCCTCCGCATTCCTGGCCCGCATTCATTGTCATCACCTTTGAGATGACGATTCTGTTCGCCGGAATCTCGGCGGTGTTCGGCATGTTGGCCCTGAATGGTCTGCCCATGCCGTATCACCCTGTCTTCAATGTTCCACGTTTTTCGTCGGCGTCAAAAGATCGTTTCTTCCTGATCGTGTTCTCTTCCGACAAGAAATACGATTCCGCCTCGACTCGGAGCTTCCTCGAAGGACTAGCCCCACGCTCGATCTCGGAGGTGCCCAGCTAGATGCGACACTTCCGCCAAGTGAATCTAGGCAGTGGCAATGGTCATGTGGGGACGGGCGCCTTCGCCTGTCCGGTCGAGCGAAGCTCGGCGGTGCCTTTATTTGCGGCGCTGCTGACAATGATCGCCCTGACCTCAGCGTGCCGCCTCGATATGCACGTACAGCCGCGGGAGAATCCGCTTTCCCGCAGCGACTTCTTTTCCGATCAGCGTTCCGCGCGTCCGCTCGTCGAAGGCACCGTCGCCCGTGGTCAACTTTACGAGGACGCCTATTTCTATACTGGCAAGACCGGCAGCAATCCGGGCGACGTCATGCCGTTCCCGGTCACCAAAGAAGTTCTCGAACGTGGCCAGGAGCGCTTCAACATCTACTGCGCGCCGTGCCACTCTCGCGTCGGAGACGGTAACGGCTTCGTGCCCTCCCGCGGATTTGCCCGCAAGCCCCCTTCGTTCCACATCGCGCGGCTGCAAAAGGCTCCGCTCGGATATTTCTTCGACGTCATCACCAACGGCTTCGGCATCATGCCCGACTACGCGTCGCAGATTCCGACGCGGGATCGATGGAACATCATCGCGTACGTTCGTGCGCTGCAGTTGAGCCAGAACGCGACCATGTCCGACATTCCGCCCGGACAGAAGATTCCTTCTGAGCCACCAAAGTTCCGCGAGCCCGGATCGGGTGCAACGCAACCCATGGTTGTGCCGGAAGCAAAATCGGAAGAGATGAAGGAAGAATCGAAATGAGCGCGGAGCGAGCGAACCAAATCGATTTTACGGCTCCGCCGGTCGTCCGCAGGATCGCCCAGCGGTCGCTGGTGATTGGCGTCGTGTTCGGCATCGCCGCCGTGGTCCTCGCTGTCTCGCGTCCCGACGAGTTTTTCCGCGCCTATCTGCTCGGATTCATGTGCTGGCTGGGAGTTGCGCTCGGTTCCATGGCGATCATCATGATTCGCCACCTGACCGGTGGTGGATGGGGCGTCGTCATTCGCCGCATCCAGGGCGCCGCCATGCGCACCCTGCCGGGCCTCGCCTTCCTCTTTATCCCGATCATCATTGCCGTGCTGCAGCATCGGATTTATCCGTGGCTGATGCCCCTGGACGCAATTCAGGACGCGCACATTCGCGAGCACCTCGAGAAGTACAGTTTCATCAAGGCTGCGTATCTGAATCCATCCGGCTTCATCATTCGCGCCATTGTTTATTTCCTGATCTGGAATGTCCTCTCGTTTCTGCTTTCGATGTGGTCGAAGCAAGGTGATCGCCCCGATGCTCCCGACAACACGCAGAAATTCAAAGCAGTCGCCGGCCCGGGACTCATCCTCTACGGCTTCACCATCACTTTCGCTTCCATCGACTGGATCATGTCTCTCGATCCCAGTTGGATCTCGACCATCTTCGGCTTGATCATCCTCATCGGCGAAGTGCTTTCCGCCATGTGTTTCGCCGTAGTCATCGAGCGGATTCTTTACAACTACAAGCCGATGTCGGACATGCTTAAGCCCGACTTCGTCCACGACCATGGCAAGTGGATGCTCGCTTTCGTCATGGTGTGGGCCTACTTCAGCTTTTCGCAGTGGCTCATCATCTGGGCCGGCAACTTGCCGGCGGAAATTACTTTCTATCTCAATCGTCTTAACGGCGGCTGGGGTTGGATCGCGCTAGTCCTCCCTCTCGGCCACTTCGTCATACCGTTCGCCTTTTTGCTTTCGCGCTCGCTGAAGCGCGACATCCGAAAATTGGTATGGCTTGCCGTTTGGCTGATTCTGATGCGCTTCGTGGACCTCTTCTGGATCGTCGAGCCGAATTTCTCGAAGACATTCAATGTCACAATCGCCGACATCGTCGTTCCGGTTGCCATTGGCGGCCTCTGGCTCGCCTATTTCTTCCGCAACCTGGGCTCGCTGCCGCTGCTGCCCGCTTACGATCCAACTGCCGGAGAAGTCCTGGAGCCGGCGCATCATCACGGAGGCACATAATCGGTAACGCATGAGCAATCAGATCCAACCCGCGAATTCGAATGGACATGGCGACTACGAGCGCAGCGACATCGGTGTTGCCGGCGTTTTGTACTTCCTCGCCGGCCTCGCTGTTGCCGGAGTGCTCGTCTACTTCGTCGCGGATGGAATCTTTGCGTACCTGAACAAGCGGCTTGAAACGGAGCAGCCCACCGTCAATCCCCTCGTTACCAGCGCACCCGCAGACACGCGCCGCATTCCGCCGCAATATGGCAATGACTACGAGAAATATTTGAAAGAAGGTTTTCCCGCGCCGCAGCTCGAAGTCAACGAACGCACCGAACTCAACGACGAGCGCCTCCGCGAAGAGAACACCTTGAGCACCTACGATTGGGTCGACAAGAGCTCAGGCACCATTCGCATCCCGATCGATCGCGCCATGGATCTTCTCGCACAGCGCGGCCTTCCGGTTCGTGATCAGCTTAACTCAGGCGTATCGTTCCGTAGTCCCGCGCCAGTAGCCGGCACCCGGGAAGCGCCAGAGTCGACTAAGCAGCCGGAAAAGAAGGCTCAGCCGGAAAATAAGAAGGGAAGCAAGAAGTGAAGCGTATCTTTGTCATTCCGACGAGCGAAGCGAGGAGGAACCTGCTGTTCGCCGTGTGCGCGATGATTCTGCTTGCCTCGACCGCCTTCGGTCAGGCCATGTCCAAAGGCATCATGTCGCCGCCGGCCAACGTTCGTCCCCCGTACCTCGAAAACGTCGGCATTGAGCAGCATCTCGATGGCCAGGTTCCTGCGGATCTCGCTTTCGTCGATGACACTGGCCGCGCCGTGACGCTCGGCGACTACTTCGGCAAAAAACCCCTGATCCTCAACCTCGTTTATTACAACTGCACCATGCTTTGCGGAGAAGCCCTCGCCGGCCTCACCGGCTCGATGAAGATGATCAAGTTCGACGTCGGCAACCAGTTCGATGTTGTTACGGTGAGCTTTAATCCGCAGGAAACGCCGCAGATCGCAGCCGCCAAGAAAGCGGATTCCCTCAAGCGCTACGGACGTCCCGGCGCCGCTTCCGGCTGGCATTTCCTGACCGGCTCCGCCGACTCCATCAACGCGCTCACCAAAGCTGTCGGCTTCCAATATCAATACGACGCCGCCCGCAACCAATACGCGCATGCGACGGCCATCATGGTGCTGACACCACAAGGACATATTTCTCGCTACTTTTACGGCGTGGATTTTCCGCCGAAAGATTTGCGCATGGGATTGGTCGAGGCCTCGCAGGAAAAAATCGGCAATGCCGTCGATCAAGTGCTTTTGTATTGCTATCACTACGATCCCGCGACCGGAAAATATGGCGCGGTCGTGACCAACATGCTGAAGCTTGGAGGAGGCATCACGATCTTATTCCTGGCTTCGCTTATTTTTATTCTGGTGCGTCTGGATAAAAACGCGGCGCGCCGCGCAGGAGTTCACGGGAAATCGGGTCAGGCAGGACTGATTCAAACGCGATATGTTCGATAACTTTCCATTGTGGCCTCAACGGGCCTCCACGGCGGCGGGCAACGTCGACGCCCTGTTCATCTTCCTGCTCATTGTGTCGGGATTGATGACGCTTTTGATTTTTACCGCCGTGATTTACTTCGCTGCGCGCTACCGCAACCGCAAAGGCGTGCCGGCAGAGCAGATCGAAGGCTCAATTCCTCTGGAACTGACCTGGTCGATCATTCCGCTCGGTGTCTTCATGGTGATTTTCGCCTGGGGGGCGGTTGTCTATTTCAAGAGCCGCACGCCTCCCCGCGACGCGACCGAGGTCTACGTCGTCGCCAAGCAGTGGATGTGGAAGCTCGAACACGCCGAAGGACAGCGCGAGATCAATGAACTCCACGTTCCCGTCGGCCGCGACGTCAAGCTGATCATGACCTCGCAAGACGTCATCCACAGCTTCTTTGTGCCCGCGTTCCGCATGAAGCAGGACGTGCTGCCCGGCCGCTATACGGTTGCGTGGTTCCGTGCTACGAAAGCTGGCACCTATCATCTTTTCTGCACCCAATATTGCGGCACGCAGCACTCGGGCATGATCGGCTCGATCATCGTGCAGGAGCCCGCCCAATACGAGGCCTGGATGAGCGGCGGTACGACCGGACCGCTCTCCGCCACTGGAGAGAAAATTTTTGCCGAGCTCGGCTGCGTGACTTGTCATCGCACCGACTCCCAGGGCCGCGGCCCCAACTTGCAGGGCGTTTTCGGCAAGCCGGTTCTGCTCCAGGACGGACGCACCGTCGTGGCCGACGAAAATTACATCCGAGAGTCCATCCTCGATCCGGGCGCAAAAGTCGTCAACGGATTCAAGCCCGTCATGCCGACGTTCCAGGGATTAGTGAGTGAAGAGCAGTTGAACGCGTTAGTCGCGTACGTGAAATCCATGGCGCAGCCCGGGCAGGCGGGCGCCAAGACGGCCTCAATGGCCTCTCCGCAAGGCAGCGCCCCAGCCCCAGGAAGTCAGGTGCAATAGGTATGGCTACAGCAACTGTTCAACCCGTCGAGCGCGAGAATTATCTCAATAAGGAATATGGCGTCGGCTCCTGGCTATTGACCACCGACCACAAGCGCATCGCCCTGCTCTACCTCATCTCGATCACGTTCTTCTTCTTTATCGGCGGATTCTTTGCATTGCTCATCCGCCTTGAGTTGCTCACGCCCGCCGGAGATCTCGTTCAGGCCGATACCTACAATAAGCTTTTCACCCAGCACGGCCAGGTGATGGTTTTCTTCTTCCTCATCCCCTCCATACCGGCCGTACTCGGCAACTTCCTGGTTCCGATGATGATCGGCGCCAAGGACCTCGCCTTCCCCAAGATCAACCTGCTGAGCTGGTATCTCTACATCATCGGCGGCATCATGATGGTGCACTGCATGCTGACGGGCGGCGTCGATACCGGTTGGACCTTCTACGTGCCCTTCAGTACGGCCTTCAGCAACACGAAAGTCATTGAGGCCGGACTCGCGATTTTTGTCGCCGGATTTTCCTCCATCCTTACCGGCCTGAATTTCATCGTCACCATCCATCGCATGCGCGCGCCGGGCATGACATGGTCTCGCCTTCCTCTGTTCATCTGGGCGCACTACGCGACCAGCGTCATCCAGATTCTTGGGACGCCCGTCATTGCCATCACCCTGGTACTGGTCGTTGCGGAACGCGCATTGCACCTCGGCATCTTCGATCCGAAACTCGGCGGGGACCCGCTCCTGTTTCAGCACCTTTTCTGGTTCTACTCGCATCCCGCCGTCTACATCATGATTCTGCCCTCGATGGGCGTCGTCACCGAGATCATTGCTTGCTTCTCCCGCAAGCGTATCTTTGGCTACAGCTTCGTTGCGTTCTCATCCATCGCCATCGCGGTCTTTGGATTCCTCGTCTGGGCGCACCACATGTTCGTAGCCGGCATCTCCGTTTATGCGGCGCTTGTCTTCTCGCTGCTCAGTTACGCGGTCGCCGTACCCTCGGCCGTGAAAGTCTTCAACTGGACTGCGACCCTTTATAAGGGCTCAATCCACTACGACGCGCCTATGCTCTACGCCTTCGGATTCCTGGGCTTGTTCACCATGGGCGGCCTGACCGGACTGTTTCTCTCCGCACTCGGCATCGATATGCACGTCCACGATACCTATTTCGTCATCGCCCACTTCCACTACATCATGGTCGGCGGCGCGCTCATGGGTTACCTCGGCGGGATGCATTTCTGGTGGCCCAAGATTTCTGGACGCCTCTATCCCGAAGGCTGGGCACGGCTCGCCGCATTGATTGTGTTTTTGGGATTCAACCTGACCTTCTTCCCGCAGTTTATCCTCGGCTACCTCGGCATGCCGCGCCGCTACTATCAATATCCGCAGGAATTCCAGGTGCTCAACGTGCTCTCGACCGCCGGGGCGACCGTCCTCGGCGTGGGATATCTTTTGCCCATGATTTATTTCCTCTGGTCGATGCGTTACGGCAAGCCCGCTCCCGACAATCCGTGGAACGCCGCCGGCCTCGAGTGGAAGACGCCCTCGCCACCCCCAACTTTTAACTTCGAGGAAGAACCCGTCGTCACCTGGGAAGCCTATAACTACGACGAGATCGACTCCGGTCAGAAGCAGGAGGCCCATGTTGTCGGATAGCCAAACCATGGCCGTTCACGGTGAAACTAACAATCCGGCCTTGCTTCACCACTTCGCGACCGAAGAGCAGCAGAAGGATGCTTCCAACTTCGGCATGTGGATCTTCCTCGGGACCGAAGTTATGTTCTTCGGCGGCCTGTTCTGTGCCTACCTGATTTATCGCGGATGGTACTTTGGAGATTTTGGCGCGGCCAGCAAATCCATCGACGCAACTCTCGGCGCCACCAATACCGCGGTCCTGATCTGCAGCAGCTTGACCGTGGTTCTCGCAATCTACGCGGCTCAGACCGCCCGCCGCGGTCTTCTACTCTTAATGCTGGCGCTCACCATGCTGTTCGGGTGCGCTTTCCTCGGCATCAAGGGAGTCGAGTACAAACAGAAATTCGATGAGCACCACGTTCCCGGCGCATCGTTCAGCTTCGACCATGTTCCGATCCCCGGACATCCCGATCAGTACGCCAACCCGCGCCACGCCCAGATTTTCTTTGCGCTCTACTTCATCATGACCGGGCTGCACGCCCTGCACATGATCATCGGCCTCGGCATTTTCACCTGGCTTTTCTGGATGGCTTGGAAAGGTCGGTTCACGCCGGAGTATGACACGCCGCTGGAAATCGGCGGTCTCTACTGGCATTTCGTCGACATCGTTTGGATCTATCTGTTCCCGTTGCTGTACCTGATCGATCGGCACCCGTGAGATTCTTATGTCTGACCATTCCAAATCGTCGCCCTTGAAGACCTATTTCGCTGTCTGGGCTGCATTGCTCTTAGGCACTTTCATCACTTACAAAGCCGCCTACATCGAACTTGGCGTCTTCAATTCTGCCGTCGCCCTGATCATCGCCACGGCCAAGGCGCTGATCGTCGCCCTCTTCTTTATGCATCTCAAAGGCGCCAGCGAGAAACTACTCAAGGTGGTAGTTATCTCCACCATTTTCTTTCTCTTTATTCTGTTAGCGCTATCGATGGCCGACTACGGCACCCGCCGTTGGAGCTAACGACGAATTATGTGGAGACAGCCGTCCTCGGCTGTCCACCTTGCGCAGCAAGGTGGTCGAGGTGTTCCTGTGGGCGTCCCGCCGGTTGTCGCGTAGCCGCCCCGGCGGCGCAATGCGGGAACCGTTACTGCCGAGACAGCACAGTCGCAAGTCAGCACCGCTGCCGGCAGCACCGTTGCAAGCAGCACCGTGGAAGAGCGGCCCTTTAAGGGCCGCGTTATTCGCGCCCCAGATGAATGGGCTTCAGCCCCTGTTTTCGCCATGCTGGCAAAGCCTGCCCTGCGGTATACTCGCCCGTCGAGCAGATCATCGAACGAGGTGACCTATGGCATTCTGCAATTCCTGTGGTGCAACTCTCTCCGACGGCACGAAGTTCTGCAATAAATGTGGCGCTGCCGTCTCCGCTCCCGCCGCGGTCGCCGCAACGCCCGTTCCCGCCGCCCCAGCGCCTGCCAGTACCGGCAGCAGCAGCGCCCTCAAGATCATTCTGATTATCGTTGCGGTCATCGTCTGCCTCGGAATCCTCGGAGTGGGCGCGATCAGCTTCATCGGATACCGTATCGCGAAGAGCTCGCACATTCACGAAGAGAACGGCAACGTCAAAGTCGATACGCCTTTCGGCAAGGTCGAAACTTCCAGCGATCCCGCCCAGGTTGCGAAAGATCTTGGAATCGATATCTATCCGGGCGCTGAGATCCAAAAGGGTGGAGCGGCCACGGCTACCTTCGGCAGCATTCACACCGTTACTGCTTCCTTCTCGACGACCGATTCGCTCGATAAGGTTTGCGCCTTCTACAAATCGCGGTTCCCGAATGCCATGGCGTCGAACGCCGATGACACCCATTGCAACTTCGTCTCCAACGACCAGAAAAACATGATCACGGTCAACGCCCAGGCGAGTGGCGACGTCACCAAGGTGCAAGTCAGCAACGTCAGCAAGAAATCAAACTGAAGAACGGGCCCATGCAACAAAACGCTGCAGATTTCGTGCCGGTCTCGAAGTTCTCGTCGGCGGATGCTTCGGGACTGGCCGAGGCTCTGCGCGCGCGAGTGCGCGGCGACGTCCGTTTCGACAATAGCAGCCGCGCTCTCTACGCCACCGACGGCTCCAATTATCGCCAGGTTCCCATCGGAGTTGTTCTTCCGCGCGATGCCGATGACGTGCAGGCCGCGGTTTCCGTCTGCCGCGACTTTGGAGCGCCGCTGCTCTGCCGCGGAGGAGGAACTTCGCTCGCCGGTCAATGCTGCAACGTTGCAGTCGTACTCGACTTCACGAAATACATGGGGAACATCCTCGAGATTGATCCCCAACGCCGCATCGCCCGCGTCCAGCCCGGAGTTGTGCTCGACCATCTCCGCAACGCCGCGGAAAAATTCCATCTGACCTTCGCGCCCGATCCCGCCAGCCATGACCGCTGCACGATCGGTGGAATGGTTGGCAACAATTCCTGCGGTGTCCACTCGATCATGGGTGGCAAGACCGACGACAACATCGAAGCTCTTGAAGTCCTGACCTATGACGGCCTCCGCATGAGTGTAGGGGCCGACGCATTCGTCCGCCCAGGTAGTCAAGATGAACCAAGTGGGGACAGCCGCGCTCGGCTGTCCAGCGGCTCGGAAGTATCGGGCCGCAGCGCAGATCGCCGCGATCAGATCTACTCCGCGCTCAAGCAAATTGCCGATCAGTACGGCGACTTGATCCGCAAGAAATTCCCCAACATTCCTCGCCGCGTCTCCGGATACAACCTCAACTATCTCTTGCCCGAAAACGGTTTTCACATCGCGCGCGCGTTAGTCGGCACCGAAGGAACATGTGTAACCACGCTGGAAGCCACCTGCCGCCTGATCGAAAGTCCGCCGCAGCGCGTCTTGCTCGTCGTCGCTTACCCCGACATCTATCAGTGCGCCGATCACATCCCTGAAATTCTCGAGCATAAGCCCATCGGCCTCGAAGGTTTCGATGACCTTCTCGTCTATTACGAACGCACGAAAGGCATCAACTCCGAAGGACTCGCCCTCCTTCCCGAAGGTGGCGGATGGCTCATGGTCGAGTTCGGAGGTCAGACCTTATCCGAAGCTGAGGCCCAGGCCTTGCGGCTAATCGACGCTCTCACTCGAAGTACGACTCCTCCCAAGGTGCAGCTTTACTCCGGCGCGCAGGCCAAGCGCGTCTGGGAAGTCCGCGAGTCGAGTCTAGGTGCGACGTCGCACGTTCCCGGCGAGCCGTTGAACTGGGAAGGCTGGGAAGATGCCGCCGTCGAACCTGCCCGCCTCGGCGGATATCTCCGCGATCTTCGCAAGATGATGGCCGCGTTCGGCTACAAAGGCTCGCTCTACGGACACTTCGGCCATGCCTGCGTCCACACGCGCCTCAACTTCGATCTGCAATCGGCCGAAGGCATCGCCAAATACCGCAAGTTCGTCGAAGAAGCCGCCGACCTCGTCGTCAGCTATGGCGGATCTCTCTCCGGCGAACATGGTGACGGACAATCCCGCGCCGAGCTTCTCCCGAAAATGTTCGGCCCCGAGTTGATGGAGGCCTTCCGCAAATTCAAGACCGCCTGGGATCCCGATTGGAAGATGAATCCCGGCAAGGTGATTGGTTTACCTGGGGAGTCGCCGAACAAGCTCGACGAAAATCTGCGCCTCGGTCCGAATTACGCGAACTGGGAGCCCAAGACGCACTTCCAGTTCCCGACCGATCACGGCAGTCTTTCGCATGCGACTCTTCGTTGCGTTGGCGTTGGCAAATGCCGCCGCGAAGAAGGCGGCGTGATGTGTCCCAGTTGGCGCGCCACCCACGAAGAAGAACACTCGACCCGCGGCCGCGCTCATCTGCTCTGGGAGATGACACAAAATCCCGACCGCGGCGACGCCGTCATCCGCGATGGATGGCGCAGCGAAGAGGTCAAAGCTTCCCTCGATCTCTGCCTCGCCTGCAAAGGCTGCAAGAGCGATTGCCCCGTAGGCGTCGACGTCGCCACATACAAAGCAGAATTTCTTTCGCACTACTATGAGGGCCGCGTGCGCCCGCTGAATGCCTACGCCTTCGGCAATATCGATTTCTGGGCGCGGCTCGCATCGAATGCTCCGGGCCTGGTGAATCTCACGACGCAACTGCCATTCATTCGCGACATCGTGAAGTTTGTCGGACACATCCCGCCCCAGCGCCGCATCCCCGCCTTCGCCCCCGAAACTTTCAAGCAATGGTTTCATAGAACGAGCGGTTGGCAGAATCTGTGGAAGAGCGGCCCTTCAGGGCCGCATCGTGCGTCCACGGCAGACCGTGCTTCAGCCCCCGTGCCAGATTCCTATCCAGACTTGGCTTCGGCGATGTCATCCGACAACGAAGACTGGATTGCCGCCCCCCCCGTCCTTCTCTGGGCCGACACCTTCAACAACTACTTCCTACCCTCGACCGCCAAAGCCGCCGTCGAAGTCCTCGAGACCGCCGGATATCGCGTCGTCGTTCCGCAGGCCAATCTCTGCTGCGGACGCCCCCTCTACGACTTCGGCATGCTCGATCGCGCCGAGGCGCTATTGCTCCAGATACTCGATCAGCTTGAGCCCGAGATCGAGGCCGGCATCCCCGTCATCGGACTCGAACCCAGCTGCGTTGCCGTCTTCCGCGACGAACTCACCAATCTCTTCCCGCACGACGCCCGCGCCCAGGCCTTGAGCAAGCAGACATTCCTGCTCAGCGAGTTCCTTGAGCGCAACTCCGGCACGGCGCCGCTGCCGCAGCTCAACCGTAAGGCCCTGCTTCACGGACACTGCCACCACAAGTCCCTCATGAAGATGACCGACGAGGAGTCGCTGCTCAACCGTCTTGGCGTCAACTTCACCACGCCTGCGCCCGGATGCTGCGGCATGGCGGGATCCTTCGGCTTCGAGCGCGACAAGTACGACGTCTCCGCCGCCATCGGCGAGCTAGAACTTCTGCCCGCTGTCCGCAACGCGCCCAACGACTGGCTGATCATCGCCGACGGATTCAGTTGCCGCGAGCAGATCGCCCAGGGCACCGGGCGCCATGCCCTCCATCTCGCCGAAGTCCTCCAGATGGCGCTTCAGCCCTCAGCCCTCGACCGCGACAATCCCTATCCCGAATCCGACCTCGTCCGAGAACGCGAGTCCGAGGTTCGGGCCTCCATGAAGCGCGCCGGCATCGGCCTCGGAGCGGTCGCCGCCGGCAGCCTGTTCCTCTGGGCCGCGACCCGCAGGCGCTAGAGTTCAGTTCTCAGTACCCAGTTCTCAGTACTCAGTGAACTGTGTTAATCCGGGACTTTGACCTCTGACCCCTGGTCCCTGACCCCTCGATCCATTCCACTAACCCAAGTATTGTCAGCAGGTTACCAGCCTCTATCCCAATTCCCCCACTTCTGGGACAATAGACATAGAGCACGGAAGCCCTCGCTCGTCTCATTCTCGCTGCTGTAACACTTCGTCTGCCGAGAACTGACAACTGAGCATTTCCTATGGACCGCGACCTTACAACCATGGTCAGCAACGACGTCGCCGAAGCCCTGTCGACGCAGGTGCAGGAGTGCGTTCAGCCGAAGGCGCAAGGCCCGCTGCGCGGATCGGTGCTCGTCCTGATCCAGTTCGACGTCTGCGAAGAGATCCGGCTCGACGAGCTGCGCAAGATATTTCCCACGCGCACCGCCGAAGCCAGCTTCAAGAAAGCGCCGGCTTACGTCCGTTATCAGCGTCCTCCGGTCGAGGAGACGCTTGAGCCGCTCATCCTCGAATCCGGCGAGCGCCTTGCCGGAGAGATCAAGTACTACGATTACGGCGTCGTCAGCCTTGAGTTCGAGCTGCCGTTTTCCGGCGGATGGGAAACTCTCATCGATCTTTCCTGCCGCTGGACCTCCGACACCAACTTCGAGAAGCTCGCTCTCCGGATCGTGAAGCAGAAGCTGGCGCAAGCCGCTCCAGCGCTCATCAAGCCGTACACAACCGAGTTCCTGCAAGAGGACTACTTTATCTTCCACGTGCGCGAGATCGAGGGATCGTCTTCCGTCAACGCCAATGATCTGCTCGCCGAACACGGACCGCAGATCGCGCAGGTTGTTCGCGGAGAGATGGCCATGCTTTCCGAAGGCGAGCGCCAGGAGATTCTGCAGTCGCGCATCTCGTACTATCCCAGCGACCTCGCGGTCATCGGATGGAATGCTGCTTTCATCTACGACACGCAAGCTGGAGCCGAGACCGCGATCCAGTTGCTGCAATACGCCAACTCGCAGCTGCTCGAATTCCGCCACTACGACGAGCTGCTTACTACTGAGTTGGAGAACGTCTACGACTTCCTCGATGCGGGAGGAACCGGACTCTGGTCGCGCTGGCGGACGGCGCGGGCCGCGGCCAAGCTGCACACTGTTCTGCTCGACGTCAACGAACTTACCGAACGCGCCGACAACGCCATCAAGTTCCTCAGCGACATGTTCTCCGCGCGTCTCTATAAGTTGTGCGCGGCCAAGGTCGGCGTGCCTGACTACAAGGACTTAGTCAAAGAGAAACTGCAGACCGCCGAAGATCTCTACCGCTTCATGGTGGAGCAATTCAACCAGTCGCGCGCCTTCATCCTCGAATTGATGGTCGTCGTCATCCTGATCATCGAGCTGATCTACTTCTTCAAAGGCAGACCCATCTAGCCATTGAGTGATTGAGCCATCGGGCGATTTTGTAATTGAGTAATCGGGTAATTTTGTAATTGGGGAATTGCAAACTCTTGCTCGCCTCTCGTTACTCATTCCACCACAAAGAGAATTGTCATTCCGAGCGTGCGTAAATTCGCCGGTCTCTTCCATAGGGTTGTCATTCCGAGCGCGAAGTGCGAGGAACCTGCTGTTTGCGTGCAGCGGAAACAACGTGTGGAGCGACAGGCGCACTCGTCCGTCGGCGTAGACCCAAGTTTGTCATTCCGAGCGAAGTCGAGGAATCTGCTGTTCGCGTGTAGCGGAAACAACGTGTGGAGCGACGAACGCATTGGTCGGTCGGCGTAGACCCAAGTTTGTCATTCCGAGCGAAAGCGAGGAACCTGCTGTTCGCCGGCGCTGAAAATCACTGTGGATGGAAAGACGCGGAGAGCGCGGGCAAGCAGTGAAAATTTGGACCGTTTCGGGAAGTTTACCCTTTGATAACCCCTACCCCCCTCCCCCGGGGTCTATTGGAATCATCAACTTAGCGGAAAATCGTTAAAAAATCTAAGGGCTGCAATCACTTACGGGCAAAATCTTCCGTTTAAAGGACTTAGGGACGATTGCAGCGTCCTTGAATTTTGCGTTCGTCCCAATGTGCCACATCGGGATTTCTGAGTAAAGGTCAGATGTCACAAGAGTCAGACTTTATTCTGCGATGAGTGTGGAAAACTGCTGACCTCATATTCGCCTATATTGCTACGGGAGGATAATTTCGCGATGCCTCAGGACAAGGAGAGCGGAGCGCGCGCCAGCCAGTACGGACGGGATTGCGGCAAGAGGATCATCGATGCTATTGGAGCCGTGAGCGTCAGAGCCGGAAGCAACGAATGTATGCTGGACGGAGAGACTCTTTCTGTGCATTGCGCTCGGAAGGACACCGACCGCATCGGAGTGACCTATAAAGGACTCGAAAGAGTTGCGGCTGTTTTGGGAGCATTTGAGAGCGAAGATGGCTCGTACGTTATATGGCGGATGCCGAAGGATAGATATGAAAGTCTCATGATCAACACGCGCAGCTTGGGGCCTTCCAAGAATAAAGTAGGAATGGTAAAGCGCGTTGACTTCGAGCGCCATGGGATCCGATATATGACACTTCCTCCTTTCCCTTCACCCTAGCTGACTGCTTTGCGAGAAGAAACAGGTCAACCTCCTTGGGTCATGCTCTTCACGACCTCTGTCGCACTAGTGATTCCGCGGGCAGTTAGCGTATACCCTGCGCTTCTGCTCCCTGATACTTCGCTGGATAGCTGCCTCAAGTAAGTGGCGAAGTTGGTTGCATCGAAAGCGTCATAGTGTAAGCAGGTTTCTTTGATTTGCTCGTGTGTAAAGCGAGCGGCACCTGTCGCCAGGTATGCTGCAATTCCCTTCAGGAGAAATACGTTTCGCATTCTTTCCTTCTTGTTCTCTCCAGGGACGGTTTTCGCAACGAGGTCAATCTCATCGACTCCAAGGCTGAATAAGGCTGACAGTTGCTCCGCTTGCAGTCCGTTGCGGGACATCCATCGCTTGGCCACGGGGCTTATGCTGCCGAACTCGTCCGCGGATTCGTCAGTGCCAGTGCTGCCTTCTTTAGTGAGAGTGTTTGTGGGGTCAGGTTCGCCTAATTGCACCCTCAATCGTTTGTCATCGAAAGATGCGAAGTTGATTTTCAGTTTCATCGCGACGTAGCTCAGCACCCGGGTCTGGGCGTCCTGTTCCAAATCGCGTACTGCCGCATATACCGCGCTGATTGCGGCTATTTCTTGGTCGACCTCGGGGATGGGATTGCTTGTCATGTCACTCCTCCGTTTCGTTATTGTTTAGGCCATAGCGCAGACCACTCACGTCTCAGGAACTCAACCGCGAATTCGGCGGCAATGAAAGCGGCATATTCTTGCCACGAATCCGATTTTTCTGCCGCGAAGTCGCACACCGCCTTGAAGGAGACCGCTCGAGGCTTTGGTTCGGGTGCTTCATGGACAGCCCGGTAAACCCCGTAAGTCTCCATCTCGACTCCGATAAGCTTTCTCCAGTTCTTTCGAATCTCTGTTATGCGCGTTTCATCGTCGATTACCTGGTCAGCCGCTCCAACGGGGCCGACATGAAGGCGGTTTGCTTCCGGTGGAATGTTGCCGGTCCATCGCTTTCGAATGTCTGCAAAGATCGGGTGAGCGAAGCGGTACTTCTGTAGCACGCTCCGAAGCCTTGGATTGAGACCGATCGGATACGGATCAGGCTGGAATTCCCTAATTCCTCCTGAAAGGACCACCTTACCTGAGTTGTAATCGACGCTGGGATCAGCAACGAGCACATCGCCGTACTGTTTCCCCCCGCTGCGGGTCCCCGCGGCGATTCCAATCATTGCGACCAGCCGGGGACGAAATTCAAGCACGAGGTGTGTCGTGGCTATTGCGGCGGCCGTAAGCCCCATCGATGTTGCCGTTGTAGCAATAACCCTGAGGTCCGCGTGATCCGCTGTGGACAGTCTGGATTCCCGATAGATATGGGTAAGGCGAGTGTCGCCGACCTCTTTCCAGGCTGAACCGCCTCCGAGGCTCGTCAAGACGGCCGCAAGTTCTGGGTATTCGAGTGCGCAGATTATTCCTATGTCTGATTTGAAAACGTCGGTGTCTGCGGAGGTTGATATTGAAAGGCCGCTCAGTTGGCGCAGGTGCTCGACCCCGTTCTCGGTCAGCAGCCAGCGAATGGGCTTAGCTTGTTGTGGGCTGACGAACGATTTGTATGCGCGAAGGCTGGCATTTACATTTCCAGGTGCCTTGGTCCCGAGGTGAAGTTCTAGCAGTTCGGATATCAGGCTGGCAGGCACCGCGACCTTATGCGCGTTGAGCGTGAGCATCGCAGCGAGAATTAGATACTGATCCGTCCGCTCTTTTGGTTTTACGGCGCTTATGAAGGTCGAAAAATCTGCCATCTGGGCACGTTCGGCTTTCTTGAAAAGCAAGAAAAAGGGTCCTTCGGCATCTCTGTGCCGAGGGACCCCCGTCCTGACCCGTTCTTTTTACATCTCGCTCAGGGGAAGTGCAAAGGGCACGATGGTGGCGCAATGTGGCACGAGGGAGCCAGTTATGAGTGGCAACGGCCGGGTAGCCGATGCTTTCGATCTTGCCGGCACTAGAAACACTCTGGGTGCCCCGTCCTTCGCGCACCTTGCGAAGGGCGGGAGTTCCGACTGCCTGGGGCCAAATCCTTCACGCGGCCGGCGTTCAAAAACGTTCCTCTCATCCTTCATTCAACCGCACCGCTCCTACCAGCAGCATCGCATCCCGCCCTTGCAAAAACCGCAAGGACGGGGCACCCGCTGTTCCGGGACGGGAAGGAAGACCGACGGTGAAGGGTGCGGTACTTGAAAGCGGCTCGATACGTTCGGGCCGCCGGACAGCCGAGGGCAACCGTCCCCACATGGTTCAACTTGCATCCCGCAGAAAAGCAGTTCTTCGCTGCGCTCGGAATGACAAGGCTGCCAGCGGTATCGCTACCCGCCCTTGCAAAAAGCGCAGGGACGGGGCACCCTCGTTCGGGGCCCTGAATGGAAGAGCGACGGTCGAGTGTGACTGTTTTGAGTTTTGATCCTGTCGACACCAGAAATACCGTGGGTGCCCCGTCCTTCGCGCACTTTGCGAAGGGCGGGAGTTCCGACTGCCTGGGGCCAAATCCTTCACGCGGCCGGCGTTCGAAACGAGATCTTTCCCCATCCTTCATTCACCCGCACCGCTCCAGACTCGTCGAGCAGGTAGAAACGATAGCTGCTCCAGAACCATTCTTCCGGCGAACTCACTAAACCCCGCTTCACCGGATTGCCATGCATGTATCTCAGTTTCTCTACGCGCTTCTTCGCAGTCCATACATTGAAGTCGTAGAAACGAGCTTGCCAGAATGGAGTGCGCAGAACGTGATCTCCAGACAGCCGCCGAATGTGCGCATCAATCCGCTTGTTGTTGGGCAACAATGCGCGAGCCGCGCGCTGTTTCAACACTTGCATCACAGTCGACGGACTTCCGACGTCCGGTTCGGTGATGAGCAAGTGGATGTGTTCCGGCATGACGACGTATCCGACAACTACGAACCGGTAGCGCTGCCGGGTCTGCTCCAGAATCGAAAGGAAGCAATCGCGGCTCGCTGGTGTGCCAAGAAAGGCAGGCGGTGATAACAGGAACAAGTGATGAAGTGCAGATGATGAGCGCCGTACGTGCGATGCAGGCCGCTGGGCATTACAGGCGAATGTTATCAGCGGTATCGCTTCCCCCCTTGCAAAAAGCGCAAGGACGGGGCACCCACGTTCTGAAACGGGAAGCTTATTCGGAAGCAGCCCGATTCACCAAGCCGCTGGACAGCCGACGGCGGCTGTCCCCACATGAGCAAGGTTGAACGCGGGCGGACGAATGCGTCCGCCGCTACACGAGGCGGGAGTGCGTCATCCTGACCGCAGCCGCTTTTCAAGAGGAGGGAAGGATCTGGCGTGGAGTGAATGCGAAGTCGCCGCGCGCGAGACCCCTCGCCCCGATGGTAAAAGCGCGGGGCTTCAGGATGACGCCTCTTCTAATCGGCCGCTTCACTTTGCGCCCGGAAAGTTCCCATTCTCTTCCCGGGAGCGCATCTGCCGAAATGTCGGCAGCTCGTAAGGTTAAGTATCTGAAGGAGTTGTTTATTGTGTACGTGATTGTACATACATTTGTGTACATGGAAGTGTTCCTGTAGGAACACTTTTACAAACCGCGGATGTGTTCCTGCGGGAACATTTTCGGCAGGGCGCGGCCCCATACGCCTGGGCCTCCGGACAGCGAGGGCGGCTGTCCCCGCAGGAGCGATGCCGAACTCGGGCGGACGAATGCGTCCGCCGCTCCACGAGTCGTTTCCATCCCAGGCGGCCTGGTCGGCTGTCTCCGCATCGTTTCACACGGCGTTTGAGATAATCGTTGTTCGATCCAGGCCGGTTCAATTCAAACTGGTTTGATCCAAACTTGCGGGGAGGATGCTTGAAAGTACTGCTACTGGAGAACATCAGCGCGGTTGCGGTGCAGGGGTTCCGCGACGCGGGATATGAAGTCGAATCGCACAAAGCTGCTCTGGAAGAGCAGGAATTGATCGGAAAAATTGGCGACGCGACGCTGCTGGGCGTGCGCTCGAAGACGCGCATCTCTCCGGCGGTGCTCGCGGCCGCGAAGAATCTGCTGGCGGTAGGCGCGTTTTGCATCGGCGTGGACAAGATCGATCGCGCGGTGGCGGGAGAGCGCGGCATCGCGGTATTCAACGATCCGCACTCGAACTCGCGCTCCGTGGCGGAGCTCGCGATCGGCGAGATTATCTTGCTGCTGCGCCGAACATTTTCCGCATCAACGGAAATGCATCGCGGCGTGTGGAACAAATCGGCGGCAGGCGCGCACGAGGTGCGCGGGCTGACGTTGGGCATCGTGGGTTACGGGAAGATTGGCTCGCAGCTGTCGGAACTAGCCGAGGCTATGGGCATGCGCGTCGTTTTCTACGATGTGTCGCACGTGCTGGCACGCGGGAATGCGCGAGGCGTCGCGTTCCGCGAGTTGCTGGAAATTTCTGACGTGGTCACGCTGCACGTCGATGGCAAGCCGACGAACCAGAATCTGTTTGGCAAAGATGAGTTTGCGGCGATGAAAGATGGCGCATGCTTTTTGAATCTGAGCCGCGGGTTTGTGGTCGACCACGACGCGCTGGCGGCCTGCTTGAAGTCGGGCAAGATTGCGGGCGCTGCAATCGACGTGTTCCCGCACGAGCCGGAATCGGGCGCTCCGTTTGAGAGCGCGCTTCGCGAACTGCCGAACGTAATCCTGACGCCGCACGTGGGCGGGTCGACGGAAGAGGCGCAGCAGAATATCGGATCGTTCGTCTCGGCGAAGTTGATCGACTACGTGAAGACGGGCGACTCGACGATGAGCGTGAATCTTCCATCCGTGCACCTGGAGTATGAAGAGGGAACGTACCGGCTGATGCACATCCATCACAATGTGCCGGGAATTTTGCGCGCAATCAACGACATATTGGGGGATCGCGGAATCAACATTGAGCGCCAGGTGCTCTCGACGCGGGGGAATTTGGGGTACGCGATCTATGACATTAACCGTCCGTGCGACGCGGAGTTGCTGCGCGAGCTGCGCGGAGTGAAAGAGACGATCTCGGTGCGCGCTGCGGGGTGCTGAAGAGCTGCGGGCGAGAAAAAGCTGCCG
>Ga0209624_10001085_pt1 | contig 22435 bp, 16 predicted proteins | sample JacPinW_OM2H0_O1_FD_188565 | JGI IMG/M metagenome (GOLD analysis project Ga0209624, IMG submission 188565) | Forest soil microbial communities from Algoma, Ontario, Canada - Jack Pine, Ontario site 1_JW_OM2H0_O1 (SPAdes) (version 2) | ecosystem: Environmental > Terrestrial > Soil > Boreal...
TCGCGCCTACGTGCAGGAAGAAGCCGAGATCCAGGCCTTCGAACGTGAGAACAAGGAATACATTCGCCGCAGCCTCAAACTGGTTCGCCTGATGGGCATGCTTTGGCCCACGCTCGAACTCATGCTCGGTTGCGCCGTCGTGCTCGTTCTTTGGCTTGGCGGGCGCGAAGTCATCACCGGACATTCCACGTTCACCCGCGTCACTACTCTCGTTCCGTCGTTTCCCGGAATCTCAACCACGCTGAAGCTCGACGGATCGATGAGTGTTGGGCAGTTCGTTTCGTTCAGCACCTACATGATGCAGCTCACCTGGCCAATAATCGCGCTCGGATGGGTCATCAACATCTTCCAGCGTGGAACGGCCTCGCTGATCCGCATCAACGAGATCATGCACGAAGAGCCTGAGATCAAAGACGCTCCCGGAGCGCAGGATCGCGAGATCGAAGGCACGATCGAATTTCGCGGGCTTAACTTCGCTTATGACGGAAAACAAGTTCTCCATGACGTCAACTTGCGCATTCCCGCAGGCAACAGCCTCGCCATCGTTGGTCCAACCGGTTCGGGCAAGACCACACTTGTCGATCTGATTCCTCGCATCTATGACGCCGATCCAGGAATGGTTCTCATCGACGGTCGTCAGATCCGCGAATATACGCTGTCTTCGTTGCGCCGCAATATCGGATTCGTCCCGCAGGAGACATTCCTGTTCAGCGACCGCATCCGGGAGAACATCGCGCTCGGCGTCGAATCCGCAACCGATGCGGAGATCCGCATTTCTGCGGCAGCTGCAAACATCGCTGCGGACATCGAAAGCTTCCCCGAAAGCTACGAAACCGTCGTGGGAGAACGCGGCATCACCCTTTCCGGCGGGCAAAAGCAGCGCACCGCCATCGCTCGCGCCCTGATTCGCAATCCGCGAATCCTGGTTCTCGACGACGCGCTCTCCAGCGTCGATACGCACACCGAAGACAAGATCCTCAACCATCTGCGCGACGTGATGAAGGGACGAACCACCATCTTCATCTCCCACCGCGTTTCCACCGTCCGCAATGCCGACCGTATCGCCGTCCTCCACAGCGGACGCATCGTCGAACTCGGCACTCACGACGAACTGTTAGCCTTGAATGGTTACTACAGCGACCTGTATAACAAGCAACTGCTGGAAGAAGAGTTGGCCGAAGTCTGAGGACTCCGATACCCCAGCAGCGGTGGTTACGTTCCTTTGACACACGCTTCGCCTTGAACCTCTACACTGGAAATCGGGGACATGGAAACTCGCGGCTTCGAAGCTTTGTTCGATATGAAGCGTACCAACTCGGAAGAAATCCTCGATTCCAATGCTTGCCCTCCCGCCGAGATAGAAGTATCCCTTCGCGATATGTGCCGCATCAACCGCTGGTTCGGAGGAATCGCAACCACGCGCAAACTAATCGAGCGGGTCGCTGCCGCAACCGGCAAGAAGCAGTTCTCACTCCTCGAGGTCGCAGCCGGATTTGGTGAAATTCCGCGAGCCGCCAGCCGTGAATTGGCAGCAAAGGGCATCTCGCTGGACATAACCGACCTCGATCGCGCGCCCACGCACTTGCAACGCAGCCATCGCGGCCTGGTCGCCGACGCGCTCGCGCTTCCCTTCCGTGACGGCAGCTTCGATCTGGTGAGCTGCAGCTTGTTTGCGCATCACCTCGAACCGTGTGAGCTCGCGCGCTTCGCCGGAGAAGCGTCGCGCGTCAGCCGCTGCGCCCTGCTGATCAACGATCTGATTCGCCATCCACTCCACTTAGCGCTTGTCTACGCGGGTTTCCCGCTGATGCGCAGTTACGTGTCGCGCATCGACGGAGTCGCATCCGTCCGCAGATCCTACACTCCAGAAGAGATGCGCAGTATCTTGTCGGACGCAGCATCTCCCAGCCGAAAGATCGAGATCTCGCAGCACTATCTATTCCGCATGGGCGCGATCGTCTGGGCTTAGAGCCGCAACCGCCCGCACATCTGCCCCGAACTATTTCGATTGCACTTCGATCGGCTCCGCGATGTTCAACGTCTGCCCCGGTTGACTACCGACTTCAAGCTTTCGTCCACGCTTCGCGTACACCGCGATCACGCCGGGTTGAGACCAGTCCAATTCCCATCCGTTCTCGATCGCCAGAATCGTGTAGGAACCTGCGACTACAGCGCGCATGCTAAACGAGCCGTCCAAATCGCTCTGATCGCGACGAAACAGGTCGCGATTCGTTTCTGGATTTCCCGGAACCAGAACAACCATCGCTCCTGCAAAACCTTTTCCGGCCCGCTGCACGGTTCCCTGGATGTCCCCACTTCCGGTTGTGAGCGTAATTGTGAGCGATGGCGAGCCACCGGCCTTTACGATTAGAGTGTGCCCGGCAACTTCCGCGCCCTCGGCGGACATGTGCAAGATCGAGTAGGGCTTGCGCGCTCCCCAGAACACTACTTCATACCGCCCCGCAGGAATCTCCGTGAGTTCCGCTTCGCCCTTGGCATCCAGCTTCTTCCAGGTAGCGATGACTCTCCCTCTGGATCGCAGGCCAACCGAGAATTGGGGAGGAAGGGTAGTTTCGCCCGAAACTTGCGTCGACACTTTTACAGAGCTGAGCGGTTCGGCGGCGGAAACGTCGACCTCCTCTCCATCTTTGACGAGATCGGCGTTCATTTGCGATCCCCCGCCGCTTCCTTGCACTCGGATATCGTAGTGTCCTGCAGGAATTCCAGTCATCTCGAACACTCCCGGCGAAATCATGCGCCCGCCACTGGTTTGGACGAACGTGGAGTCTTCAAAAGCTGGCTGTTCAAGCCGAGGAAACTTGTATCCGGTCTTGCTATCCCCCGGCACGCGGAAAATCAGTCGCAATGCGGGAACTGGATTCAAATGGATATCGACTTCCAAGCGCTCGCCGCCGCGAACCGGAATCGGTGTCGCGCTGTCGGGATCAGGAGCATCTGCGTAGTAGGTGGTTGGATAGGCAACGTCAAGTGACCGATCGACGTTGGTTGCGGCATCGTCAACCATTCCACGGCCTGGGTTCGCGGGCTCGGTGTTCGGATGCATCGCGTACCACGGCACGGCGCTCGCGGAGACGAAGTATGTTCCAGGCATCAGCGCCGTCATCTCGTAGATGCCGAGATCATTCGTTTGCTCGGCACGGAATCGCTGAATCTGATCCACGCCTTCGCGGTGGTCGTCGTAGTACAAAGTAACCATCGCGTGGCGAACCGGTTCTCCTGCTTCGTCGAGAACTTTGCCCGAGATTGCCGCGCCGGGCGAAAGCTTCAGCAGCAGGTTTTCCGTGTCCAATCCAGCGCCCGTAACGATCGCCGTTGAATAGAAATCGTGCTGATCATAGGCAGCGGTGATGAACCCTTTCTTGGAGCCGCCGAGCGAATATTTGCCGGCAGGTATACCGGTGAACTCGAACTTGCCATCCTCGGAGGTAATTCTTGTCCCAAAATTCCGGGGATTCTTCACGTCTCTGAGAACAACTCTGGTTCTCAAGAGCGGATGTCCGTCGGTTTTGCTAATTACTGTTCCGGCGATTCGATAACCACTGGCGGACTCCGTTGATTGAGACGTGCTTGCGCTTTGTGCCGCGGACGGGAGCACGAGTACGCACAGCGTGGTCGTCAACAGAAGCCGACGAATCCGTGTTCGCATCGTGCGAGACTCAGTTAGTACGCGCGAGATCCTTCGCTCCGCCTGAAAAGCGGCTCCGCTCAGGATGACGTCCGACGAATTGGGATTCTCTAGATTCATTGTGTTGCATCGACTTCTTTCTACTCAGTACGCGAAATCAGCTGCACTTGAACCGTTGCCTTCTGTCCGGATGTCAGATGAACGACGGGGCCCTTAGTTTCGTACGCCTTCATTCCCTCAGCGTCGTGATAAGGGAGGTTCGGCTGCTGGGTGGAGAAGGCAAGGACGCGGTAGGATCCCGGCGCCATCATCGTGTACGAAAATTTGCCGTCGTTAGAAGCACCGAGCTGCTGAAATTGTCCTGGGCTGTCAGGCAAAGGGACGAGATAAACCCAAGCCTCGGTCGACCACCCCGCAGGGGCAGGGCCTGCGACCATCGGGGATCGATCAGCGATAGAGGTAACGGTGCCGTCGATCTCCGCACAGTCGTCACGCAGTTTGATCTCAATGGGAATACTCGCCCCGGAACCGACAACGAAGGGCTCGTGCAACAGATCAAGGCCTCCCATGGTTGCCGAAGCCACATATCCGCGCGAGGAACTGAGTTCGAGCTGATATCTCCCCGGTTGCACATTCTCAAATACAAGAGAGTCATCGTGGGGTCCAGTTGGCGGACGAAGGTTGCCACCTCGAGGCTGTGCAAAGTCAGCGTCAGGGATAAGAACGGGGTGCAGATACAACCGCGCGCCGTGCATGGGGAAGGTGCCTTTGTCGGTCGTCATGGTACCCGATCCATTCCAAGTGTTGTCGCTAAATTCTTCCTTCACATCCAGGCTGATGGTTGAGTTCCGAACCAGCGTCAGAGGCGGCCCTTCGGTCGGCCCACCCTTCACGTTGAGATTGACGACACCGGTCGCTGACTCCGCGCCGTATGTCGATCCTTCGACTACATATGAGCCGTTCGGCAGCGTGCCTTCGATTCTGTGTTCGGTTCCGTTATAGCCAAGTGAATATCCGGGTCCGCGCTGTCCCTGAACCGAAACATTCACGCCACCACTGATATCACCATCGGTGACTGGAATTCTTACGGGATAGTAGGGCTGGTTAACGAGCGATATGTCTGCTTCGACACTCTGCCCGGACGCGAGGTCCAGGGTTGAGGCTGTGGTGAAATCGGCCGCGCCCGGGTAATACACGGGCGGGAATCCGTAGAGAGGATCGCCCGGAAGGGTGGCTGCAGGATCGTTATCCATGAATTCGCGCGTCGCCAGCTTATATGTGCCACGGGCAAGTTCGGCGAAGCGAAATTCCCCTGCCAGATTTGTACGTACGGTTCCGGCCGGGCTCCATCGAGGACGGCCTTCGCGAATCTCCCTCGAAAATAGCTCTACAAAAATGCCACTGGCCGGGTCGTTGGTAGAGAGAGTCACGCGGCCCTTGATGAGCGATTCGGGTACAAGTGAGATCGTGAAATCGGTGCCTGGAGAGGGTTCGAAGATCTGCGGTCCAGTACGATCGGTCAAGAAACCCGGCTTGCGAGCCATGAGTCGAAATAGATTAATTGCGCTGATGTAAGAGACCGAGGGACCCGGACCAGTGATGCCAGTCGCTGCATTCGTGTTTTCATTCTCACTATTCGTTTTCGGTATGGTGAATTCGAAATGGCCCTCGCTGTCGGTGAGCATGGCGAAACGCTGGTCGGGAGAAAAGACCAGAGCGCGGGGAACAGGCGCCCGTGTGACTGAATTGACGACCGTGCCGCGAACGGTGTTTTTCTGCTCGTCGGCGGGCGCACTCTGAGCAAACCCATGCTTTGCGACGACCAGAACAACAAGCAGAAGCGTCGCGAACAAATGGGTAGCAAATGCAGAACGTCGTGGCGGATTGCGACGCTGCGATGATTCGTCGGCTCTTCGAGAGAACATCCCTGCTACTCCATGCTGCGGTGAAAGGGCCGTGCGAAGGCGATTCGCTGGCGAGTATTTGACTTCTTTCAGAGCTGTTCCGTCAATCCCGAGCCCCTTGAGGAATTGAACTCGAACAACGGTTGAGGCCGTTTACTATGGATAGACTCCAGATCAGATGAGCTAATCCATGTGCGGCATTTTCGGAATCGTTGCTCACAATGCGCGCGTGCCGGAAGGCGTGCTCGAACGCGGCACGCGGTCGCTTGCGCATCGCGGACCAGACGATTCTGGGACGATCCTGATGCGCGATTCCACGGATAGTGCTGTCGAAATCGGATTGGGCAACCGGCGATTGGCGATTCTGGACCTGTCTCCGCTGGGGCACCAGCCGATGCAGGACGCCGAGACCGGCAACTGGATCGTTTACAACGGCGAAATCTATAACTTTCGAGAAGTCCGAGCCGAACTCGAACGGATGGGGACGAAGTTTGTCAGCCATTCGGACACCGAAGTCGTGCTGAAAGCGTATGCGAGATGGGGCGATGCGTGCCTGAAGAAATTTCGCGGGATGTTCGCGTTCGCGATTTGGGACGCGACGAAGCACCGTCTGTTTCTCGCGCGCGACCCCATGGGGATCAAGCCGCTTTATTACGCGCAGAGCGGTTCCTATTTCGTGTTTGCGTCGGAAGTCAGGTCGCTGTTAGGGACCGGGCTGGTAGCGCCTCGAATCGATCACGCGGGACTCACGAATTATCTGACATTTGGTTCAGCTTACGACCCGTTCACCTTGGTCGAGGGCGTGAAGGCGCTTCCTGCTGGCCATGCCTTGACTTGGAAAAGTGGATCGCTGCGAGAGGAGCGATATTGGGATCTGGTCGATGAGCCAGCGACTGGAACTGGCGAGAGTTTGTTGCCGCACAATGACGAGGCAGCTGCGATGCGGCAGTTGCAGCCGATGCTGGAAGACGCAGTCCGCATGCAGTTGGTAAGCGATGTTCCAGTCGGAGTGTTTCTTTCCGGCGGAATTGATTCGAGCGCGCTGGTCAGCATCTTGAGCCGCGGAGGAATCAATCCAAGCACTTTTTCGATTGTCTTTCGCGAAGCGGATTTTTCTGAAGCCCAGCATTCGCGCGCTGTGGCGGAGAAGTTTCGGACGGAGCATCACGAAATCAACGTTTCGCAAGAAGATGTGCTGGGGGCGATTCCAGACGCGATGCGCGCCATGGATTTGCCGACGATGGATGGAGTGAATACTTTCTTCGTCTCCCGGGAAACGCGCAAGGCGGGTGTGAAAGTCGCTTTGTCCGGCTTGGGAGGCGATGAGGTGTTCGCAGGGTATTCGACATTTCACTCGGTGCCGCGGATGGAACGATTCGGGGAGAAGTGGAAGCATGTGCCGGGTATGATACGGAGCCCGTTGGCGGCTGCATTCCGTGCGGTTGCTCCAGATAGTGATCAGAATCGAAAGTTGGCGTCGCTGGCGGGAGGTAACGGACGCGTGTTGCATCCGTATTTCCTGAGTCGGATGCTATTCGCACCGACACAACGCGACCTGCTTCTGCGTGGCGTTGGTGCGGAGGCCTGCGAGAGCGCTGAAGCTGCACAGCGGGAAAAACTGCGGCTCGCTATGTGTCTTGATCCAGTGAATCGAGTCTCTTATCTGGAATCGCGCTGCTACATGCTGAATACGCTATTGCGCGACTCCGATTTCATGAGCATGTCGCAGGGATTGGAAGTGCGAGTTCCGCTGATCGACCATCATTTGGCGAAGGCCGTTCTAGGACTCCCCGGGAAATGGAAGTTGAACGGAACGCCGAAGGGATTGCTGGTGGGAGCGCTCGGCGGATCATTGCCGGATGAGATCGTTCACCGTCCGAAGCGGGGATTCACTTTCCCATTTGAACATTGGATGCGGCAGGAATTGCGGCCCGAGATTGAGCTAGTGCTGACGGCGAAACGAGTTGGCGGCGGTCCTCTCGGCGGCCTGCTGAACGGCATTGAGGTAGAAAGAGTATGGAAGAATTTTCTAGCGGGCGCGGTCTCTTGGTCGCGTCCGTGGGCGCTTTACGTGCTGCAGCGGTGGTGTGAGTTGTATTCGGTGACAGGTTGATCGGGCCTGCGATCATTTCGGCTTAACGGCAGAGATCAGCAAGAATAGTCCCCAAGGACGGCCGAACTTCCGGACGATCGCGCGGGGGAACAGCTTCCAGACCAAGCGGTAGAAGCCTGACTGAAAACGCGCGGAAGGTTGATGGAGCAGCAGGTCTCCGGGGCTGAAGACGACTTGCATCTTCACATCGGCAAAGCCTTGAAAGAGCGCCAGCGCCTCTTCGCGCGTGTAGGTTTTTGTTCCCGGGCTCTCGAGATGATTGAAGACTGTCTGGCGAAGCGTTTTGCCGCGAAATAATCCGTAGCGCAACCACAACATGAGACCGGTGATCGAGGGATGGTGGTACACCATGATCCGCGCCTGTCCTCCGGACTTGAGCACTCGATATGCTTCACCGATGCATTGCGCCGTGTTCGGACTGTGGTGCATCACACCGTAGGAATACACTACGTCGAAGGATTGATCCGGAAAAGGTAGTTGTTCCGCATCTGCGACTCGGAGGTCGGGCTGATACCCCGCCATCATGCAGCGGCGGCGGGCATTTTCGAGCGATGCCGCGGAAAGATCTACGCCGGTGGCGTGGGCTCCGGCTTTGAGCCATTCCAGATAATCGGCGCCCATCCCCACTCCAACTTCAAGCACCTTCAGGTCTCTGGCTTCGCGGAAACGCGCAAATTCGAAAATATAATGTTCAAGTTCGTAACGAGCGCGGGCATGCGCTTCGAAATCTTCTTTACCGTCGAGATAGCGCGAGCCGCAGGGCTCGGCGTTCCAGAAGTCACGGACGGTTTCTTTTTGGGCGGCAATCGAATCCATGAGAAGTTTGCATACCAGTATAGCCGCGGTCACTGCATGGGCATTTGAACCGTACTCCGGAGAGGTCGCTCAGAGTAAAATGCTGGGAGTCTCTCTGTCGCCAAATGCCTGAACTGGAAGAATCGAAACAAGTGCGGAACGAAACCGCCGCGCCTATCCTTCCTATTACCGTGATCGTTGCCGCGCGCAATGAGGCTCGCAACCTGCCGCGATGTCTGGAATCTTTGCGCAACGTAGGGGAAGTCTATGTGATCGACTCTCAGAGCACAGATGGGACTATCGAGATCGCACAGGCGCACGGTGCGCATGTCGTGCAGTTTCATTATCAGGGAGGCTGGCCCAAGAAGCGGCAGTGGGCGATGGAGTCGTTGCCTCTGGCTTACGATTGGATTTTCCTGGTTGATGCTGATGAGGCCTTGACTCCGGAGCTGGAGCGAGAAATCCGTGAGGCGATTCAGGATCCGAATTTCGATGGGTATTACGTTGCTCTACGAATGTTTTTCTTAGGGAGAGAATTGCGGCACAGTGGTGCCAGCTTTTTCAAGCTGTCGCTGTTTAGACGAGGTAAGGGCCGATTCGAATGCCGGCTTAAGGATCAGGATCAATCGATGGCCGACATGGAAGTGCATGAGCACATCGTGCTGGAAGCAGACGGAGGGCCTGCTCGGACAGGCAGATTACGACATCCGTTGCTTCATCACAACGTCGAGTCTCTGTCGCACTACATCCGCAAGCACGATGAATACTCAAACTGGGAAGCCCGCGTCTGGCTGGTGGGTGAGGAGAATGCAAAGGATCTGGCTCCAGCGTTGTTTGGAACGCAAGCGCAACGGCGGAGGTGGCTACGTAAGAAGCTTTTTGCGATTCCAGGATCGCCGGCGCTTTTCTTTCTGTACAAATATGTTTTTGCTCTAGGATTTCTCGATGGCATTCCGGGGCTGATCTATTGCGGGATGCAGGGCGTGCAATTCTTCCACATTAAAGCCAAGATCTACGAACTTAGGGCGCAAGGCGCGCAACAAAGGAACTGACAGAAACGAATGTGCGGAATTAGCGGTGTCGTAAATTGCGGAGATCCGGAAATACTCGCGCGGATGACGCAGGTTCAGGCGCATCGTGGGCCGGACGACTCCGGATTGTGGGATCGGAAATTTCCTGACGGTTCTTACATCGGGCTAGGAAGCAGGCGACTGGCGATTCTGGATTTGTCTGCAGGTGGGCACATGCCGATGTGCAATGAAGACCGCACGCTGTGGATTACCTATAACGGTGAGATCTACAACTTCGCCGAGCTCCGCCGCGAGCTCGAGAGCAAGGGACATCGATTCAGTTCCCATACAGATACAGAGGTGATCATTCATCTCTACGAGCAGGAAGGCCCGGATTGCGTGAAGCGGCTGAACGGAATGTTCGCCTTTGCCATCTGCGACCTGCGATCAGGCAGCCCGACGCTTTTCGTCGCGCGCGATCACTTTGGCGTGAAACCCTTTTATTACTTCCACAGCAGTAAGTCGTTTGCGTTTGCATCGGAGATCAAGGGACTGCTGCAGGTGCCGGGAATCGAAGCGGAGCTCGATACGGATTCGCTTCATCAGTACCTGACGTTTCTGTGGGTTCCGGATCCGAAGACGATGTTCCGGCGAATCTTTAAACTGCCAGCCGGGCACTATGCGATATTGCGCGACGGCGAACTGAAGATCACGCAATACTGGGATCTCACATTTCCTGCAGCGAATCAGGTATACACGCGCTCGGAAAAGGATCTGGCGGAGGAAATTCGCGAGCGCTTCCGTCGTTCTGTGGAAGCACAGATGGTCAGCGATGTTCCGATCGGCGCGTTCCTCAGCGCTGGGCTGGATTCTTCCGCGATCGTTGCCATGATGAGGCGGGCGACAAATCAGACTGTGCGCACGTATACGATTACGTTTCCGCGGAAGTATCGAGTCGGCGAAAGCACGCTGGACGATCCAGAAGTTGCCGCGAGACTGGCCCGGAACCTGGGCTGCGAAAATGAACGCATTGTGGTCGAGCCAGATGTAACTGACCTGCTCCCGCGACTCGTCTGGCATATGGATGAGCCAACAGCGGATCCGGCGATCATTACGGCATATCTGGTTTGCCGGGAGGCTCGCCAGCAGGCCACTGTGCTGCTTTCGGGAGTGGGAGGCGATGAACTGTTTGCGGGATATCGCAAACATGCGGCGCATTACTGGGCGGAGGCCTATCGGCAATTGCCTGCTAATGCACGCCGCATGGCTGAGGCCGGGCTGGAGTCATTGCCCAGCCTCCGAGGAACTGCGGCGAAGGGTAGCGTGCGCCTGGCGAAGAAAATGGCGCGGAGTGCGTCGCTCGATCCGATCGATCGCTTCATCCGGAATGGAACGTATCTCGACGGCGAGCAGAAGTCCGATCTGTACGCCAGAGAATTTGCGGCCTCTCTATCGGATCCGACCGAACGGCACCGCGCGGCTTTCGATTCCGTGCGAGACGCTGACTTCCTGCACCAGATGTTGTATGTCGACTCCAAGATTTTTATGGCATCGCTGAATCTCACATACAACGACAAGATGAGCATGGCATCGTCGGTCGAGGTGCGCGTGCCGTTCCTGGACCGCGAACTGGCTGAATTCGTTGCGTGGCAGGTACCGCCAAGTCTAAAGCTGAAAGGTCGGTTGCGGCCGAAAACGAAATATATTTTCCGGCGAGCGATGCGCGACATCCTTCCGCGTGAAGTCTTGCAACAACCCAAAGCCGGCTTCGGTGCTCCGGTAGACTATTGGTTGGCCCACGATCTTAAGCCCATGGTGGACGATCTGCTCTCGGCGTCCCAAGTTCGCAAGCGCGGGCTTTTCCGGCCTCAGGCGATTGAGCGATTCATCGAAGAGCACCGAAGCGGACGACGCGACTCGTCGATGCAGCTTTGGCAATTCCTGACGCTCGAACTCTGGATGCAAACTTTTTTGGATGGGGGCGCAGAAAAGTTTGAAGCTAGTTCGCTCCACACGAGGCAGGCCGCGACCGCATGAAACAGGTCTTGCAGCACGCGCGGACGGGTTCGGTCTCAGTGGAGGAAGTTCCCGCACCTCAACTCCTTCCAGGTTGTGTGTTGGTACGCGTATCTGCGTCAGTAGTTTCGGCGGGCACGGAGCGCGCCTCGTCCGAGTTTGCGAAAAAGAGTCTTCTGCAGAAGGCGAGGTCGCGGCCGGATCTGGTGCGCGATGTGATCAACAAGGCGCAGCGCGACGGAATCCTATCCGCCATTCAAACAGTTCGTACCCGGCTCGACCAGCCACAGAATCCGGGATATAGCAGTGCAGGAACCGTCTTGGCTGTTGATGAAGGAGTGACGGACATCCTCCCTGCGGATCGTGTGGCGTGCGCGGGAGCGGGATTTGCGGTGCATGCGGAGATCGCGTGCATTCCGCGGCTACTGGTAGCGCGGATTCCGGCTAGCGATATAAATTCGGCAGACGCGGTTCCGTTTGAGGAGGCTGCCTTCGCGACGTTGGGGGCAGTTGCCCTGCATGGAATTCGCACATCCGAGGTCAAACTCGGGGACATCGTTGGAGTGATTGGTTTGGGTCTGATGGGGCAACTGACCGTGCAGTTATTGAAAGCGGCCGGCTGTCGGGTTTTAGGGATGGATATCAATTCATCCCGCGCTGATTTGGCGCGACATATGGGCGCAGATGGAGTAGCGCACTCTACCGAGGCATTTCGCAATTTATGTCTTGAAATGTCGCGTGGGCTGGGGGTTGATTCAGTCCTGATCGCAGCTGAGACTTCGAGCAGCGATCCGGTTAACCTTGCGGGGGCTGTTGCGCGAGATCGGGCCATCATCGTCGCCGTGGGCACTGTCGGAATCGATATTGATCGCAAGGCATATTACGAAAAAGAACTGGACTTCCGGATTTCGCGATCTTACGGACCGGGTCGATACGATGCCGCGTATGAGCAGAAGGGGCGAGATTATCCGATTGGCTACGTGCGTTGGACGGAAACTCGCAATATGGAAGCGTTTCTCCAAATGCTCGCTGAGAAGAAGATACGAGTCGGGCCGCTCATCACACACCGGTTTGCGATTGATCGCGCCGAAAGCGCATACGAGCTGATCACCGGAAAATCGAGTCAGGGTTATCTGGGAGTCGTCTTCGAATATGCAGAGAACGGTGGCGAGTCGCAAACGCTCGTGCCCGAAAAACTCTCTACCACTCGGTCGGTCATGGCTTCGGTCTCCGAGTTGGCTGTCGGGATTCTGGGGGCAGGCGGATTTGCTTCCTCGACGTTGATTCCGGCGATGAAGTCGTCGTCGAACACATCTCTGATCACCGTGTGCGCAGCCACTGGAGCACATGCGCAACATGCCGCCCGCATATTTGGCTTCCGCGATTGCACGACTGATGAAAACGAAGTCTTGCGGAATCCGAAGATTAATACCGTGGTCGTCGCCACACGTCACCATCTGCATACGGGACAAGTTGTTGCCGCGCTCGCGTCAGGCAAAAACGTCTTCTGCGAGAAGCCACTGTGCCTCGCGGAAGACGAGTTGGGGGCGATACTTCGTGCGTACTACGGATCGGAATCGGGACGGCCCGCCCTGATGGTCGGCTTTAATCGCCGCTTCGCGCCGATGACGGTGCGGATGAAATCATTCCTTGCACCGATTTCTGAGCCGCTGGCTCTTCACTATCGCATCAATGCAGGATTTCTCCCTCCAGATCATTGGGTCAACGATCGCGAACAAGGCGGAGGACGCATTCTGGGGGAAGTCTGTCACTTTGTCGATTTGTTGATGTTCCTTGCCGGGTCTCCGATTGTAGAAGTGAGCGCTCGCTCGGTTGGCGCTGGGCCACGATACAGCGGCGAGAATGTGCTGATCTCGCTGCGTTTCGCGAATGGATCCGAAGGGACGATCAGCTACCTGGCGAACGGAGACCGCACTTATTCAAAGGAGCGGATCGAAGTATTCGGCGGAGGCTGCACCGCGGTGCTCGAAGATTTCCGGAGATTGGAACTGATTCGCAACGGGCACAAGGAAGTCGTCCGTTCGCGATGGCGTCAGGACAAAGGACACCACGCGGAATGGGAAGCTTTTGCGGAGTCTGTACAACGAGGAAGCGGGGCCGCGATTCCCGTCGAAGAAGTGGTGTGCTCCACGCTGGCAACCTTGCGAATCGACAAGGCCGTTACCACGGGAGAGCGGCTCGATGTCGACACTACCGAATTTATCGAAGCGTGCCGGCGATCTTCTATTCATAATTCCAGCCTGAACGAATGATCCAACAATTGATGCGACCTCACGGGAGATGTAGCTAGTTCATGCTCATTCTGGGCCTCAACATGTTTCACGCCGACGCTTCGGCTGCGATCCTCGTCGACGGAGAAGTGAAGTTTGCCATTGCCGAAGAGCGGCTGAACAGACACAAACATTTCGGCGGCTTCCCTGCTCTTGCGGTCAAAGCCTGTCTGGACGCGGTGGGCGCGAGAATTTCGGATGTAGAGCATGTGGCAGTCGGCCAAGATAGCGAAGCGAACTTGGCTAAGAAAGTTCAGTACGCTCTGAGCAATCCTGCAAAGATCCTGAACTTCATTCGCCTTCGTCAACGAAAAGAAGCGATGCGCGATGTGCGCTCCCTGATTGCGAAGGCTCTGGAGGTGGATTCGGGAGAATTAGCTTTTCAGGAACACCACCTCGAACATCACATCGCGCATATTGCGAGCGCGTACTACTGTTCGCCGTGGGAGAAAGCGGCAGGGTTCAGCTATGACGGGTCGGGAGACTTTGTCTCGACCATGATGGCGCGATGCGAAGGTAACGAGATCGAAGTTCTGGAGCGCGTGTTTCTGCCACACTCGCTCGGCAGCCTCTATACCATGATTTGCGAATTCATCGGCTACTCGAAATACGGCGACGAGGGCAAAGTGATGGGCCTTGCTCCGTACGGAAGAGATGCGTACTGCCGCGAGATCAGCAGGATTGTGAATCCAAACAATGGCGGCTTCCAGTTAGACCTTGGATATTTCAAGCCGCTGGGCAGTAATCAAGGCATGCAGGTATTGCCAGATGGAACCGTGCGACTGGCGCGGCACTTTTCCAATCGCATGGAAAAGCTATTTGGGGAACCGCGCAAGCCGCATACAGACATCGCGCAGCGCGACATGGACTTGGCGTTTGCGCTGCAGCATCGTTTTGAAGAGATTTTCTTTCACTTGCTGAACAACCTGCACAAACGGGTTCCGCTGGACGATTTGGCGATGGCCGGCGGGTGCGCGCTCAATAGCGTAGCCAACGGCAAACTTTTCGATCGCACTCCATTCAGCAGGACGTATATTCAGCCGGCAGCGGGTGATGAAGGACTCGCGATTGGAGCGGCACTTCACACCTATCATTCGGTCTTGAAGCAGCCTCGGCGCCACGAATTGAAGAATTCATATTTAGGGCCCGAGTTTGCGGAGTCTCGAATTGAGTCGGCACTGCAAAGCGCAGGACTGCAATATCGCAAGCTCGAACGGGGCGCGTTGCTCGAAGAAACGGCAGACCAAATCGCCGCCGGGAATGTCGTGGGATGGTTTCAGGGGCGAATGGAGTGGGGACCGCGTGCGCTCGGGAACCGGTCAATTGTGGCGCATCCGGGTTTACCCAATATGAAGGATGTGCTTAATGCTCGCATCAAACATCGAGAGTGGTTTCGTCCCTTTGCGCCGTCGATCATGGCGGACTATCAGCACGAGTATTTTGAGCACGACCATCCTTCGCCATTCATGCTGCACGTTTATAAAATCCGGCCGGAGAAGAGGAAGGAACTATGCGCAGTAAACCATGTGGACGATACAGGACGACTGCAGACGGTGACGCGCGAAGAAAATCCGCTGTACTACGACCTGATTTCGGCTTTCCACCGCAAGACGGGAATACCGGTCATTCTGAACACCAGCTTCAATGAGAATGAACCGATCGTGTGCACGCCAGAGGAAGCGATCGACTGCTTTCAGCGCACGCGAATGGATGTGTTGGCGATCGGACCGTTTCTGGTTGGCAAGAAGAATGCAAATCGAGAGTCAGGGACTGCTTCGTTTGATCCGAAACGCGGAGATGGTTAGGCTATTTCGAACGCGCTCAATGCAAGAACGGAGCCGTTGCTGCGACGACAACGCCGAGTACGCCCAATACGATGCCAAGCCACCAGAAAATCCTGCGCCCAGAGAGCAGCGTGATCGAAGTAATGACTAATCCGATTTCGAGGAAAACCTCGGCTAGATCATAACGGTCGGCGCGGTCTCGTTCGGTGGCGACCTCACCTTCCATTTCACGAGCCTTGTCTTCGATTTCCTTCTGCTCGTCTTTGTAACGCGCGGCTTCTCCGGAATATTTGTCGCGGAGTTTCGCCAGATTCGCGGCATCGGTCGTAGCTTGGACCGACGTCAGATCTGTGAACAGTTCGTCGGTATGGCGGCGAATATTTTTCGCCTGATAGAAGGCCCATTGGTCGGACGACTTCGCCTGCAACACCACTTCTTCGGTGTGAGCCCGATGCCCCAGCAGTGAAACCACGGCGACCAGCACCGCAAGGATGGCCATGGTCACCGATACAGGAGCAAGCGTTGGATCTTCCTTGGCATGCTCTGCGTGTTCCTTCAGTTCGTTCAACTCTTCCGACATGTCGTCACTCTCCCATGACCTTGACGATGACGCGCTTGTCGCGCTGTCCGTCGAATTCGGCGTAAAAGATTCGCTGCCATGTGCCGAGATCGAGCTTGCCCGCGGTGATGGGCACAATGACCTCGTGATGAATCAGCAGCGCTTTCAGATGCGAGTCGCCGTTGTCTTCGCCAGTCTCGTGATGCTTGTAATTCTTGCGAAAGGGCGCGAGATGCTCCAGCCACTGATCGATGTCTTCGATGAGGCCGCTCTCGTTGTCGTTCACGTAGACGCCGGCGGTGATGTGCATCGCTGAAATGAGGACCATACCTTCCTTGACGCCGCTCTTGCGGACGATCTCCTCGACTTGGGGAGTGATGTGCACATACGCGCGATGCGTCTTGGTATGAAACTTCAGGTATTCAGTGAGAGTCTTCATTGAAAGCTATCCTGCTGGATTTAGCGGAGCGACTCCGCGATCTTGCCAGCTGCGAGCAGATCAGAGATGCGTGCAAAATCCGCGTACATCACGCGATCTTTCTCCATAGTTGGACATACCGAGCGGATGGCCGCATGGGCAGCCTGCCCGCGTTTTGACGTCTTCAAGGGAGCCAGGAAATCGAGCGCCTGAGCAACCGCCATAGCCTCGATCGCGAGCACGTTCCGGGTGTTGTCGACAATGCGCTTGAGTTTGAGCGCGGCCGTCATCCCCATGGAGACGTAGTCCTCTTTATTTCCGGACGTGGTAATCGAATCAACCGAGGCCGGATGCGCCAGAACTTTGTTTTCGCTGACCAGCGCTGCCGCAGTGACCTGCGGCATCATGAAACCGGAGTTGAGGCCTGCGCCTGGAGCTAAGAACGGCGGCAAACCTTCGCTGAGCGCAGGATTTACCAAGCGCTCGATTCTCCGCTCACTGATGCCCGCGAGTGCGGTGAGGGCGATCGCCAGGAAATCCAAGGCGAAGGCCAGCGGCTCGCCGTGAAAATTTCCGCCGGAGATTACATCTCCCTCCGCATTTTTTGCGTCGGTAATGAAAACGAGTGGATTGTCCACGGCGGAGTTGGCTTCGATTTCGAAGACAGTGCGACAGTGCGCTAGAGTGTCGCGAACGGCGCCGTGAACCTGCGGAATGCAACGGAGCGAGTAGGCATCTTGCACGCGTCCGCAGTCGCGGTGAGATTCGCGAATCTGGCTGCCGTCCAGCATTCTGCGAAGGTTGGCCGCGGTCTTCATCTGCCCGTTGTGCGGGCGGGCCTTATGAATGCGCTCGTCGAACGCAGTGTCCGTTCCCTTTAACGCGTCGCAACAGAGTCCCCCAAGCACGTCGGCAGAATCGACCAGAATTTCCGCTGCAAGCAGCGAAAGAGTGCCGAGGGCCAACATCGCCTGCGTCCCATTAATCAGCGAAATCGTTTCTTTCGACTCGAGGACCAGCGGTTTGATCTGCGCACGCTTAAACGCCTCTGCGCTGGGAATACGAGCACCCTTATCGTCGAAGCACTCCCCTTCTCCGATTAGAGCGAGGGCCAGGTGCGCCAAAGGTGCCAAATCACCGCTTGCGCCAACGCTGCCCTGCGACGGGACAAACGGGGTGACGCCCCGATTAAGAAGTTCGCAGAGTGTGTCAATGACCAGGGCGCGGACACCCGAGTGTCCCTTGGCCAAGGAGTTTGCGCGCAACAGCATCATCGCGCGAGTCTCAGCCACGGGGAGCGGCGTGCCCACGCCGACCGCATGCGATCGGACGAGATTGACCTGCAGTTCGCGGATCTGATCTCCGGCAATGCGGACATCACTCAGCTTACCCACGCCGGTCGTGATCGCGTAAGCGACTTTATTGCTGGCAACGATCTCGTCGACCACAGAGCGCGCCCGATTGACTGCTTCGCGCGCGTCGGGCGCAAGCAGCACGGCGCGCCGGTCAACGGCAACCTCGCGTACAGCTTCGAGCGTAAGATCATTTCCTGAGATGTGAAGTGCGTTCAAGAAGTTCCTCGGTGTCAATCCTTACTTTCCAATTGCAGCGCGGAAAACGCGCAAATACTTTTCCGGCAAAGTCGAAACTTTCATATTGGAGTCCGTTACGATATGCGTCGTCTCACCCTCGGCCAGCAGAGCACCCGTTTCGGCACGGCAGAGTTCGTAATTGAAGATGATTACAGAGTCGCGCACCTTCTTGATCCGGGTCCGCACTAGAACCTCTTCGTCGTAGTAAGCCGGCGCCCTGTAGCGGCAGGTTGCTTCGGCAACGGCGATGAAGAGACCATCTTCCTTTTCCATATCTTTGTACGAAAACCCCATTTCGCGCATGAGTTCCACGCGTCCTACTTCGAACCAGATCAGATGGTTCGAGTGATATACAACGCCCATCTGATCGGTCTCCGCATAACGCACTCGCAGGCGTGTCTCATTCCAATGATGGTTGTTGGAGGTCATTTCCCGGTCCACACCGGTTTGCGTTTCTCCAAGAATGCGGTGATGCCTTCGCGGAAATCGGCGGTGCTCCGGATCGCTGCATTTTCGCGGACCGCGGAATCAATTTGAGAGTCGAGTTCAGCGCGAGCATGGTCGGTCAGTAGTTGTTTCGTAGCTCGGAGCGATGCAGAACTGTTGGCCATCAGGATCGCAGCCAACTCTTGAGCGCGAGCAAGCAAGCTCTCGGGGGGAACGATTTCGTTGATCAATCCCATGCGCTGTGCTTCTTCCGATCCAAAGATTCTGCCGGTCAACAGGAGATCCCGAGCTTGTTTTTCGCCGACCTGGCGCAGCAAGAATGTCGAGACGATCGCGGGCACGAAGCCGATGCGAACCTCCGTATAGCCGAACTTGGCTTCTGGCACCGCTAGGGTGAAGTCGCATAGAAGAGCTAACCCGGTGCCGCCGGCGATGGCAGGGCCGTTTACGGCGGCGATCGTGACCTTGGGAAATTCGTACAGCGCGCGGAAAAGCTGGACCATGGCCCGGGAATCCGAGAGATTCTGCTCTGGCGTGCGGCCGAGCAGCGATTTCAGATTTTCCAGATCCATGCCTGAGCAGAATGCCTTCCCTGCCCCGGTCAAGATCAACACGGTCGCCTCTGACTTCGACACTTCGTCCAGCGCCTGCAGCAAGTCATCAATCAGCTCGAAGCTGATCGCGTTGCGCTTGTCGGGACGATTCAGCGTGATCGTCGCGACGGCGCCTTCGTATGCGAGTTGGATCGTGTTATAGCTCATGCAGAAACCAGCCGCCGCGGATTTTCGCGGATCATCACTGATAAAGCAAAATATTTCCGGGATAAGAATGCATCAATTTGTATTTCGTAGTTGTCGAGGCTTTCTAATCAGCAGCGTTTGACTCTGAATACTTCGCCGCCATGCCAGAGGTCGCCTTCAGAAGACTATCGAGTGGCTTCAACGCTGGCAAGTCCGCGCCCCTCTGGCGAAGGGTTTCGATCATCTTTTCCGTTGGGATATTGCCGACCAGAGCGTCTTGCGCAAAAGGACATCCGCCCAAGCCGGCCAGCGCCGAATCAAATCGCCGGCAGCCTGCATCGTAGGCAGCGAGAATTTTCTCGGGCGCTTGTTCGGGACGGCTGTGAAGATGGACACCAATTTCGAGGTAGTCGTACTTCGCCATCACCGCGCCGACCAGTTCGCTGATCTGCTGCGGACTGGCCATTCCAACGGTGTCCGCCAAGGAAATCATCCGCAAATTGTCCACTTCCATCAGCGAGATGGCTTCGATTACTTCTTCTGGATTCCAAAGGTCGCCATACGGATTTCCGAACGCCATCGAAATGTAGACGACCACATCGAGCGCCGCATCGTCGGCCTTCTTCTGGATCTTCTCTAGTTCTTCGAGAGCTTCTTCGGGAGACTGGTTTTGATTCTTGCGAAGAAATGTTTCGGAGATCGAATAAGGAAATCCGAGAGTCGAAACTGCTTTGGTATCGATGGCTCGTTGCGCGCCTTTTTCGTTGACAACGATGCCGATGATCTCGACATCATCGGGTGGGTCGAGTTCCTTCAGGACCTCCTCCGAATCGGCCATCTGCGGAACAGCTTTCGGAGAAACGAAGGAAACGGCGTCGATGTGCTTGAAGCCGACGCTGATCAGAGCTTTCAGGTAGTCAGACTTCAGGTCGGCGGGGATGATTCCCTTCAAGCCTTGCCAGGCATCACGGGGACACTCGATTAATTTGACCTGCTCGCTCATACGAAATTCTTAGCCACGGATTCACGCGGATCGCACGGATTGGAGAAAAATATTAAATCCGTGAACCCGCGCCGAACCGCTATGTTTGCAGAACTCCTACTTTAAATTCTGCCACGTCGGGGTTTAGGGCTGCGGCTTCGAGGGCTTGCGTGATGGCGTCACGGGTTTCGATGGGATCGATGATCTTGTCGATCCACAGGCGAGCCGCGCCGTAGCGGGGATCGGTCTGTTCGTCGTAAGTGCGCTTGACCGATTCGTACAATTCTTTCCGCTCCTCGTCGCTCAGTTTCTTGCCACCACGTTCCAGTTGCTTCACTTTGATCTCGACCAGCGTTCCGGCGGCAGAGTCTCCGCTCATGACCGCATAGCGCGCTGTAGGCCAAGCAAAGACAAAGCGTGGATCATAGGCTTTTCCGCACATGGCATAGTGGCCGGCGCCGAATGAACCGCCGACGATCACGGTGATTTTGGGCACTACAGAATTTGAGACGGCGTTCACCATCTTCGCGCCGGCCTTGATAATGCCGCTCCATTCGGCATCGCGTCCGACCATGAATCCATTTACATCGTGGAAAAAGACCAGCGGGATCAGGTTCTGATTGCAGTCCATGATGAAGCGCGCAGCTTTCTCAGCCGATTCGGTGTAGATGACTCCACCGAACTCGATTCGCTTGTGGCCTTCGTGGTCGGTCTGGTGAGCGTGCAGCTTTTGATTGGCAACGATGCCGACGGCAAATCCGCCAATCCGACCATAACCGCAAATCAAGGTCTTGCCGTACTCGGGCTTGTACTCGTCAAAGCGGCTGCCATCGAGCACCCGCGCCAGGACTTCTTTCATATCGTAGGGGCGGGCAGGGGATGGATCGTAGATTCCGTAGATTTCTTCCGCGGCGAGTAGGGGCTCGACCGGCTTCTTACGATCCCACGGAGAAAGCCGGCGGTATCCCCACTTCTCCACGATCGAACGAATGCGCGCAATGCAGGCTTCATCATTGGGCTCGCGAAAGTCGACTGTGCCGCTGATCGCCGAATGCATGGCGGCGCCGCCGAGTTCTTCGGCGGAGACTTTCTGGCCGATCGCCGCCTGCACCAGAGCCGGACCAGCCAGGAATAAGCCGCTACCATCCGTCATCAACACGTGATCGCACATCACCGGCAGGTAGCCTCCACCCGCCACACACATGCCCATGATGGCAGCGATCTGAGGAATACCCATCGCCGACATCACGGCGTTGTTGCGGAAGACGCGTCCGAAATCGTCGGTGTCTGGGAAAACATCTTCCTGCAGAGGCAGAAAGACACCCGCAGAATCGACGAGATAAATCGTAGGAATGCGATTTTCAATGGCGATGTTCTGCGCGCGAATGACTTTTTTGGAAGTCATCGGGAAGAACGCACCAGCTTTCACGGTGGCATCATTTGCGATGATCATCACCATGCGGGTCTGCACTCGCGCCATCCCGGTGATTACGCCCGCAGCGGGGGCTCCACCCCATTCTTCATACATGCCATGCGCGGTGTAGAGGCCCAATTCGAAGAAAGAATCCGGATCGGCAAGCAGATGGATGCGTTCGCGCGCGGTCAGTCGGCCCTTGGAATGCTGGCTATCAACCGCTTTGGCGCCTCCTCCTTCGCAGATCTTTTCACCTTCGTTGCGTACCTGGGACATCAGATCCGCCAGGAAACGCATGTTGGCTTCGAAGCGCGCCGATGTTGGATCGACTTTCGTAGTCAATACGGTCCCGGACGCGGAGGAGTTCACAGCGAGAGTTTCATTGCGATTCGACATGGATCGAAGGAGCGGACTGACTACGGTATAACAGCCGGGCGGAATGGCGCAATGCAGCGGAGGCTGGAGACTAGTCCGGAAAGGCGTCTGGGCGCGAGAAGATTCCGCCCGATGTTTGAGAGATTCGACGAATCGCCTCGGCGAGAGGAACCTGCGCGATTGCCTCAATTAGCCCTATTTGGAGAGCTTGCTCCGCAGCCACTTTCTCAGCCGCAACGAACATTTGCAAGGCCCGGGCCTTGCCGATCAAGCGCGGAAGGCGCTGCGTCCCTCCCCATCCGGTCATCAGACCTAGAGCGGCTCCACGGTGCCCGAAGACCGCCTTGGG
>Ga0209624_10001086_pt1 | contig 22423 bp, 18 predicted proteins | sample JacPinW_OM2H0_O1_FD_188565 | JGI IMG/M metagenome (GOLD analysis project Ga0209624, IMG submission 188565) | Forest soil microbial communities from Algoma, Ontario, Canada - Jack Pine, Ontario site 1_JW_OM2H0_O1 (SPAdes) (version 2) | ecosystem: Environmental > Terrestrial > Soil > Boreal...
TTTGGTGCGGAGCGTCCGGTCGCGGCCGGCGATGTGCTGCAGAGCATCGCCGGCAGGTTGCCCGATGGTCGCCCCGATACGGTGGCCGCGCCCATGATCCCGCTGCTGGATACGACGCTGCTCACCAATGCACCCGGTGAGCCGCGAGTGGGCAGTCAAATCCTCACTGAAATCCGGTCAGCGGATGCCATCGATATCGTGATGGCCTTCATCCGGTATAGCGGCATCGACCCGCTGCTCGAGTCGCTGCGCAGGCATCGGAGTGACGGACGAAAGCTTCGTGTGCTGACGACGACATACACCGGATCCACCGAGGCGCGAGCTCTGGACGCGTTGGGCAGCCTGGGTGCCGACATACGGGTTTCCTACGATATGTCGAGCACCCGCTTGCATGCCAAGGCTTGGCTATTTCATCGCAAGTCAGGCTTTTCGACGGCGTACATTGGTTCCTCCAATCTGACGCATTCCGCGCAAATCAGCGGCCTCGAGTGGAACGTGCGGGTGTCCGGCGCGCGCAACCCCGACGTGATCGACAAGGTGGCCGCGGTGTTCGAGAGCTATTGGCACAATCCGGATTTCGAGGTCTACGATCGAGACGTCTTCTTGGCCCGGACGGCTGCCGAGCAGGGCGGCGGACCCATCATCGTGCTCAGCCCGACCGAGCTTCGGCCCGAGCCGTTCCAGGAACGACTGCTAGAACAAATTGCGCTCGCGCGAATTCAAGGTCACCATCGAAACCTGCTGGTCTCGGCCACCGGCACCGGTAAGACCGTGATGGCCGCGCTCGACTACCTTGGCCTGCGCGAATCCTTGCCCCGGGCGCGCCTGTTGTTCGTCGCACACCGGGAGGAAATTCTCACGCAATCCCTAGCGACGTTTCGACAAGCGCTGCGCGATCCCACATTTGGCGAATTGTGGGTGGGGGATCATCGGCCACAAGTGTTTGACCACGTGTTCGCATCGATTCAAAGCCTCAATGCTGCAGGCTTGTCCCATCTGGATTCACGCCAATTCGACGTGGTTGTCATTGACGAATTCCACCACGCCGCGGCGCAGTCATATCGGTCGCTGCTCGAGCATGTTCAGCCGGTCGAACTCCTTGGACTCACGGCAACGCCCGAGCGCAGCGACGGCTTGCCCATTTTGGACTGGTTTGACGGCCGAATTGCGGCCGAGCTGCGGCTCTGGGACGCCATCGATCAGCAGCGGCTGTCAGCCTTCGCCTATTACGGGATTCATGACGGACTGGATCTGCGCGAGCTGCCTTGGCGACGCGGCCGCGGCTACGATGTGGCGGGATTGTCCAACCTGCTCACGGCCAACGATGCGGTCGCGAAACTCGCCCTGAAGCAACTCGTGGAGCATGTAGACGATGTCAGTCGCATGCGCGCGCTTGGTTTCTGTGTGAGCGTTGAGCATGCCCGCTTTATGGCGCGCGTGTTCCAGGCCTCTGGAGTCGCCGCCACCGCCATCTGGTCTGACACACCAGAATCCGAACGGCGTCAGGCGTTGCTCGATCTCGCCGCCCGCCGCATCAACATCATATTTTCGGTGGACCTGTTCAACGAAGGCATCGATGTGCCGGCGGTGGACACCCTCCTGATGTTGCGGCCCACAGACAGCGCGACGCTGTTCCTACAGCAATTGGGGCGGGGTTTGCGACGTAGCGTCGGCAAGACCGTCTGCACAGTCCTCGATTTTGTCGGGCATCATCGTAAGGAGTTTCGGTTTGACCGACGGCTTCGGGCACTCTTGGGTGGTACGCGTCGCGAGCTGGAGGAGCAAATTGCCTCGGGCTTCCCCTTCCTTCCAGCCGGTTGCCATATGGAGTTGGATCGCGTCGCGAGCCAGATTGTCCTCGACAATGTCCGGCATGCCGTACCGTCGCGCCGGGCGGAGAGGGTTGCGGCGTTGCGCTCCTTGGCGGCCGGCGCGACGAGCGTCACGTTAGCAACCTTTCTGGCCGAGACCGGATTGGAACTCGAGGACGTTTACGCCAACAACGTCAGCTGGTCCGATCTATGTCAGGAGGCAGGGTTGACGGTTCAGATGCCGGGTCCGGACGAGCGGCTTCTGCGCCGGGCCTGTGGGCGGCTCTTGCATATCGACGATGGAGAACGAATTGAGAGTTACCGGGAATTTCTGGAGAACGCGGGAGCGCTGAACGTCGAGACTTTGACGACACGCCAGCGACGGCTGCTTCGGATGCTGGTCGGCGCAGTGGTGGACTCGGCGGTGAACTCAGAGACGACGCTCGTGGAAGGCGCTGCGTTGCTGCTGCGACATCCGCAGGTGCAGCACGAGCTTCGAGAGCTCCTGGGTGTGCTGTCGGAGCGGATCGACCATGTACCGGTACCGCTTAAGACCCACCCAGAGGTCCCCCTCAGTATTCACGCTCGCTATACGCGAGTCGAAATCCTGGCAGCCTTTGGCATTGGTACTGCAGCTCAGGTCGCCCCGTGGCAGTCAGGCGTTTATTGGGCTAACGACGCCCAAGCTGATCTTTTCGCTTTTACGCTCGACAAGACATCGGGCAGCTTTTCGCCTACGACGCGTTACAAGGACTACGCCGTTAGTCGGAACCTTGTCCATTGGGAGAGTCAATCGGTAACCCGCGCCGAGAGTCCGACTGGGCAACGGTACCAGCATCATGCTGACCAGGGTACGAGCGTCATGCTGTTCGCCCGGCGGCGCAGCGACGAACGCGCTTTCTACTTTCTTGGACCGGCGACCTATGTGAAGCATGAATCGGAGTTGCCCATGGCTATAACCTGGCGGCTGCACTATCCACTCCCCGGCGATTTGTTTGCTGCGTTTGCTGCGGCTGTGGCGTGAGCGATCGACAGTCCGTAATACGCCGCCTAGGTTCGCGTCGTTTCTGGGGAAAATCGCGAGGCCACTTCAATTCACCGACCTTGGCACACGCGATGCCAAGGTCGAAAGTCGAAATGGGCGGTCACTTCACATAAAATCAACATGCGCATTGCGATGCGCGGGATGTTAGCGGGGTTGAGATTCCCTAAGGTAGAGTTCGTCGGTTACCTTGGCGGGGGTTGAACACATGCACCACGTTGTTCAACACTGTGGGCTCTGGCAAACTAGTGGAGATGGATTGAAGGCGCGGTTTGGAATCAACGGAGTGAGCATGAAGAAAGGTCCATGGAGTGACTGGATCCCGGGCGTTTTGTCGAAGACGCAAGTTCGAAAGCTAATCGACCAGAATTACATAAAAAATGTAGGATCGGCTCCTAAACTCGACTTCTCGTCAATGGACCTTCGAGTTTCCAACGAAGCCTTTGAGCTCAGTGGCGGGTGCGTGAAACCATTTGGTCGCGACTATCTCGCCAACCTACAATCACTTGGAATTGCGCGAGGACTCAAACCTGAACGGGGCGGAGAATATCTACTCAAATCTCGAACGAGCTATTTATTTAAAATTGAGGAACAAATTAGGGAACTGCATGATTCTCCGATCTACGGCACTGGAACTGCAAAAAGTTCAGTTGGTCGTTTGGATGTCTTAGCTCGTTTAATCGTAGACGGAATGGACGAATACGAGGGTTTTGAACCTTCCAAGATAGCGGGCGGAGAGATGTATCTCGAAGTCACTCCCATGACGTTTAACGTGCTGGTACGGCCGGGTACAGCTCTTACACAATTGAGACTTTTTAAATCGGAGCCTCGCGAGAGCGTCATTAGGGCACGGGCCCTCGCTGATACCGTACTGACTGGCACTACCATGGGGTCAGATGCGACATTATCCGCAGATCTAACCCCGGATTCGATCGCTGGACACCCCGTTATAGCCTTCTCAGCTTCTCTCAAACTCGCTGCCACAGCAAAGCCGGTGCCAATGTGGAAGGCTGAGTCTGAAGATGTCATGCCAAAGCCTTGGCACCATTGGAAGTTTCAGTTTGCGGATGCAAATGGACGACTAAAGATCAAAAAGGATGAGTTCTATATCATTCGCTCACATGAGAAGATATGGCTACCTCCAGGTGTGGCCGTCTACTGTCGGGCCAGCGATGAAACTATCGGCGAGATGCGGATCCACTACGCTGGATTCGTACACCCTTTCTTCGGCGTTGGTAGGAAAGATCGTCAGCGCGGCACCCCGCTTATTTTTGAAGTGCGGGGGCATGATATTGATGTGAGCCTGCGTGATTGCGAGAAAATGGCGCGGTTGGAGTTTTATAGAATGTCCGAAGATTGTGTAGCGGAAACGGAAAATAGCCAATACGACAACCAGACACTAAAGTTGTCAGGCTTTTTTGCCAAATGGCCGGATGTCGTCTCTGTTGACAGTGAAGGCTCGGTCACTCCTACGTGATTTCCAATATGCAGCAACCTCTAGACTTTCCAAGAGACTCCTTTCGACTGATGCGAATTGGTGAGAGGGATGCGCGGACAGGCACAGATGATTTCCACTCGCTTCGAGATCTCATTTTGCAAAGCGAACCATCATATCCAGAGATTGGGCGGTGGTTCGATAGTCGCGTGTTACAGGGCTTGCGCTCTGGCCAGCGCACCGGGTATGTCGGACTTATCAATGAACGTCCAGTTGCCGCTGCAGTATTGAAACGAGGCCTCGTTTCAAAGTTTTGCCACTTGAAAATCGATTTGTCAGCCAGAAGCAAGTCGTTGGGAGATTTGTTCTTTACCTTAATGACGCTCGACGTGAGACATCAAGCGAAACGCGTGCGATTCACTTTGCCTGAGAGCGTTTGGGAAGATCGTAAAGACTTCTTCAATAGCTTTTCTTTCGATTCAGCTGAAAAAAGCGAAAGACAGTATCGATTATTTGACTCCGAATTGTTCTCTGAAACGAGCTTCCCCCGTTTGTTTGGCGCCTCGTGTAACAAGTTGCCGCAGATGATGGGGCAACTTGCCATCGCGGATCATTCTCTATTAACCGGCGCGGTTATGTCGGTTCAGCCGGGGCCGCTTGAGAAGATTCTAGCGGGCCAAAAGACCGTCGAAATCCGAACGCGATTCTCACAGCGATGGGAAAAACAACGAGTTTCTTTATATGGCACTCATCCGATATCTGGATTGTCGGGGGAAGCGACAATCGCTAGAGTCATTGCTGGCCCACCTGATCGAATTTGGGAGTTTTTTGCCCCTCAGATATGTTGCACTCGGGTTGAGTTTGACGGATACACGAGTGGGAGAGACGTCATTTACGCGATCGTGCTAACAGATGTGCATCCCTTTGTTGATCCAATCCCGCTTGCGCAATTGTCCCATCTTTTGGGACTCAATCTCGCGGCACCGCAGTCCTACTCAAGCCTCTCAAATAGTGATGGTTGGTTGTCGGCCGTGGTTTTAGCGGCAGCTCTGCAGGGGTCCATTGGGGTGCGCAACAAGCAGAAAGTTCCTGAAGGTTTCATTAACCGTCCAGGCCCTCGCCCGATAATTCGATCGAGTGCCTAATCTAGTCTGCGCCTTCGGCGTTTCCGGAGTCGGCAAGTCCACGATGCTGGACAAATTCGTGGCCAAATATCCAAACTGGTTGCTTCTAGTCGCCAGCGACATACTTGCCGAAGTTACTCAGCAAGACCTCGAATCTCTGCGGACTGGAACGAGGGCGCGGATTGAGAAAAACCAACAATTGGCGGTGCGAAAAATTGATTCCATTCGGAAAACGCATTCCAAAAGCGATATCGTTCTCGATGCGCACTGTGTCATCGATAACGGAGACGAACTTGTGAGAGTGCCGCTGGCTGCAATCCAGGAGTTGAAACCGACAAGTTTGGTATGTATCTGGGATGAAGCGGAGCGAATACATGACAAACGCCGTCTTGACAGAGTTCGAGTCAGGCCAGAAAGAACCGTGCATCAACTTAAACTCTACCAAAGGGCAGTAATCGAGACTTGTGAGGACTACCGCACGCGATTAGGACTCGAACTCGCTTGTGTCAGAGCTGGCGATACATGCGCACTGGAGAAGGCGCTAGAACCGAATCGGGTCGACCACTGACTACTAGAACGTCGATACCCGCGCGTAAAACGCGTCGCTGAAGGATCGACTCTCTGTTGCCGCAAGCATCAATCATGCTAATCGCACGGCGATGGCGGGGATCGCACGCTGGAGTGCATTCGGCTCGCCCGACCATAAAATGTAGATATCTCAAACCTCAGAACAGGATATTCGTAAGCGTCCGCCAAAGACATAGCCAAAGGTTGAGATTACAGGGAGTCGCTAAAACGGTAGAACTACGAGCATTCCCCACGTCGAAGCTGATCGGCCGTGCACTTCTGATACACCGGCGATGGCGTCGGACTGACCTTTGCGACAGTCGCTATCTTGGGAGCGACTGCCCGACACGAATTGCCTTGCCAAGTCCAATTGTAGATACGTCCGCTGGAATCGGCCGTAAAACGGGTCACGCATTGCGTGGGAATCACCGTCGGCGCTGACGTGTGCGGGACGTAAGTTGTGGAGGTGCCGTCATAAGAACCGTTGATCGCATTGCCATTTGAGCCGTACGCCGATACCGTCCCATTTGTGTACGTCGTCTGCGCTTGATAAGTGGTCTGCCCCGGTAACACGATTTGTCCGGAGCGTTCGTATTGCATGACCTTGCCGCCACCATCCTGCATATAAACTTGTTGGGGGACGCCCCAAACGGATACTAAGTGGTCAGTGGAATCACCGACCCACGTCTGCAATACAGCTTCATATCCCGAAGTTGTGGCGCAGGCCGAAAGCATCAAACAAAGGAGAAGCGGTACGCCGACGCGGCCATCGATGGCTCTTGTAAATGGTGCTGGCATAGGCTTAGTGCCCAGTGCTTGTAGACGCAGTGGCGGGTTGTGACTTCGCAGCTAGGGCTTGGTCGAATTGCGCCTTTAGATCGTCTGCGAGAAGCGGGCTACCGTTCGGCTTTTTCAGATTCTCCACCGCGGTGAGAATTGTTCCCCTGATTCGTCCCAAAGCGTCGGGAGACCAGGCGTTCTCAACAATTACTTCGCGATTAACTTCATAGTATCCGCGAGCCAAATCAGCCGCATTAGTAAATCGGCCTGCGATTCTGGTGCATTGGAAAGCGAGACTCATTTGGGATGCATATAACGCATGAAGCTGTCGCATTGCATTCATCTTATCCGAGCACGTCGCGGCGTCGTTCTTTGACGCGGAATATGCCGCTTCAAGCATCAAATCATAGGCGGGCTTTGCATTAGTGCACTTGACCGTTACGGCTAATTCTTTGTCCGCACGACGCAATTTAACTTGAACGGCCTCGTCTCCCCCATGTTTCATTAGGAGGGCCCGCACTGGATTCTTTTCGTTTAGGTCAACCTGCTCGCCACCAACTGCAATGATTGTGTCACCGGCCGCAAATATATGATCTCCACTGATTGCGACGGTCATCGCATCCGAAGACATTACGGGAGACAACATGCATCGTGCCGCCGCGTATTCGGGCTTCTTTAGTTCATCTAAATAAGACTGCGCCATCGACGGAAGGGGACTTGGGGGTGCGGAAGGTACAGTCGCTGCATTCCCGCGGACTAACAGCAGAGCCGACGCGCAAAGGCAAATGAGTGGGATCGACTTGTGAATCATTTTATGGCCTCCTGGCAAAGGCGTGACGACGGGGCGGTAATATGTCTTTGAATATACGCGCTAGGGTCGTCGGCAAGTCGTGCGCTGGTTCCCAAATCGCTTGTGGATAGGGCGACGTGTATAGGGACCACTGTGATTTGCGTCACGGCCGATATTGACGGGCGTTAGTAGCCGCGCGCCCGCCATATGTTGCACGAGTTGTGTTTAAAGCGAGGAGCACGACGATCGCCCGCCGGCGTATTTGAATGGGAATCGCGACACCAGAGTCAGGGTAGTTTGCGAAAGACAAGCAGGACGAAGCGCTCCCACTGAAAACGAAGTGTCTTCACCGTCTTGAACTCCGCATTCCGAATGTGTACGCGAACTTTCCGTCCGCGTGCCAGCGTCACCGTGAGCGTCATGCACCAAGGAAGTTAATCTCCGGCTTGTCGCGTTCACTATGCGTCGCCACAATCTGCTTCGCTACGTGTGGAGGTAGCTGTCGATCCGGCGACTCCACTCCAAACGCGTATTCGAACTTTTTCCAGATCCTTCTGCGATCCGAATGGTATCCAACGAGAAGTAGGGTCGGTTCGAAGGAGTTCACTGCCGCACTGATGTTTTCGATTTCAAGCGTAATCTTGCGTGGCTCGCGCTCCAAGAGCGCGAGGTGAACGTTGCGGAGACGCACCCAGAGCCGCCCTCGGTATTTATCGATCAGAAACCATATGCCACCCGGTGTTCCCAGTGCTGTTAGTGTCTCCCTGATGATGTCTTTGTGGCCGAGCAGGTAGCTCAGGATGTCTTGGTGTCGCATTGGTTACTCCGTCAATGGCCATCGATTAGCGAGTCATTGCCCATAACCAAGATGATGCGCGATCTTGAGGCATTTGCTGAACCCGAGATTATGCACGCTTCGCTTCGCGGGACTGACTCGCCACTGCCGCGACCTAGATGACGTCTAGAGCGTCACGGACATTCGCCGAAAATGACGGTTCTCCGTCACATCAAGGGGAGGGTGATCAAGGTAGCATTTCAGCATATTCAACTCGACTAAACTCCAAATGACTATTATTTCCTTCAAAGCAAGCGACCCCGCTAGCGGGGTCTACGCGTGAAGTCGTCGCATCGGAAGAAGGAAAACATTGTTGGGTGGGTCAAGCCAGCGACCGCGATTACAGGTCTGGATCATCTCGGGTCCGTTGCGCCTTGTATTGCTATCTATTCGACGCTTTTGCCCGGCCTCACAAACGTGACGGATCGGGCCCGCTACTACTCATTCTATCCATGGTTTCTGTGGAAATTCGCCCAAACGAATGAGGAAGTGGAGTCTGTCCATTTTCACGACCTCTATCGACGTGCGGACTGCCTATTCACGCTCGTAGCGGAATATCACAGCTTATCGTTAACTGGAGATGCCGACCGCCATGGCAGCCGCATGGTCGGTCGAGACACCCTTGTGCCGGCGATTCGGGAACTGCAAGCCGGGGCAGTGCTTAAGCTATCGGACTTTGCTACGCAGAACGAACAAGGCCGCCGTTATTTCAAGAATCGCCTTGGGGGCCTGGGCCAGTACTATCTTGGCACGCTCGAGGACCTTGGGATTCTCACCGGAAGAAAGGGACAATTCGTCCAGTACGACCCCGAGCTTGGCGCCGACCTTGCGAAGCGGTTCGATAGGGGCGTACCCGGCGATTTGTTCTGGAAGACCCTCAAACATGACAGGGTCACCTTAAGCATCCTCGCGCAATTGTCGCCGTTCTGCCCCTGTCAGCTGTCGGAGAATAAGCCGGAACACGAATTGTTGACGAATCTGTTCTTCGGCAAACTCAACGACGACGAGACGAGTCGGGTTCGCCGAAGAAAATCTCTCGCGCTAATCCTTGAGATGACCCGAGCGATCGCCTCTGACCCCGAGGCGACTCTAGATCCTTGGACGTTTCGTAGTTGCTGTTATTGCGCGAGCCTCCCCGCCGGCGCCGCATGGAAGGTTCCAGAGGCACTAGAATCGATCCGAGACGAATGGCGCCTTTATGAACGCAACGAATTCCTATCGGTTGCCTGTCAAGCGCTGCTCACGATATTCGTCCGATCGCTCGAACTACTGCCAAGCCCGCCATCGGGCGCGGCCATCGTGGTGCACTATTTGCTGGGCGACAAGACCCTCAAGCCGCTTAGTAGGACACCGTGGGTAAAGTATCTCGCTGAACGTCGGAAAGTACTCCCCGCCATAGACAATGCCTCTAATTCTAATCATGAATTGAAACTGATGGAGGCGCTCTTTGACCTCGATACAGGCGAGGGTTCGCTTGCTGATCTTGGACGTGGTGTGAAACTGGTACTAGAGGTTCTGGCATCGCTGGTGGTGAGGAAAGAAGGCGACGCGTCGCCGCCATATGGCGTGCTCCCCATTACCCCGACGCTGCTTTCGGACTATCCAATCAACTTGATTACGTTCGAAGATGCCGCAATCCGTTGGCGCGATATGAACGTCGGCGAGGTCTTCGAGTCGATCATGTGCGACTGGATTTCCGAGACGCATCTACGCATTGCTCTTAAAAAGCTCCGATTCGAACATCTAGATACCTTCCGATTCTATCCAACCGACCAAGGGTTAAAACCTCGAGAAGTGCCGCCATTTGGCTACTCAAATCCACGTGTTCGGCAGGCCATCCAGGTATTGAGGGACTTATCTGCTCTCGAAGCCGACGCCGATGGCCGGCTACAGCTAACTCCGATTGGGGCGCAATGGCTGGAGACGGTGTGCCAAAGTTAATTAGTCTGCTTGATGAATTCCGGGAAAGCGGCGGCTTTGAAGCCTCACTAATTACGACCTTCAACGCCTACTTGCCGTTCTACGAGAGCGTGGTGCTTAGACGGCTCATGGCGGGAGGCTGCCGACACAACGCGGTACTAATGGATGGGGACCAACTCAGCGCGTGTCTTGGATCCGCCGATTCTAGGCCCATGGGTGCGGGATACGACTACACACTTGCTGCCATGCGCTCTACAGGCGCCTTTCATCCGAAACTCGTGTTGCTCGTCGGTCCGAAGCGGGTAGTAACCTTTGTTGGAAGCCACAACCTTACGCTTTCCGGGTTCGGACTCAATCGGGAGACAACCTGCAGGATCGGCGCCGCGATCGGACGAGAGGAGCGCGGCGCCGATTTCGCCAGAGCGGCGTGGCGCGCGGTGAGAGTTTGGCTTGAGCACAATGGCAAGTCCCTGCCGAGGCAGACCGTTCAGAACATCCTCGCAATCGAGGACATTGCCCCCTGGCTGCGTGAGAACAATGATCCTCTCGAAGAGACTCAGCTCCTATATCAAGCCCCGGGATCTCTGTCCTTATGGGACCAAATCCGCCGGCTTATTCCAGCGTCGGTCAAACGAATCACGGTCGTCGGTGCCTTCTTTGATGCGCGCTGTGAATTTCTGACGCGATTGGAGGCTCAATTTCCGAAGGCGAAGCTGTGCGTCGGAATTGAGCCGGAAACCGTTCAAATGACAAAGAAGGGAGCCGATCGCATCCGAGGATCCTGGCACGACGCATCGCAGCTCACGGGGTCCGCCGGCTACTTGCATGCGAAACTCATCTACTTTGAGAGCGGTGGTGATGCAGACGTGCTCGCGTTCGGCAGCGCTAACCCCAGTTCTCCAGCCTGGGGATTGGCCAGCGGTATTCGCAACGAAGAGATGATTGTGGCGTGGACGGGAGCAAAGGCGAGAGATTTTGCAAACCAGCTTGGACTTTCGGACGTCAAAGATCTTCCGAAGATCAATGCGAAGATTCTGCACCAGATCGACGCAGCAGCTGCGGATCGCCAGCAACAACAATTGACCGTACACGGTCTGACACAGGGAATTGCCGTCATCACAACTGTCGGCATCGAGATACCGGTAGAGGCGATTTCAGGAAAGGCCAAATTCTTGGATGCGCTCGATGAGAGCGGTCAACTCCTTGTTGGGCCGATCGGATGTTTTGTAGATGGGAACCTCGTCCGCGCGGATCTTTCGGAACATCTGGCCGACCGCGTGCGGTTCATTCGCATAACTCTTCCCAAAGGAGTTCAGATCCTATTCATTTGCCACCATACCGAAAGGCGCGACGCGGCGGTACGTACTGGGCGACAGGCTCAACTTCGCAAAGCACTCTCGAGTCTTGAGGGGAACCCTGCGGACTTGGCGACACTAATTTCAGCTGTCCAGAGTGTGGTTTTCGGGAGCCACACCATCCGGTCACCAGGATCGCCGGGCTTTGGCGGCGCCACGGCCTCTCGTCCGGAGGAGACAGTCACATCGCTCGAAGGGACGGCGGATTCGCCCGGCAAGAGGCGCGGAAGAACTCGACTCGCGACCGGTGATTTTGGGTATCTGCTGCAAGTGCTCATTTATGAGCTTGGTAAATCATTGCCACCCGTGACAAGCGGCGCGAGCTCCTCGGGCCGCAATGAGGAGGAGATGGAAAATACGGACGATGAGAGTCCACCGGAACCGCCGAACATCGAGGGCGACAAGGATGTGGCCGAGGCTTGCGGTCGCAAAGTCGCAACTCTCGTAAACCGAATGGTGAGAGTTCTCAAGGAAGCAAATGACGCTCCCGACAACGCGCTTACGACCATCGCCCAACTTACGGCAGTGATCTGTACTCTCCGCGCGCTTCGTCAGCTAGACCGACAGGAACGCTGGCGGCGAGTAGGGTTGTCGTTGGTGCCAGAGGAATGCCGGTACAAGCTATTCAATGGAATTCTTGATTCGGTTATTGGCGGGCCACAGCCTCTGATGCGACAGACTGAAGTAATCGCAGCCTCCCATTCAATGGAAGTTGTCCACCTCCGAGGGCTGATGATCTGGCTGGCTTGGGAGTGCAAATTTAGGGCGGACAAAAAATTCACATTCGGGGAAGAGATTGAGGATCGAGAATACAATGTGCTGCAACGTGCAGCACTACTTGAGCTTGTACTTCCTGCGCTACCAGACGCGGATGCCCGCGAACAGGCAGAAAGGAGTATTCAAGCTACCGCGGCACCTAGCCAGACGCTAAAGGCAATTCAGTGGGTACAAACGCACTTTGCTTGGGGACGACACGTCGCTCACCGCGCTGCACGAATGCCGAAACATTCCGCCCAAGAAAGTGAATACCCGACCGCTGGTAGTATCGTGGCATTACCGCAAGCGGCAGGGCAGACCTTATATGTGGTTGCCGGGCGGGATGGCGGGGCGGTCGTCCTGTGTGACTTGCGCGCCGAGAATCTTAAACGTGCTTTCTTGCGAAAATCACTCATAAACGTAGCGGCACCATAGCGAGGAGGTGAGAAGCATCCAGTCGGCGCCGGTGCTGGACGCGTGACCAGCAGGTGAATTCGTCGCGACATTGCCGCCTAAGGATTACTGAACATGCTTGATACTCGAAAAACGACGGTCGATTGGGATGCCGCCCAAAGCAAAGCAGCAAAAACTGCACGCTGGGCAGTCACGATGGCGAAAGTGCGCATTCGTCGCGTCGCATCGCGTACGCGCTGGCAACTCGTAACATTCTGCGGAAAGGCGGGCGGCGAGTCCATCGGGGTCATCGACATGATGGCTGTGCGGAAAGATCACGGGACGCCAATCGCAGGCGCAAAGCGCGGGGACAATTTTCAAATCATTCTTATCCAGGTGAAGGGTGGAAGCGCGGCAATGCCAACCAATTTGGATGCTAATCGCCTCCGGGCGGTGGCGAAACGACACCGCGCTAGTCATGTCTTGTTGGCAAGTTGGAGAAAGGGTGCGGCGGTTCGATTCTTCGAATTGCGTCGCGGGTCACGGCAGTGGTTGGAAATAAGTCGATTGGAGTCAGTATTCGCGTAGGGATTCGGACTCGGTCGCCTGAGAGCAAAGATTGAACCGCTGGCGCTAAAGCGGAAATGCGTTTGTAAAAAACTAATTCATCGTGGTCACGTCGTCAGTCGGCGTTCTATAGATCTTCGGTAGACGTCGAGTCGATCGGATATTCGGCAAGGCAAAGAAGTCACGGACAGAGAATCGGGTGCGAAGTAGTCTGGAAGCCTTGTCGACTCTGGCATAGGCAATGCCAGAGTCGGGGGACTTGAGTTTATTACGACGACGAAATATGTTGCCGCTTTTCCTCGCGCGATTGCGCGTGTGGGACTCTTGCGGGCGCTCGACTGTCGCCATTTCGGAGACACCTAATCGAGTCGAGATACCGCTATCTGTTCCATCGAGCGAACAAATTGGCGTCGGGTACCCCCTAAACGGCTCACCCAATTCGCCGCACGACAGCGTGGCCGATGCTGCTATCCTCTGGAGAGCCAGATGAATTTCCACGGCACCCATTCCGAGAAAGGGGAGGAGTATTTTGCCAAGCACTCGAATTAAAGCACCCGGTCAGTTTCCGCCGTTCGTCTATGTATTTTGGGACGCGCCGTGAAGGTCCTGCTGGTCGACGATCACGTTTTATTCAGAGACGGGTTGTCGATGCTGCTGAAGAACATGATGCGAGGAGTCGAGGTTTTCGAGGCAGGATCGGTGAGCGAGGGCATAGCACAGGTGGCAGCTCAAGGGGCTATGGACTTGATTCTTCTCGACTTGGGCCTGCCCGACATGGAGGGCACCGAGGCCATTGCAGCCATGCGTGACAAATACCCCGAAATCCCGGTCGTGGTGTTATCCTCGAGTGAGGACAAGGCCACCGTGCTGAGCGCGCTCGATCGAGGCGCCATGGGTTTCGTTCCTAAGAGTTCCAAATCGGCCATTCTCCCGGACGCCATGCGTCTCATCCTGTCGCGCGGCATCTATCTGCCGCCGTCTGTCTTTATTGGGGACCGTCAGCCCACTGTAATGCCGACGAGTGCGGAGCGAAATGCGCGCAGCGGTGGGGGTCCGGCGAAGAAGCTTACGCCGGAGGCCATGGGCCTGACGCCGCGACAATCCCAGGTCTTGTCCCTCATTCTCCAGGGCAAGGCGGCAAAAGAAATTTCTCGTGCACTCAATCTTTCGGCGGGCACTGTCAAGACCCACACCTCGGCGGTCCTGCGTGCACTCAACGTGACAACCCGCACCCAAGCGGTTGTTGCCGCGAGCAAGCTAGGGCTTGGATTCTAAGGCGGTCGCTTCCTGACGGGCGGATTCGGTCGTCGCCACGCAGCGCAGCAATTGCTCGGAGACGTCCTTGAGCCGCTCTGAGCCCACGGGCTTTTGCAATACAACGCAGCTCTTGTCCGCGAGCATCGAAGGCACCGCTCCAATCTCGCCGGTCACGATGATGGCGGGTATGGCACTCTCGGTGCGAGTCCGTACCGCCTCAATCGCCGCGAGTCCCAGCACGCCAGCGCCTAGTCGAAAATCGGTTACGATTAGATCCGGTGATCGTAAATGTCCATAGAGCTGCTCAATCGCCTGATCGAGCGACTCGGCAGCGAGTACGCGGCAACCCCACTGCCGGTATGACTCTTCGGTGGCAAATCGGCTATCAAAATCATCATCGATGACCACCACAAAGGCGGTCGCCAAGCGTTCACTGACCTCGGATACGCCGGAGGAGAGGCGTCTTACTTCGCTCAAGGTACCCACGCAGGGGATATCGATTTGAAAACACGACCCTGCAGAACTTGAGTGCATGGACAGCTTTAGTGCGAGCAAATCGGCGCATTGCCTGACAATCGACAACCCTAGACCCAGCCCGGCGCTGCGATCCTTTGTCGGCGACGGTATTTGGAAGAATTCGTCATAGATTCGTTCGCGATACTCCGCCGGTATGCCGATTCCCGTGTCCATCACCGACAATTGAAGAATTCCTTCGAGCCGGTCACATCGCACCCGCACGCCGCCTCGGGGAGTGTAGCGAATACCGTTGCTCACCAGATTGAATAGAATTCTCTCCAGCAGGGCCGCGTCGGATCGGACCAATGCCGAACACGAGTCGATCTGCAGAGACAACCCCTTGTGCGCAGCAACTGTCTCAAAACTCACCTTCACCCGGTCCAGGAGCGCTTCGATGGGGAAATCCTCGACGTTGGGTGTCACGCTTCCCGCGTCGAGCTTTGATATGTCCAAGAGGGTATTGAACAATCCCTCCATGGCATCAACGGAGCCTTGTACTTTTTCAACGATGTGACTGTGCTCCGAGGCATGAACTTTTTCGCTCAGCAGTCCAACCAGCAAGCTGATCGCATGCATGGGCTGACGCAAGTCGTGACTGGCCACCGCTAAGAATCGACTTTTGGCAGCGTTGGCGCGCTCCGCATCCTCCTTGCGGCGCTGTGCCTCTTCTAGGCTGCCAGCGAGTGCCGTATTTAGGTCGGACAATTGCGTCGCTTGTTTTTGCACTTGCTGGGTGGTCGCCTGCAATTGCGAGGTTCGGTGCACCACCTTGGCTTCCAGGTCGGCATGGGAATCGGCCAGCGCGCGCGCCATTCGATTGAATTCTTCGGCCATTTGCCCAATCTCATCGTTTCGCGATACGGTCAGTTGCGTCGACAGATCGCCCTGCGCGATTTTCACGGCGCCGTCCCGCAGTTGGGATAGCGGCCGTGCGAGGCGGCCCGCCACGAAGTATCCCGCGATCAGCGATCCTAGGATGGCAGCAAGCACCAATGCGCCCGTAGTCCACAACGCGGTATATACCGGCGCCAGTGCCTCGGAAGCGGGTTGCTCAACAATGATGCGCCAAGTGGATCCTTCGATACTTCGCGTGGCTGTGACAACTCGCTGACCGGCAAAGTCGGTTGCGAACGCCAAATTGGCGGTCTCGTCGGCTGCAAAGGTCGGGGGGAGCCTGGTCTGACGCAGCACCAAGGTCTCATCGGGATGGGCAATCACGCGACTGTCCTCATCAACTATAAAGCCAAAACCGGTCGCACCCACGCGAATCGCGGCAACGGTATCGTGAATGACCTTGAGATTAACCTCCGCGACTAGCGCTCCGGTTCCATTGCCGCGACTGGCAAGTCCCAAATACATGTGTGGCTCGCTGCCATCCGGGAAAAATACGGGGCTATAAATGAGACCTCGAGCGCGCGCCTGTAAAAATAGAGGTGACAGCGGGTCGGCGTCACCTACCCGTAGACAGTCAGCGTGAGTGTCGGGTTGTAGACGTGATATCGACAGACGCCTGCAACCTCGACCGTCAAAAAAAGCCAAACCGATGATCGAAGGTGTGCGGCGCAAGAGCCGATAACCGGCATCGCGGATGGCGCCGTAGTCGACCGGAGGACCCGGCTCATCCAAGTCATCGATCCATTTAAGAGAGGCGACGGTATTGCCCAAAAATCCCTGGATTTGTTCGCTCGCAGCCTGTGTTTGCGCCTTCAGCAGGCTGGCTACTCCCGCCTTTTGCGCTTCGGCCAGTACGGTCATGTGGATCAGGCCTACGGCAAAACTCAAACCGCCCATGCAGATCGCTAGGGTCCGCACGTACTTCCTGAAGAGCTGTGAAGTCGGCCTCATTGCAAGATTCGATCCGCCCGCTGCAGAGTCGCCGCGCTGATCTGATAGTCCGAGGCGTGTGGCGCACCCAAGTTGATGACCAATTCGAACAGTGTGGGTTGATCGACTGGGATCTCGCCGGCGGACTCGCCACGCAGTATTTTGCGCACGTCGGTGGCTATTTGCGCGATGGAGTCTGTGCGCACAGGTCCGTAGAACATTAGACCCCCTTCGCTCAAGAACACACCGCTTTCGTAGATCACGGGAATCTTGAGGTCGTTCAAACTGCCTACCACCAAGCGACGGTTTTGCCACAGTGGCGTGGATGCGGGCGCAATGGCGGCCTGCAGGCGCAATGGCCGCAGATGTTTGCCGATCTGAGACACGAAATGCCGTTCCGCGGCATCGATTTTGATGAGTTGGATTCCGAGCCGAGCGGCTGCGTCCTCGGCCAGGCGAATACAGGCATCGTCATTAACCGTTGAATCCAGGAAGTAACCCACGCGACGGCGCTTGGGGAAGGCTGCCGACATGATTTCGACCATCTTACCGTCGACGCATCGAAAGGTCGTGACGCCAGTCAAATTGTTCCCGGGCTTAGCGTAGCTCTGGATGAGATTGCACGCCAAGGGGTCGTCGTGTGCCATGAAGACCATGGGTGGACCTGCGTCAGGTCGTCCAGCAATGAATGCAAGTGCCGCGGTCAGGTCCAGACAAATGAGCACATCGACGCCGAGGCGCAACAACTCTTCCACCTGACCATCCAGTCGCTCTTTGGAGAAACCCGCGTTTCGTTGCACGATCGACCATCGCTCGGCAAACTCCGGCAGGGCTGCTTTAAGCTTGGCCAGAATGATGCCGTTGGTTTTAGCTTCGACCTCGCCAGTGCTGAGGATGCCGATGAGAATGTGCCTTCCGGACAGGAGAGTCGGCGGCGCTTCACCGGCAAGCGCGTACAAGCCTCCTCCGAGAAGACCCAAGCCGCAAAGCCATCGGCGGGTGAAGCTCGCGGGCATTCAGAGCCACCCTTCAATTGCGTTGCAGCTACCCAAAATGAATCGCTCCTTCGACTCGAACGGGATAGGTATTACGGGCTACCCATATAGCTGAGTATCATCGGGGCGCTCATGTGATGCAATGTCGCATGCTGTGAAGTCCGCCAGGAACAAGCGGTCACCGCCCAATGCGACCTTTCAGCCCAAGGCCCTTCTTTCATCCATAACAGGAGTATCCGATGAAGATCCGCAATAATGCCGCTAAACACCCCCCATATGCCTGGAAACACTGCACCGCGTTGCTGGCGGCCTGCATTTGGGGCCTGATGACGGGTTGCTGTGCCCACGCTGACATACCGACGGGTTACTTCGATGACGGCGAAAATCTGCAGTTATCGGAAATATGCAAGTCGCATTACCAGAAACTGGTACTACCGGAATCCCGTCTGACCAATACCCAGCATCAATACGTGCTGCTGCTCACATTCGACAATGTGGCGCATAGCCAATTCGCCGGGAAGAAGCTCTTCGGTGCCGACGCGGACCCCAATGCAAAGACGGCCGCCTGCCTCCAAGACCCCGACATGCCGGTGACCACCAAGGCCGGCGAGCTAGGTTATGGCCTCAAAATCAAGGGGGGTTGTCCGAGCGACTGTGTCGAACCGGCCCTCGAAGGACAGAAGAGATCTCGCAAGCTCGACGACTCCTTGGCCGATCCAATGACCCAATACACCGGGAATACACACTGGGGATTGTATTTCGTCGATGGGAACGAATTGGAAAGCTCCGTGAGGGTCTGGCAGATACGTGTGAAGGACGGAAAGCACGCAAAAGAGTTGTATAACATCCTAACAAATGCCGGGTTGCTGCAGATGCCTGGATACTTGGGTCATTTGCTAGTCGGCTATCGACCGAAGCCTCGCGATCCCTAATCTAAGCTACTCGTGCCGGGAGCGCTCTTGCTCCCGGCACCTCCCGTGCGTGAACAAAGCGCTGCAATTTAATCGCCCGCAACCCATCACTCTCCCGCCTGACACGATGCCGTCCATTTGGCCTAGCCATCTGGGCGATGCCTTACACCTGAGCGTAGTGATTCAATTTGAATCGCAACATTCACCGCGAGGAAGTACGGAAATGAACCGCCCGATTTCAAGTGAGATGGCTAATACGTTCTATGCACTTATATTTTTTTTCTTCAACTGCGCCTTTGCTTCCACTGCGACATCTGCTTCGACAACGCCGCCCGCTCGCACCGGAAATGACACGATATTCTTTGATTCCAACGATGGGGCTACTGCGGTCTCCACACGATCGTTCATGACAAAAGGCGAAACGATCGAAGTGTGGGTGGATCCTTGCGTCGTATCAAAAGTCACATTTGACGAAAAACAGCGCAATTCGACAATTGTACAAAATATTGTATCCATTATTAAACATGCAGAAGGCGCTGAGGCTGCTTGCCCTGATGCTCGTGTTAGATACACGCAGGTTCTCCAGTACCGCCGATCGACACTCACCATTACGGCGGTCAAAACTGACGGCTCCAATGCGGGAGAAATCGTCGTAGCGACAGGGCCCAAAGAGCATCTCTTTATATCGCTTGACCTCCCGGTCAACAAACTAAGTGCACTAAAGTACGATTCCACATCTAAAACTCTTCAACCTTCGTCGAGCAGTCCCCAATTGAACTGGTCAATTAACTATCAGTTAGGCGACGTTGTGGATACTGCGGACCTGCAAGGGTTAGACCGATTTAGCTTGAAACTAATGTTCGCGGCATCTTCAAAGCCACTCAACACACTTGGTGTCGCAATCGGCTATGCGTTGCCGGCTTTCAGCCAACTGGATCTCAGTTCAATAAGTATTTTTGGCGGCTACTTCTGGCAAAAACAAGACTCAATCAATAATGGCGCCCTTCAGACCGACAGCGTTTACGGTCATATCTGGCGTGTTGGAATCAGCTTCAATCTGAACGATGCGCTCAAGTGGGTAAAGTTCTAGTGATGAGCGGCCGAGGATCTAGGATCAGCAACAAACAGGAGTCAGACTCATGAGTCGGCGCGCAATTCTACCTATCGCAATAGTCGCGTCCCTGGGAATACTTCTCTTGTCAATTGACAACGTCGCTGTGGGAGACCAGAACTCCGCTCCGTCGGTCGCTGAGTTGCGATTCCATAGAATTGAACCAGTCCTCAAGAAATTTGGCTTTCCGCTGATGACTGTTCTTTGGAATCTAACGCCGGAAAATCCCTATATCTATGTTTGTTGGGAAAGCATTTCGAAAGAGACGGACGACCAGAGGCAATGGGTGAAAGATGCAATCGAGGCGACTTGGGCAAATCCAAAAGCCTCACGAATCCAGTTCCGAGGTTGGCAGCAGTGCGCAACGGTCAACAAGGGCATCCGGATTACAATCGCTGACCGCGGGCCTCTAACAGCAGATCTAGGGCGTCAAATCGACGGTAAAGTCGGCGGGATGCTGCTGAACCTAACTCTGGTGCAATGGGGCGGAAACACAAGTTGCCATGACTCGCCAGCGCGCCTTAAGCAATGCATTCAGGGGATTGCGGTGCATGAGTTCGGGCATGCGCTTGGCTTTTCTCACGAGCAGAACAGACCCGACGCGCCCGGCGAATGCGCGACGCTAGCTCAGGGGCCAGACGGTAATAACACGAGTTTGACGCCGTATGATCCCAGCTCTGTAATGAATTATTGCAACCCAATCAAGTACAACAATGGAGTGCTGAGCATGTTGGACATCGAAACGCTCCAGTATATGTATGGGCCTCCACTTAGCTGAGTTTATGGAAAGTCTAAATAGAAAATGCAAGTACGCTGCGGTCGGATTGTTTTCGACCTTGACTATTGCAATCACCGCTTATGGACAAGATTACACGGCAATCTTCAATCAATACCGCAATTCCGTAGTTTCTATCAGTATAGTGGCCACGACATCCACCGGAGGTGTAGTTGCACTCCCTCACGGCACGGGCTTTATCGTTAGTGCCGACGGCCATGTGCTGACTGCGCGCCACTTGCTGGATCCCCAAATTCAGCAGGGACAGCCAGCGACACAAATTGATTCGTACGACGTCAAGGGCGCTGTGGGTTCCATCTCTGCGTCACCTTTAAAGCTTGAAATTGTGGATCAGTTGCCGAATGTTGATCTGCTGCTGCTTAAGCTACCGGATATGGGACAACCGTGGTTGCCTGTCCCGGTGTGTCGATCAGCAGCTATGAGCGTCGGAATGCGCTTGGTGCATGTGGGATTTCCGCTAAATTTGGATGCAGGCTTGGTAAGCGGCGATCTCAGCAGCAAGAATGGGCCTGCCGGAATGTGGCAAACAAGCCTATCGCTAAACTACGGAAACAGCGGCGGTCCAGTATTTAACACAGATGGTTTCGTAGTGGGCGTCGTCTACGGCGGCTACGGGTACTCAGCTCCGGGCATTAATTTTTTCCGGCCAATTCAATATGCTTCGGCACTCCTTGCGGACGCCTTGGCTCAGGATCGCTGCAGCCCCGCGACTTTGGCCAGCGCCGTTGAAACCACCACTAAGATCTCTGCGTCGCAATCGCCCGATCATGTGGTCGCCAACATAGGACCATTCAGCTTTGGCGGGGGATTTTCGAATGCCGAGGGTGCTTCATGGATTCGAGGCAACGATTCAAACGTTAAGTTAAACGTGAGGTCGGCAAACCCCATTGATCATGAATTTTCTTTCGAACAAGCTGATCACACTCTTGGCGTTTCGGAGAAGTTGGTTACGGCGTCATTCGTCGCAACGACGGGATCACGAATCGCACGCGTGGACATGGTAACTCTCAGCAGCAACAATGCGAGCGACGTCGCTTACACTGTATCGCCCGATGGGTCGACTGTTACTGTCCACGCCAAGTTGCGCTCCGGGCCGATATTCGACCAGTGGCGAGGCTGGTTAAATGGCGTACTTAAGACTGTTGAAGTGGCAAAGTAGAGCCCTCACTCCGTACACCGCAACCTGATTTTCGTTCGGTTCGACCTTGGCACAGGCAATGCCGGGTCGATGCCTCAACTCCGTCCATCAGTACGAGAAAATCAAGACTTTATCGCTGCACTTCCGACTGGTGCGTCGCGTGGCACGGGAGTGATGCGGGAGCAATGAGTGTCCGATAGACTCTGGTTCATAGATCGAACGAGGATTTATGACGAAAACAAAGACGTTGCTATTCATCGCTTCACTCGCCTCCGGCGCGGCACTCGCGCAGCAAGCGCCCTCAAGCACCGGCGAGTACTACCGGGACTATCAACCCGAGGCCATCATCCGGGAACTCAAGAACGACGCCGTCTCGGACGACGCCATCATGATCCCCATGCGCGACGGGGTGGGTCTCGATACCGACGTCTATCGGCCGAAGAACGCCAAGGGGCCGCTGCCCACCATCTTCTGGAAGACACCGTACAACGAGTTGGAAA
>Ga0209624_10001087_pt1 | contig 22422 bp, 18 predicted proteins | sample JacPinW_OM2H0_O1_FD_188565 | JGI IMG/M metagenome (GOLD analysis project Ga0209624, IMG submission 188565) | Forest soil microbial communities from Algoma, Ontario, Canada - Jack Pine, Ontario site 1_JW_OM2H0_O1 (SPAdes) (version 2) | ecosystem: Environmental > Terrestrial > Soil > Boreal...
CAATCAACGCCGCGGGCAAGGGCACGTAATCGAGCGCGGCCGCCATAGTAGCGCCATCCTTGTACGCCCAGGCAAAGAACTTCAGCGCCTCGTTGACCGCGGCCGCATCGTCGGGCTGCTTGTAGACCAGAATGAAGCTCGCACCCGTGATGGGCCAGCTCTGGGCGCCGGCCTGGTCGGTCAGGATCAAGTAGTAGCTGTCCGACTTGGCCCAGTCCGCGTTGGCCGCGGCCGCTTGAAATGAATCGGCGCTCGGCGCCACCACTCCCCCCGCTTTATTGGTGAGCAGGACGTAGGCCATCTTGTTCTGCTTGGCGTAGGCGTACTCGACGTAGCCGATGGCGCCGTCGGTTTGGGTGGTCATGTTGGCGACCCCCTCATTGCCCTTGGCGCCGATGCCGATGGGCCACTGCACCGAGGTGTTGGCGCCGATACTGGACAGGAATTTGGGGCTGACCTTCGACAAGTACTCGGAGAACAGGAAATTCGTGCCCGAGCCGTCCGAGCGGTAGACGGGAGCGATGGCGGTGCTCGGCAGGGACAATTTCGGATTCAGGCTCTTGATCTTCGGATCGTTCCACTGGGTGATGTCGCCCAGATAGATGCTGGCCACGGTGGGTCCGTCCAGGTGCAATTGCCCGCCGGCAATTCCCTTGACGTTCACCACCGGCACCACACCGCCGATGATCATGGGAAATTGCAGCAACCCCGCGGCCTTCAGATCGTCCGGCTTCAGGGGCATGTCCGAGGCGCCGAAGGTCACCGTCTTCGCCTTGATCTGCTTGATGCCGCCGCCCGACCCGATGGACTGATAGTTGAGGCCGATCCCCGTGAGGGTCTTGTAGGCGTCAGCCCATTTGGCATAGATGGGATAGGGAAAGGTCGCACCGGCGCCGGAAATGTCCGCCGCCGCCGCGGTCAGCGTGAGCCCACAGGCGGCCAGCATGATCAACAGCCGCTTCTTTGCATTCAATAATTGCATGATCGCTCCGGGGTGGAATGGCAGTTCGAGGGGCTGGGATCAGGTTTCGGCCGCTTCCCGCCATTGTCGGCAGGATTTATGACGGTTTTGTGACAGTCCCGGTCGCAGCATGCTGCATCGCCGCACGGCAGGGGTCGCCGTTAGGGGAGCGCGCCGATCGACAGCACGCCGACCGGGGGCGCGCCGACCGAAAGCACGGCGACCGGAAACGCGCCGATCGTCAGGCGTGATAGTCGCCGGCAACGGTCTCATCGGGCACCGCCTTCGGCGAACCCATGGCGTTGAAGAGCGGCGTGAGGACGATGGCCACGGCGAGATTCAGGATCACGGTATACACCGCCGTGTAGCCCGGGAAGGTATGGCCGCCCACCACGAGAGGAAAGGTCGGGGTCAGCTTGGTGGCGATGGCCATGGCCGTGCCGGCAAAGGTGCCCACCGCCCAGCCGGCCAGCAGCGCCCAGGAATTGAACCAGCGGGTATAGGCACCCAGCATCACCGGCGGAAGCGTTTGAATGATCCAAATGCCGCCCAGCAACTGCAGCTGAATGGCGTACTGCGTCGGCACGAACAGGATGAAGACCAGCGCACCGACCTTGACGATGAGCGACACCAGCTTTGCGATGCGCGATTCCTGCTTCTGGGTCGGATTCTTATTGATGAATTCGCGGTGAATGTTGCGTGTGTACAGATTTGCCGCCGCGATGGACATGATGGCCGCCGGCACCAACGCGCCGATGCCGATCGCGGCGAAGGCGATGCCCACGAACCACGAGGGAAAGCTGTGCAGCAACAGCGCGGGTACCGCGAAGTTGTTGCCGAACTGCTTGAAGCCCGCGGCGTATTCAGGCAGCTTGTCGACCCCCGCGGCGATGACGAAGAATCCGAGCAGCGCGAGCAGGCCCAGCATGAGGGTATAGCCGGGCAGCATGGCGGCATTGCGCCGGATGGCATGCCCGCTGCTGGCGCTCAAGATTCCGGTGAGCGTGTGGGGATACAGGAACAGAGCGAGTGCCGAGCCCAGCGCCAAAGTGGCGTAGGCGCTGTAGGAACCGGTGCTATTCGGTCCCGGAACGGCGAGCAGCAGCTTCTGCGCCGGTACGGCCGCGAAGATCTTGCCGAATCCGCCCATGTGCATGGGAATGACGATGACAGCCGCCAACGCCGTGGCGTAGATCAAAATATCCTTGACGATCGAGATCGATGCCGGCGCACGCAGGCCGCTCGAGTAAGTGAAGGCGGCGAGCACCACGAAGGCGACCAGCAGCGGCAAATCGGCGACGAATCCCGTCCCCGAAATTCCGAGCGCACCGATGACGACTTGAATGCCCACCAGCTGCAGGGCGATGTAGGGCATGGTTGCGACGATCCCGGTGACCGTCACGGCCAGCGCCAGCCAGCGATTGCCGAAGCGGCCGCGCACGAAATCGCCCGCGGTGATGTAGCCATGCTTGTTGCACACGTGCCAAATGCGCCGAAACGCCAGGAACAATATGGGGTAGATGATGACGGTGTAGGGCACGGCGAAGAAGGCGATGGCGCCGGCGCCGAAAGCGAGCGCCGGAACGGCGATGAAGGTATAGGCTGTATAGACATCGCCGCCGACCAGAAACCATGTGATGACGGTGCCGAAGCGCCGCCCCCCGAGTCCCCATTCATGCAGCTGATCCAGATCGCCCCTGCGCCAATGAGCGGCGGCGAAACCCAACCAAGAAACGAAGCCGAACAACGCCACGAAAATGGCCAGTGCAGTCCAGTTCACTTCATCCACGGCAATCCCCCGTCTGGTCTCGTTTTCTTAGCGTTATTCGCTGACGGCAAAATATATGATTGCGGTGAACACCGCGCTGACGATGACCCAAAATAGCTGGAACCAGTAGAAGAACGGCATGCCCATCAACGTGGGCTCGAGCTTATTGTAGAAAGGGGGCCACAGGGCAACCGCGAACTGGATGACGAACAGCAGGTACCACCAGCTCCATCCGCCGCGCTTCTTGTTTGTTTCCATCATCGCGAGAACCTCCGCCACGGTCCGTAGCTGATCCTACGCGTGACGGGGGGCCCGTGTCGACCTCATGGCCGCGTCCGGCCATGAGGTCGACCTTATGGTCAACCGATCAGAATTTGAATCGCACGCCCGTGGTCGTGGTGATATCGGTCGTATGATAAAGATAGCCGTTCGCCTGGCCGTCCTTCACGCCCGTGTACATCACGCCGGCGTAGACATCGAAGCGCTTGCTCAGGCGATAGTCGGCATCGAAGGATAGATCGTCCGTGGTGCCGCTGCAGGATCCGGCCTTCGTGGTGTTACAGCCCGCATCCGCGCCGGTGGCGTAGCTATTCTGCTTGTAGCCGTAGTACGCGGCGGTCAGATCCAGATCCGGTATCACCGTATACCTGACGCCGCCCCAGAACACCTGCAGGTCCTTGTCGTTGAGGTAGGTCGACTTCGGGCCGCTTTGAGTGTTGACGAAGGCGATGGTGTAGTTGGCGATGTTGAACCCGCCCACCAGCGGATTGGTCGGATTCGCATATTGAATGTGCTCATAGCCGGCGTAGAACTTCAACACGCCCATGTTGTACAGGCCCATGAAGGCATAGGCCGTATTGTCCGAGATCGTCCCGGCCAGCGCAGTGCCCGGGCTCGCCGCGACGCAGGAGCTGCCTGCCGGCAGCGGGTTGGGGCACAGACCCGCCAGGTCGCCGACCTGGGCAGCGCTGAGCGCGGCCACCGACACTGCATCGTTGATCTTGGTGTAGAAGACATCGCCCGAAAAGCCCGCGAATTCCCCGCCGACGGCCACTTCGAAGGCAGTGCTCGCGCCGCCGTAGGCTTGATTGAACTTGTACTGCGCATTGAGGTGGATCGCCCCGCCGCCATCCATGCCGTACGATCCGACGTACTTCAACGAAGAATCCATGCGGCGATTTTGGGTGTCGCCACCGCCCGCGGTGGTTCCGGACAACCCGATCAAGGAGAATGCCTGGGAGGCGAAATTAGGGTCGTACTTGGCGACACCGTCGGCCAACACGGTATTCTGACGGCCGAAAGTGATGGTACCGAAGGTCTTCGAGCTGAATCCGGCGAAGGACTGTTGAAACACCTGGCCCGCGACGCTCGAATCCAGATTGGTGGTCTGATTGGCCAAGGAGCGGCCATTATTCTGTGCCAGCGACTTCAAGGCATCGCTGATGTCGCCCGATTGCGGGTTGAAGAAGGTTTCGAGCTTGAACACCCCCATCCAATCTCCAACGATGGGCTCGGCGCCTTGCAGGCCGATCCGGGACTGGCTCAAGTTGCTGGGAGTGACGCCGGTGATCGAGTGATTGCTGTTCTTCTGCACGATGTCTGCGCTGCCGGCGACGAAGTAATCGTTGATGGGCGCGCCATGGCTCTGATTCTGAAGACCTACATCGACGATTCCATACAGGGTAATGCCGTGCCAGGTCAGGCTGTCGTCGGGTGCCGCGCTTTGCGCTCCCGCCACGCTCGCCGCCGTCGAAAGGACGCAGCCCAGCAATAGGCTGTTGAGAAGGCTCGCGCCGCGCGTTCCTCGCGTTACTACAGTCGAATGGGAAATCATGTTTGCGTTACTCACAGCTCGAACCCCCGTCAATTTGGTTGTTGGATTTAATCGACGTATTGTTACAGTAATATGACGGAATGATATTTTCCGTGATTTCGGCATAGTACCAGGCGCCAGGGGCATATATATCACGTATGGCCCGGTGGTTCATTGCACTTCTGTATTATTTTCGCAACAAGTCGTCGCGTGGCGCCCTGCTGTTGTCGCCGCAACCTCCTGGTGTTGTCGCCGCAACCTAATGCCGCTCTAACGTTGGATTCACCGAGTTCTAATACCGAGGGAGTAGCCTGAAATCTGGGAATGCCACCCAGGAGGCCGGAAATGAAACCGAATCTACTGCTTCTTCTCGTGCCACTTGCGTGCCCCGGCCCCGGCATTGCGGCGTCGGCGCCGCATCAGCCCTCATCGGAACTCGCTTGGCAGCAGTCGCAAGGGACCAATGCCGCCGAGGCCTTTACGTTCTCGCGATTCACCTTGGTGGGCAAGTTCCTTACGCCACTACCCGATGCAGTCCCAAATCGCCCCGCTCTCGTGGTGGACTGCATCCCGCCCGACAAATCTCCCCGTGGCAAGGGCACGTTCCTGGCCGGAACTCTTCTCGTCGGAACCACACTGAAGATCGTTTACGTCGAGCCGGAACTGATTCGGGGCACAAACTACTTCCCGATGGTTGCAGTCCGGTATCACGCCGATAATGCCGGTGATCAGGAACAAGACTGGTCGCCGAGGTCGAACAATACTTCCGCCTCCCTCGACAAAGGCTTGCTGAAGAAAATCCTTCGTGCGCGCACCTTTGAAATCACCGCAGATGACAGCCGCGGTTCGAAAGTCGCCATGCAGTTCGACATCCCCGATCCAAGCTCTGTCGAAGCAGCCTGTCATGTGGATGAGCGCAAGCGGTGAGCCGCTTCGGACCTATGCAGCGGCATCCGTCGGACGTGGCGAATCCACCGTCGCTGGAATGATCGAACGCCTGGGAAATCTCACGCGAAAGCTGCTGCCCACTCGCGGACGGCTCTCCACATCGACCTCGGCGCCATGTGCCGTACAGATGGATCGGACAATCGACAATCCGAGGCCCGCACCTCCGTCATCACGCGAGCGGGCGGCCTCGACACGATAGAATCGATCGAATACATGCGCAAGCGATCCGGCAGGAATGCCAATGCCGGTGTCGGTGATCTCGAAGACGCTGCCGCTATCATCCGACGCCGTCCGCAGAGCGACCGCTCCTCCCCGAGGCGTGAAGCGAATGGCATTGTCGAGAAGGTTGACGATGATTTGTTTCAGCCTCGCGCGATCTCCCCACACCACGGCGCTTCGCAGCGCCGACAAATCGATATCGACATCACGATCCTCCGCCATCAAACGCATCTGTTCGGCGGTGCTCAGCGCCAATTGCGCCAAATCGACATCGACCCAATCTGCGTGCGTTTCCCCGGCATCGAGCCTCGATAGAACCAGCAATCCGGATACCAAGTGTTCCAAACGCGCAACTTCTTCGAGAACGCTGCCCACGCGTTCGCGCAGATCGCTCTTGGTCAAGCCGGATTCATGTGTAAGCTCCTGCAGTTCCCCCTTGATCACCGTCAATGGCGTGCGCAGTTCATGGGATGCGTCCGCAAGAAACCGCCGCTGCGTCTGCACCGAGTCGCGCAAACGTCCCAACATATTGTTCAGCGAGATCGAGAGGCGCTCCAGTGCGTCGCCGCTTGGTTCGACCGGAAGCCGCAGCGTTAAATTCTGCAGGCTCATCTGTTCTGCCGTCTGCGAAAGCAGATCTACCGGGCGCAGCGCCCGGCTCACCAGCCAGTAGCCGCCGCCGGCGGCGCAAACAATGAGCACCGGCAGCAACAGCGCGAGCAGATCCAGTAGTCGATTCAGCACTTCATCGATGGAATCGATGGAGACGCCCAATTCGACCAGATATTTTCCGGAGCTTGCCACTACCGGCGTTGCGCGAATCATCATGTGCTGATCGCTGACGATCTCGGTCATGGGCGCCGCGGCTCCCGTGGTGCTCGGCACGGTCACAACGCTCACGGCCGACGGGTCGAAGCTTCGATCCGCGGGCGGCCCGGATCGATACACCAGAGTCGCGGGCTCCCGGGTGACACGCACAAAGCGATTGTTGAATTCCGGCGCGATCCGCGTGTCGATTTCCCTCACGATCGAGCTGTCGGCCGCGTCGGCCGGCGCCTGCATCAGGATCTGTTCCACCTGCGTCGAGCGCCGGCTCAATGAATCGCGCAGATTCGACCGCAGATAGTGTTGAAGACCATAGAAAGTTCCCGTTCCCACGAGAGCGAATGTGGCGCTCAAAAGCAGCGTGTACAGGGCTCCCAAGCGGAACGCGAGTGAGCGGTAATTCATTCCAGCACCGCGTGCCGCTCAGGCTCTGCCTCACGCATGCAATAACCCACGCCGCGCACGGTGTGAATGAGCTTGATCGGAAACGGCTCGTCAACCTTTCTGCGCAGGTATCGCACGTAGACGTCCACGATGTTCGTCACTGCCTCGAAACTCTGGTCCCACACATGATTGAGGATCATGGTCCTCGAAAACACCCGGCCCGGCGAATGCATGAGGTATTCGAGGACCGCATATTCCTTGACCGTGAGGTCGATCCGCTGGCCGCCGCGCCTCACCTGTTGAGTCAGCCGATTCAGTTCGAGGTCGGAGATGCGCAGCACATCGGCGCGCTCGACTGGCGTGCGCCGCAGGAGTGCTTTGATCCGCGCCAACAACTCGGCGAAGTCGAATGGCTTGGTCAGATAGTCATCGGCGCCCGCCTCCAAATGCACCACCTTGTCCTCGATCGCATCGCGCGCGGTGAGCACGAGAATCGGCAGGGATGAATGGGATAGGCGCACTCGGCGAAGCAATTCCGTGCCGCTCATCTGCGGGAGCATCAGGTCCAGCAGGAGAAGATCGTATGCATATGAGTTGATATAATTCTCGCCGTCGCAGCCGTTCACCGCGAGATCGACCGCAAATCGCTCGGCGCGCAACCCGCGCGCGACAAATTCGGCGAGTTTGCGATCATCTTCGACAATGAGTATTCGCACGGGAGCTTCCTCAGTCGGTATTTCAGCGTGCTTACGTTAGAGCGCCGTTAAATCACCATTAGAAGTTTCTCATTCAAGACCCGCTGCCGCATCGAGCAGTAGGGGCGCCGGAACCCAGCAAGAAATTTCGGGTCATATGATGTAGTGAATCTGCGCAACGACGGCAACGGCCTTCGCGCGATTCGAGGTGACCGATATGCGTACTCGACGAATGCTCTTGATCCTCGCCGCAAGCCTGACGCTCATCGCGGCCGGATCGTCCGGTGTCGCCCTCGCCCATTCGGGCGGGGGCGGGTCGCACGGCGGCGGCGGTGGCGGTCACGCCGGAGGGTTTCATGGCGGGGGCGGCTTTCACGGCGGCGGTTATCGCGGCGGCGGTTATCGCGGCGGCTATTACGGCGGATGGTACGGACGGGGATACGGCCGCGGCTGGTACGGTGGCGGTTGGTACGGCTGGGGGCTGGGCTACGGGTTGCTGTTTGCGACACTGCCCTGGTACTACGACACCTACTACTGGGACGGCGTGCCGTACTACTACGCCGACGACGTCTACTATCAGTGGGACGGCGATGCGGGCCAGTACGAGAGTGTCCCTCCGCCCGCCGGCCTCGCGGACGAAGTGCAGACCCAGGCGCCCGTGATGCATGACTTGTTCGTGTATCCGAAAGGCGGCCAGACGAACGAACAATTGGCGCACGATCGAGAGGAATGCCGTCTGTGGGCGATCACCCAATCCGGTTTTGATCCGAAGACGGCATCGCCGCCGGCCAAGGAAGCGGCAGGCTCTCCGGTCAAGACAAACACGGAATCCCTGGCCGCCAAGGGGTCCGAATACCTGCGGGCCGAGGGTGCCTGCCTCCAGGGTAGAAACTATAGCGTGGAATAACATTGCCGACCGCCTATCCCGCCCTTGGCATTGCGATGCGCGGCGTCGGTCACGGGGCCGAGCTGGTCAGCGCGCGCCGGAAGGCGGCGATGATGGCCGGCTGCGGCCGGCGGATCGCCGGCACGGCCTGATAGTTCTGCCACCCGCCTCCGAGGCTCTTGTAGAGCTGCACGAACTGCTCGCCCTGGGTTACCTGAGCCTCCGCGTACTGCTCCTGCAGATCGTAGAATTGCCGCTCGGCATCGACGACGTTCAGAAAATCCGTCAATCCGCGGTTGTACCGCGAGGTCGCCAAATCGACGGCGCGCTGGCCCGCCATCATGGCAGTACTCAAATTCTCGAGACGCGCCTCTTGTGCCTGATAGGCATCGAGAGAAGTATCCACCTGCTGCACGGCGCTCAGAATTGTCTTGCGGTAATTGACCAGGCTGGCACGAGCCTCCAGGTGGGCAATGTCGACTTCCGCATCGATTGCGCCAAAGTCGAGCAAGGGCCACACCGCTCCCGGCCCGAACGACCAAATGTGCTTGCTCACGCTCGGGGTGGTTCCCCATCCCTGCCCCTGGCTGCCGATCGAACCGACCAGGGCTACTCGAGGAAATAAGTCGGCGGTTGCGACGCCGATTCGCGCCGTGGCCGCGGCGAGTTGGCGTTCCGCTTCCATGATATCGGGGCGGCGCTTCAACAGATCGAGCGGAACTCCGGGCGGGGCCGGCGCGGGCATCGATGGAACGAGATCGGGTCTCGACAGTTCTTTGACCATGTTCTCGGGATACTCTCCGACCAGCACGGCAAGCGTGTACTGCGCGGCGTTCACTTCGGCTTCAACCGGAGCAATTTCCGCCTCCAATGACGCGAGTTCGCGGGTTGCAAGCTGCACGTCCAGTTCGTTGGTTATCCCGCGCTCATATCGAATGCTGACGATGCGCAGCGACTCGCGCAGCACATCGCTCGCCTTGTGCAAAATACCGGCGCGAACCTGAAGTCCGCGCAGATCCACGTACGCGCGCACCACATCGGCGACGACGGAGGTGAGGACCCCGTAGCGCGCGGCGCGCGCCGCTTGAGTGTCGGCCCGCGCAGCCTCGAACGCCCGACGGTACTTGCCGAACAGATCGAGTTCCCAGACCGAATCGAATCCTGCGATCGTGTTGATATGTTGCAGGCCGGTGCCATTGTCCGCGGACCTGAGCGCGTTATCGGCGCGCCCCTTGGTAAGATCGCTTCCGGTGCCGCGTCCCGCGGCGGCGCTGGCGTCGACGTCCGGCAGCGCGTATCCGACGACCACCGCCTCATACGTGCGCGCCTGCTGCAATCGGTCCAGCGCGATCTCCACATCCGGATTGGACTTCACCGCGCGGCCGACCAGGGAATCCAGTTCCTCATCGTTCAACGCCCGCCACCAGACCGCCATATCCGGAGCGGGTGCCGTCGGCGCGGTGCCCGGCGCCGCCGTCGCGCCGGCCGTTGCCGCAAAGTTCGGCGGCTCGTCGGGTTGCGGCGTGCGGTAACTCGGGCCCACCGCGCATGCCGTCAAGGCGGCGGCCGACCCAAGGACTATCAAGCGTGAGATATTCATGGCCTCAGCGCTTCGCCCGAAGGGATTTGTCGCCCGTATCGGGCGTGTTGACCGCCACCGGCTGGCCGGGTGCGATTTGACTGCTGATGTTCAGCACCAGCTTGTCTCCCGGTTTTACACCCGAGGCGAGTTCGACCAGGCTGCCGTTGTCGCGGGCGATCGTCACATCCGTGAACCGGACCTTGTCATTCGCGTCGACTTGCGCAACCTGGGTGCCGGACGCGCGGAATATCAATGCGGCAGCGGGCACCTCGACCAATCCCCGGGGCTGAAGCTTGAACGCGACGTTCACGTACATTCCCGGCACCAGCAAATGGTCGGCGTTCGGCATGTCGACTTCCACCCGCATCGTGCGGGCCTGCGCATTGATGGATTCGGCGGATCGGACTATTTTCCCGGAGAAGACGCCGCCCACGGCGCCCGTTGCGCGAATCTCCGCGGGCACGCCGGGTCTCATCAATTCTCCGGAGGCGCTCTGCGGAACGTCGACGAATATGCGCAGCGGGTCGGTTTGCGCCATGCGGTACAGGGGCGTCGTGGTCGATCCGCTGCCGGCCGTGACCAGGTTGCCGATGTCGATCTTGCGCTCGGTGATGGTTCCGTCGAAGGGCGCCCGAACCTGCTTGAATTCGGTCAGTGCGCTGTATTGATCGACCTTCGACTTGTCCAGGTTGACCTGGGCGTTGGCCGCATAGAGGCGCGCCTCCGAGCTTTCGTAGTCCGCTTTCTTGGACTCGCGCTCTTGCTCGGAAACGACTCCTTTCGGCGAATCTCGCCAGCGCTCGTTGGTGGTCCTGCTGAATTCGGCTTCGGCTTTCCGCGCCTCGACCTGCGCCTCCGATGCCTTGAGTTGCGCTCTTGCCGCTTGCAGTTCGGCATCCAGTTCCGGCGTCTCGATGGTTGCGAGTACTTGGCCCTTCTTGACGTGATCGCCGATATCCACCGACCATTTCGCCACATACCCGTTGACGCGCGCATAGATCGTCGTTTCGTACCAGGCCGCCGTCTCTCCCGGAAGAACCAGATCCTGTCCCGCCGTCGCCGGCGCGGCGATGACGACATCCACGGGCGGCGGCGTCGAATAGGCGGTCTCCCCGGCTTTGGCGACGGCGTGCACGTGGAATAACCGGATCACGATCACGATTGCACAACACAGCAGCAGCCCCGCCCCGGCGACGCCGACCCCGAGTTTCACACGCCGGCCGGTCTGCGGATCGAAACTCGTTGATACCTCCTTGTGCTCCGCCCGCGACACCTCGTCCGGAGACCGGCCATGGGCCGGATCATCGCTCAGCCGCGCACTGTCGGCCGGTCGTTCAGGATCATGCGATTGCATTGGCGCTACCTTTGAAGTCCGAATCAGTGACTGGGGCTGGCCGCCGGCGCAGCAGGGAGTACATCGTAGGCACGAAGATCAGAGTCGCGAACGTCGCGAACATCAGACCGCCGATCACCGCCCGGCCGAGCGGCGCGTTCTGTTCGCCGCCCTCGCCTATCCCTAACGCCATGGGCACCATGCCGACGATCATCGCCCCGGCGGTCATGAGCACCGGCCGCAGCCGCGTATAGCCCGCGCTGATGGCCGAGCGCAAGGTGTCGTCTCCGGCCGCCATGCGTTGATTGGCGAAACTGACCACCAAAATGCTGTTCGCAGTGGTCAACCCGATGCACATGAGCGTGCCCATCAGAGCCGGCACGCTCATCGGGGTCTGCGACAGGAAGAGCATCCACAGCACTCCCGCCAGGGCGAACGGAACCGCCATGAGCACGATCAGCGGATCGATCCAACTCTGGAAGTTCATCACCAGAAACAGGTACACCAGAATGATGGCAAGCGCGATGCCCGTGAACAGGCCGGTGTAGCTCTCGCGCATGGTCTCGACCTGTCCGCTCAAGGTCACCGTCATTGCGCTCGACGCATCCGGGCGGTACTCCTTCAGCACCTTGTCGATATCGCGGGACGCGCCGTACAGATCGCGCCCCTGGACATCCGCGTGCACGTCGAACACCGGGCGAATGTTCAGCTGCGAGGTGACCATGGGCACCGCCTCGCGGCCGAAGGATGCCAGATTCAGCAACAACTGCCCGGCCGCGGTACCGCCCTGCGACGTCACCGGCATGGTCTGAAGGTCCTGCGACGATTGGATTCGATAGGGCGGAATCTGCACCACCAGCGGATAGCTCACACTGTTGCGCGGATCCACCCAGAAGTTCGGCGCCGTTTGCGCGCTCGAGTTGGTGGCGACCAGCACGTTGTTGGCCGCTTCCTGTTGCGACACCCCCGTCTGCGTCGACAGGGCGCGATCCATGTCCACGGTCAGCGCCGGCGCATTGGGCACCTGGAATACATGCGAGTCGACGACCCCGGGTACCCCCGTCAGGGCGTGCGCGATCTGCGCAGCCTTCCGGAAAGCGGCGTCCTGATCCGGGCCCGAGATTCTCACATCGATCGGCGCCGGCTGCCCGAAGTTCAGCACTTGATCGACGATGTCGGCGGGCTGGAAGAAGAATTGCAATTCCGCGAATCTGGCCGGCAGTTCCCGCCGCAGCATCGCGATGATTTTCGCCGTCGGGGTATGCTTCTCGTTCAGGGAGATCAGAATCTCCCCGTCCATCGGTCCCACGGTGGCCGAGTCGCTCAGCGCGATATTGATGCCGCTGTAGGGCAGTCCGATGTTGTCCAGCATCACGTCGATTTGATCGTTGCCCACCAGTTTCCTGATCTGCCCCTCGACCTCGGCAAAGTACTGCTGCGTCCTCTCCAATCTCGTCCCCGGGGGCGCCCTGACGTGCAAGCGCATCTGTCCCGCGTCGACCTGCGGAAAGAAGTCCCGTCCCAGCGCCGGGAAGAGCAGCATCGACACCAAAATCATGGCGCCGAACGCCGTCACGGTCAGGCGCGCTTCGGACACGGCCCAGGACAATACGTTGCGATAGTTTTCGCGAAACTTCTCGAACCCATGCTCGAACCGCGCCTGAAACCTGACGAGGACATTCTTGGAGGCCAAACCCCCGCCGGCCGGCCCGTGCCCGCCTTCGGACGCGAACTCGGTCACGGAGCGGCGCATCAACTGGTTGAAGAGCACCGGCACCATGGTGAACGACAGCGCGAGGCTCGCCAGCAAGGACCCCATGACGGACAGCGACAGCGGCGAGAACAGATACTTCGCCGTGCCTTGCAGCAAAAATACCGGAACGAAGACGATGCAAATGCACAACGTCGACAAGAATGTGGGGATTGCCACCTCGTTGGCTCCCACGACGATGGAGTGATGCAGCGGCTCGCCCATTGCGACATGGCGTTCGATGTTTTCGATGACCACCGTACCGTTGTCGACCAGAATGCCGATGGCCAAGGCGAATCCGCCCAACGTCAAGGTGTTGAGCGTCTGTCCGGCCACGTTCATGAACAGTACGGCCGTGATGATGGAAAGCGGGATGGACGCCAGAATGATCACCGACAACCGCACGTTGCCGAGAAACATGATGATGACCAGGGCGGTCAACCCCGCCGCCATGCATGCGCTCAAGACCACGCTGTTGAGCGCCGCTTTCACGAACAGCGACTGGTCGAACAGGGCGTTGATCGTCACGTCCTTCGGGAGGACCTTCTTGATATCCGTCAGAGCCGCGCGTACCCCCTCGATGACGGCGAGGGTGGACACACCGCCGGTCTTTCGAATCGTCATCAGGGCCCCGGGAGTGCCGTTGACGGACACGGAATTCGTCTGCACCTGAAATCCGTCATGCACGTGCGCGACGTCGCGCATGAATACTGTGCGCCCATCCACCTGCTTGATGGGAAAGGCGTTGATGGATTCGATCACGTCCGGCGAGTTGTTCATCGCCAGCGTGTAATCCTTGTCGCCGATCTTCACGTCGCCCGCCGGAAGAATGACGTTTTGACGCTGCAAGGCCGTACTCACGTCCGTGGGGGACAGACCGCGCGCCTCCAGTGCCTGCGAGTCCAGATCCGCCATGATCACTCGCGGCTTGCCGCCGTAGGGATAGGGAACCTCCGCGCCGTGCACGACGGCGAGCGCCGGGCGGATGATGTTCTGGCCCAGGTCGTTGAGCTTCGTATCGGGCAGCGATTTACTCGACAGGCTGAGCTGAATGATCGGCACGTCGGTGGCGCCGTACCGCAGCACCAAGGGCGGCGTGATATTCGGCGGCATGTACTTGAGCACCACCAGCGCGCTGCTGGCAAGCTGCGAGACCGCGCGCGTGACATCGGCGCCTTCGTGCAGGTACACCTTCTCCACTCCGACGCCCTCGTAGCTCACCGCCTCGATGCGCGAAATGTCCTCGACCAGGGACGCGAGTTGCCGCTCGTGCAGCGTCAAGATGCGGTTCTGGATGTCCTCCGCGCTCATCCCGTTGTAAGTCCAGACCACCGCCACCACCGGAATGTCGATTTCCGGAAAGATGTCGATGGGCATGCGCAGGGCCGCGCCGATCCCCATCAGCGAGATCAGTATCAGCATCGCGACCACCGTATAGGGTCGCTTCAGGGCGGTTTCGACTACGGACATGGACTTGGGTCCTTGCGACTATGCATACAAACTAGACGAGTCGGGCCGCAGCGTCAGGAGTCGAAAGTCATGATAGCGCGTGACGGAGGTCACGTCTCGTAGTGACTTTGGTCACTTTCTCACTCTGTCCGGCGCTGCTTTCTCGACAAAATGGCGAGTTCGGTGCGGGTGTTGGCGTGCAGTTTCTCCATGATCCGGCTGACGTAGTTCTTGATCGTGCCCTCCGCGAGAAACAGCGTCTGGCCGATCTGCCGGTTGCTCATGCCTTCCGCGATGAGCTCGAGAACTTTCTGCTCCTTGTCGTTGAGCGCCTCTGCCGCGAATGCGGCGCCGTGGAGCGGGGAGGCGTACTCCGCCGAACGGCCCGCGGGCACGGCGGCCGTCAAAGGCTCGGGTGCTGAGCGCGCGAGACGGCTGAACTGGTCCATCACCTTGCGGGCGATCTGCGGCGTCAGGCGGGACTCGCCGCGGCGCAGGGCGCGAATCGTCTCCAGCAATTCGTCTTCGGCCGCATCTTTCAAGAGGTATGCGTGCGCACCGGCGCGCACCGCCTCGAACACGGTTTCATCGTCGTCCAGCGTGGTGAGGACGAGGACCTGGGTGCCCGGAAGCGCCTGGGTGATTTCCCGGGTGGCGGCCACGCCGCCTTTCACCGGCATGTGCAGGTCCATCAGCACCACGTCCGGATGCAGCAATCGTGCAAGGTCCACCGCCTCGACCCCGTTGCAGGCCTGGCCGACGACTTCCATGTCGGGCTCCATCGAGAGCAGCAGCACCGCCCCACGCCGTACCACGGCCTGATCCTCGGCGATGACGATTCGAATGACCGGCGGATCGGTGCCCGGCGGAGCATTTTGCGCACTCATTGGTACACCTCGCGTTGACCTTCGCGCACAATGATGCGACTCGCACAGCACCGTTTGGAAGTGACTTTAGTCACCAGTTATGCAGCCATGACAGAATCCCCGGCCCCCGCCGAGCCGCCATATCCGTCGATCGAACTCGACCCGAGGCGCAGCCTGGCGGCCGCAGCCATGTGGCTCATCATCGGGCTTGCGGCGACCTTCTCGATCGCCGCGGCCGTATGGGTGGGCAAGATCGCGCGCGAAAACGTGATCGAGCAGCACGTGCGCCGGCTGTCCCTCGAGACGGAGCAATTCAGTTCCGATCTGGGCCAGGCGCTGGCGGCGCGGCTTGGCGCGGTGCGGGCGGCCAGATCCCTGCTGCGCAGTTCCTCCGATTCCGATCCGCACCAGATCTTGCTGAGCTTGTTCGACGAACTGGCATCGGCCTATCCGGAGCTCGACTGGATCGCGGTCGCCGATTCCCACGGCATCATCGTGAGCTCACGCGGCCCCTTTCAAAAAGGAGCCGGCGTCGAATCGAGCGCCTGGTTCACCGCCGGAGCGCAGGGACCGTGGCTCGGCAGGATCGCCGGCGCCGCACTCGACGACATGTCCGCGCCCATCCGAGACGAAACCGGCCGGACCATCGGCGTCATCGCCGCACACATCGGCTGGCCGCGCGCCCCGAACCACCCGTTGCGCCTGACCGACGAATCGGATCCGCGCGGAAGCACGCAGGCCTACGTGCTCGACCGATCGGGAGTGGTGCTCATCGGGCCCGAGGAATCGCGGGGCAGGCGCTGGGACGGCGTCCCCGTCGAGACCCCGGCGGAGGCTGCCCCCGGCGCGCCGCGTTTCGAACGATTGCCGAACGGCCGCGAGGCGCTGGTATCGCGCTCGCCCCTGAGCGCCGGCGGCGGCGTCTCACAGCTGGGTTGGGAGGCGCAGTTGTGCGACCCCATCGAACGGGTCTATCAGCGTGCGGACGCCGTGGAACTGCAGATCCTCTGGGTGTCGCTCGGGCTGGGCGCCGTCACCGCCTTGCTGGGAACCGTCGGAGCGCTGCATCTGACCCGGCGGCTGAAGCGGCTTGCGCAGTCGGTGGCGGCGGCCGGTCGGGATGAGGTCGCCCGAATCGAAATACCCTCGGGTCAGGATGAAGTGGCGCGCCTCGCCGGCGCATTCGCCAAGACTCACGGCGACCTGCAGCAGGAACGCAGCGAACTGCGGGCGTTGAGCGGCGAGCTCGAGCGGCGGGTCGCCGTGAGGACGCACGAAGTGGAGCGGCTCGCGGAAGAGTCGCGTTATGCCGCCATCGTGCGCGAACGCCTGAAGATCGCCCGCGACCTGCACGACACGCTCGCCCACTCGATGATGGCCATGCTCAGCGAGATTCGCTTCCTGCGCAGACTTCAGGCCCGCGATCCCGGGTCGGTGGCGGGGGAACTCGCCCGCGCCGAAGAGGTGGCCCGCGAAGGACTCAAGGAAGCGCGCGCCGCGATCACTCAGATGCGGGTCAACGCGGTGCGTGAAACGGGCCTTGGGCCCGCGCTGTCCAACGAATTCCGCCGCTTCATCGATCGCACGGGCCTCGTCGGAGAGTTCACGGCGGAAGCAGAGGCCGCCGGCTTCGGCGATGAACGCGCCGAAACTATTCTGCGCATGGCGCAGGAGGTGCTGCGCAATGTCGAGCGGCATGCCCAGGCCACTCGGCTGATCGTGTCCTTGCAATCCATCGGCGGCGGCGAACTCGCGCTGCGGATCGAGGACAACGGCATAGGCTTCGATCCGCTCGCGCCGAGCCCCGGGCACTACGGCATGGTGGGTCTGCGCGAGCAAGCGGATCTGATCGGGGCGAAACTCAGCTTCGAGAGCGCGCCCAATGCGGGCACGAGGGTCACGATGTCGTGGCGCCTCTCGCCGATCGCATTCGGCAAGGAAACTTGAGTGATACAGCCGGGTCGAACCCTAGAGACGCACCCGCAGGATTGGCCGTGAACTCATTTGTATCGCCCCGCAACCGTAGATGCATCCGCCTGCTGGCCGTCCTGACGCTGGCCGGGACGCTCGGCGCCTGTGCCGCGTACGAGAAGTGCGGATTCCACGGCTGCCCCGGCGATGCCAGGATCGCGGCGGACGTGAACGCCGCTTTCACGCACCATGCGGAGCTGCAGCCTCCCAATCTGATCGACGTGCAGGCCATCGACGGCGTGGTGTATCTCTACGGCCTGGTCGACACGGACTATCAACTTCAAATGGCTGAAGTGGTCGCCCACCAGGTTCCCGGGGTGACCAAGGTCATCAACTCCATCGGTCTGGCTGGGAACGCGCGCTAGATTAAGCGCCCCGCCTCGCTCCTCTCCGGTTCCGCGGCTAGGTCGCGAGCAACAGTTCCAGAGTGCGCAGATAAATGCGCTGCAGCCGATCGATGTCGGCCACGCGCACGCATTCGTTCACCTTGTGGATGGTTTCGTTGATCACGCCGATCTCGATCACCTGGGCGCCCATGGGAGCGATGAAACGGCCGTCCGAGGTTCCGCCCCCGGTCGAGAGCTTCGGCGTGATTTGCAATTGCTCTTGCACGGCGCGGGTGGCGGCCTCCGACAACTCGCCGGGCACGGTGAGGAAGGGCTGGCCGGAAATGAACCACTCCAGCGAATACTTGACGCGGTGCCGCCGCAATATTTCCTCGACCGCGGTCTTCAAGCCCTCCACGGTCTGTTCCGTGGAGAAGCGCAGATTGAAGCGCGCCTTCAATTCTCCGGGAATGACATTGGGCGCGCCGGTGCCCGCGGAGATATTCGACACCTGGAATGTGGTGGGTTGAAAGTGCCGGTTGCCCTGGTCCCAGGTGCGCGCTGCGAGCTCGGCCAGGGCGGGCGCCGCGGCATGCACCGGGTTGTCCGCGAACTGCGGGTACGCGATATGTCCCTGCACGCCGTGCACCGTGAGCCGCCCGCTCAATGAGCCGCGCCGGCCGATCTTGATGGTGTCGCCGAGCGCGGTCTCGCTCGACGGCTCGCCGACCAGGCACCAATCGATGCTCTCCTTGCGTTCGCGCAGCACCTCCACCACGCGGCGCGTGCCGTCGACCGACGGCCCTTCCTCATCGCTGGTGATCAGGAATGCGATCGTGCCTCGATGCGCCGGATGGCGCGCCACGAATTCCTCGCAGGCGGTCACCATGGCCGCGAGACCGCTCTTCATGTCCGCGGCTCCGCGCCCGTACAGCAGTCCGTCCTTGATCACCGGCTGAAAAGGATCGCTGCGCCACTCGTCCAACGGCCCCGACGGCACCACATCGGTGTGGCCCGCGAAGCAGAACACCGGCCCGCCGTGCCCGCGCTTGGCCCAGAAATTGTCGACCGGTCCGAAGCGTAGATTCTCGACGGAGAAGCCGATGGACTGAAGGCGGCCGGCCATCAGGGCTTGGCAGCCGCCGTCGGTGGGGCTGACGGACGCGCGCGCGATCAACTCCTCGGTCAACACCAAGGTATCGGACTTCGCCGGCAATGAGTCGGACCTCGGCGGCGTGGACATCAGAAGCGCAGCACCGGGGCTTGGCGCCGCAGATTGATCCATGCACCGTAAACACCCAAGACGATGGCCGCGATGAGCACCCAGGCCGGCATCGCGAGCCCCAAGAAAGTCCAGGTCACCCGGGCGCATTCCCCGGAGCCGGTCAGCACCTTGACCAGCACCTCGCTCAAGGAGAACACCTTGAGCATGAAATCGAGCGAAGCTCCGCAGGCCGGCACGCTGCCCTCGGGCAGGCTTTGGACGTACAGGTGCCGTATCGCCACCCCGATGGTGGCGAGCGCGGCCAGGGCGACGAGCGACGCATACACGCGCCGCCCCCAGATCACCGGGTCGTGAGCCGCGGCGATCAGGAAAACGAGCCCCAGCGCGAACACGCCGACGCGCTGGAAAATGCACAGCGGGCACGGTTCCAGGTGCAGGACCACTTGCGCGTAATAGGCGTAGGCCAACAGTCCCGCGCAGGCCGCGAACCCGAGTAGATTTCCCTGGCGTGTGGTCATCAGCCGCGCGCGAGAGCGTGCGCCGCGTCGATTTGCTTGGCAACGTCCTCGAGCGAGGTGTGGCGGATGTCCTTGCCGTGCACCATGTAGATCACATACTCGCAGATGTTCTTGGCGTGATCGCCGATCCGCTCCAGGGCTCTCACGATCCACATGATCTCCAGCGCGCGCCGAATGGTGCGCGGGTCCTCCATCATGAAGGTGATGCACTGGCGGTGGATAGACTCGTATTCCTCGTCCACCATCTTGTCCTCGCGGGCGGTCTTGAGAGCCGCCTGCGAGTCCATGCGGGCGAAGGCATCGAGCGCGTCGTGCACCATCTGGGCGACCTGCCGGCCCAGATGTTTGACCTCCCGATACTTGTCGGCCGGACGCTCCATGGTGGCGAGTCTCGAGGCGATGTAGCCGATTTTCTCGCCCTCATCGCCGATGCGCTCCAGGTCGGTGATGGTTTTGATGATGGCGACGATCACCCGCAGATCTCCGGCCGCCGGCGCCCGGATTGCGAGGATACGGCTGCACTCCTCGTCGATGGACACCTCCATGCCGTTGACCTTGTAGTCGTCGGTGGCGACCGACTCGCCCAAGCGGCTGTCGCCTTCGACCAGCGCGGTGATCGCCTTGTGCAGCTGCTGCTCGACGAATCCGCCCATTTGCAGCACCTGATTGCGAACCTTCTCGAGGTCTTCATTGAAGCGGCGGGAGATGTGGTGAGTGAGATCGGCCGTTTCCATAAGAATTACCCTGGCGCTCAAAGCGTGTAGACAATCAAATTTACTCGCGTTCGTTTACATCCGATTGCCTCCTACGTCAACACTGCCGGTAATATATGTGACGTCATGCGCTAACGGCTTCGCGCACGGCGCGGCGCCAGATTCGCGCTTGCGGGAAATGACAGGTAAACGTGCTGCCCTTCCCCTCCGCGCTCTGCACGTCGAGCCAGCCGCCGTGCCGCTGCAGCGCGTGCTTGACGATGGCGAGCCCGAGCCCCGAGCCGCCCTGCCCGCGGGAGCGTCCCGCGTCCACCCGGTAGAATCGCTCGGTCAGGCGCGGGATGTGCTCGGCGGGAATGCCGATGCCGCTGTCGATGACGGAAAAATACGCTCCCTCGTCGTCCGCCCACCATCGCATCTGCACCGTGCCCTCGGCCGGCGTGTATTTCATGCCGTTCACCAACACATTGGTGAACGCTGATTCCAGCTCGTGCGCCGACCCGAACAAGCCGTCCTCGGACTGCAATTCCAAGACCACCTGGCGCGGCCGGTCGGCGCTCGCGAGGGCGTCGCGATGCAATCGCTCCAACATGCCCGGCACATCGATGGAATCGCGCGGCGCCTCGCCGTCCGTCGCCTCCAGACGCGACAGCACCAGGAGATCGGCGATGATGGCGTTCATGCGCTGCGCCTGGGAGCGCATGTCCTTGATGGGACCGGCCCACGCCGGGTCGATGGAAGAATCATCCGCCAGGGTATCCAGATATCCTGAAATCACGGTCAGCGGCGTGCGCAGTTCGTGCGAGGCGTTGGCGACGAAGTCCTTGCGCATGGCCTCGAGGCGCATCTGCCGCGTCACATCGCGTACCAGCAGCAATGACTGGCCGCCTCCGTAGGGCACCACCTGCAGCGCGAGGTAAAGATCCATCTGCACCGGCGGCCGAATCACCAGCGGCATGGCGAAATCATCGCCATGCAGGTAGTGCACGAATTCAGGCGATCGAATCAGGTTGTCGATGCGCAGTCCGAGATCGATCGGCCTGCGCAGGCCCAGCAAGCGCGCCGCCTGCCGGTTGAACCAGACGATTTCCCGCTGCGCGCTCAGGATGATGACCCCGTCGGGCAGCGCCGCCGTGGAGCGGCGCAGCTCGCGAAACAGCTGCACCAGGCGCTGCTTGTGAAATTGCTTGCGCCGATGCAGCCGCACCACCTGGGCCACGATGTCGCCCCAGATGCCGCCGAGATTCGGCGGATCCAACTGCGAGCGCAGGCGCAACCAGCGGTCGAGGCGGTACAGGGTGAGCAGCTGCCAGCTCGAGTAAAGGCAGGCGGCCAGTAAAATCCACAGCCAAATGGGACCTATCAGGAGGCCCAGGCAGGTCCCTAACAACAGAATTCCCGCGAGCCGCGCGAGAGCGAAAGTCCACATTGCCGTCATTGGACCAGGACCTAAGCCCTCCCTATGCTTCTCGAGTGGAGAATCGGTAGCCGGCGCCGCGCACGGTCTGCACCAACCGCTCCAATTGATAAGGTTCGAGCGCCTTACGCAGCCTGCGGATGTGCACGTCCACTGTACGCTCTTCGACGTAAGTATTACCGCCCCATACGCGGTCGAGCAACTGGCCGCGGGAGAACACCCGCTCCGGGTGGGTCATGAAAAAATGCAGCAGGCGATATTCCGTCGGCCCCAGGGCGATTTCGCGCTCGCCGGCGCTGACCCGGTGGCTCGAATCGTCGAGCTTCAGGCCGTCGGCCTCCACGACGTCGGCCGCTCCCGCCGGCGCGGCGCGGCGCAAGACCGCCTGGATGCGGGCCAGCAGTTCCCGCGGCGAGAATGGCTTGGTGATGTAGTCGTCGGCGCCGCCCTCGAGGCCGCCGACCTTGTCCTGTTCCTCGGCGCGGGCGGTGAGCATGATGACGGGAATCTCCTCCGTGTCCTTGGCGCGCTTCAAGGATCGGGTCAGCTCCAGACCGCTCATGTCCGGCAGCATCCAGTCGACCAGCATCAGATCCGGCCGCACGTCGACGATGCGGGCCCGGGCCTCGCGGCAATCCTCCGCCTCGCGAACCTCGTAGCCGGCGCGGCGCAATCCGAAGGCGACCATGTCGCGAATCGCCTTCTCGTCTTCCACTATGAGGATTCGCTTGGCCGTCATGTGCTTCTAGTCCCTTGATTCTTGAGCCCGGTAT
>Ga0209624_10001088_pt1 | contig 22401 bp, 20 predicted proteins | sample JacPinW_OM2H0_O1_FD_188565 | JGI IMG/M metagenome (GOLD analysis project Ga0209624, IMG submission 188565) | Forest soil microbial communities from Algoma, Ontario, Canada - Jack Pine, Ontario site 1_JW_OM2H0_O1 (SPAdes) (version 2) | ecosystem: Environmental > Terrestrial > Soil > Boreal...
AGGTCAATCACGGGAACTGACGACGGCATGATCCGGCTCCCATATCACCGCAGGGCTGGGCGCACGCGTTGCCGCCATCGTACGTCCGCGCGGGCCACGTGCCGGGGCAGCGCCGCGTTAGGGCTGCGCCACGTCATGGGAGGGACCGGGGGAGGCCGAAGCGGGGGAGGACGGCGTTGTCGAAGCGGGTCATGGCGGTTACCTGGCCGTCCGCCAGGGTGATCGTGAGCAGGCCCATGGCGTGGGACTTCACGACCGGCTGCGGGCGATGGTTTGGCTGCGGGTTTCGGCAGCAGACGGCGAGTATGAGGTGACGGCGAAGGGCGAGCGGGAGTTTGGAGCGCTGGGAGTCGATGTGGCGGAGTGCAGAGGAATGAGGCGGCGGTTTGCGTTTGCTTGCCTGGACTGGAGTGAGCGGCGGCCGCATTTGGGTGGGGCGATTGGGGCGGCTTTGCTGGAGGTTGCGCTGCGGCGGCGATGGGTTGCGAGGGAGTTGGAGTCTAGGGCGCTGTCGGTTACTCGGCGGGGTGAGCGGGAGATGATGGATCGGTTTAGGCTGCGGGTTTGAGGGATTGGAACAAAAGCAAGTGCAAAAGCAACAGCAGATCCCCTTCGGGGATGACAAGCAAGAAGGGCAAACGCAACGGCAACGGCAACGGCAACGACAAAAGCAAAGGCAAAGGCAAGAGCAAAGGCAGCTGCAACAGCAAAGGCAACCCACCCTTCACGATGAGACTGTGAAGGATGGGCCACCCGAGGTTGTGGTTATGAGAGAGAAGTGCTTTAGCGGGTGGCTTTGACTGTGGCCTTGATTTGGGCCTTCGTGGTGGGCTCGACCGGGGGGGTGACCATGGTGCTGGTGTCCTTCATGGCGGCGATGGCCTCGTCATAACGTCCGCGGAGGGAGTTCGAGCGGATGCGGGCCATGTCTTCGAGCATCTTCATACCGTCCTTGAGATAGGACATGCGGGAGCGCTCGTCGTGACCCCAGGTGACGGGAACTTCGCGGACAACGTACTTGAGCTTGCGGGCGATGAACAGAATCTCAGGATCGAAGCCCCAGCGCTCGATGGTCTGGAGGCGGAAGATGACCTGCGCGGCGGGGCGGCGGAAGGCCTTGAAGCCGCACTGGGTGTCTTTGTATGGGAGGCCCATGATGGTGCGGGTGACCCAATTGAAGCAGCGTCCGAAGAACTGGCGATAGAGCGGCTGGTGAATGGTCTGGCGGGTGCGGTCCATCCAGCGGGAGCCGATAGCGACGTCGGCGCCGTATTCGAGGGCGGCAATCAGGCGTTCTCCCTCTTCCATGGGGGCCGAGAGGTCGGCATCGGTGAACATGACGATGTCGCCGGCGGCCTGCAGGAGGCCGTTGCGGACGGAGTAGCCTTTGCCCTTGTTGCCGGGATTCTGGATGAGATGGAGGCGTGGATGGACAGCCATCCAGCGCTGAACGATGGCAGCAGTGTCGTCCTTGGACCCGTCGTCAACGACGAGCACTTCGGCGTCCCAATTGCGCTCGGCGATACAGGAGAGAACTCTCTCGAGAGCGTTCTCGATGCGCGCGCTTTCGTTGTAGGCAGGAATGACAATGCTAAGCTGCGGATGCGCCATTATTGATCACCAGGACCCTTCTTCCAAAGCGTTTTTAGTCGTCTTAGTCGTTCGTGGGTGCGTGGGAGGGCGCCGCATCCATCATAACTCAAAAGTTAGACGGTGGGTATGGCCTTTTTGTCGCAATTTCTTAAGATTTATGCCCATAAATAGCGTATTTTCGCTGCCGGGACGCATTGTGTTTGGTTGCCTGATTGCTGGAAATCTTTTGGTCGCCTGATTGCCTGAAACCGGGGAGCGCAAGATTGCGGGTGCCTGCTAAACTCCACAACATGCCGGAAGACTACGGAACACCCAATCCGCCGCCGCCTCCTCCGCCTCTGCCTCCAACAATGCCTTACGGGCAGGTTCCGCCCTATAGGACGCCTTATGGCGCTCCGGCGGGCTACTACGGGATGCCTCCGGCACCGCGACGATCTCCGTGGTTTTATGTGGGGGTGATCGGGGGTTCGCTGGCTGCGGTGTGTGTGCTGGTGATGGCGATGGCGTGGAGTGTGGGACGGGCGATCGGGCGCGGAGGCGATGCGGATGGCTTCGGGCTGGACGGGAACCGGATTGCGGTAATCGATGTAACCGGAGTCATTCTTTCGCCGGAGACGGTCAGCGGGCAGTTGCGGAAGTTCGGCGACGATGCTTCGGTGAAGGCGATTCTGCTGCACATCAACTCGCCGGGCGGAGACGCAGCGGCTTCGCAGGAGCTGTATCACGACGTGCTGCGGGTGCGGCAGGAGAAGCACAAGAAGGTGATTGCAGATATCGAGTCGGTCGGAGCTTCCGGGGCGTACTACGTGGCGAGCGCGTGCGACACAATCTATGCGAACGACGCTTCGGTGGTGGGCTCGATCGGCGTAATCATGGAATGGACCAACTACGGCGACCTGCTGCGGTGGGCGAAGTTGAAGAACGTGACCATCCATGCGGGCGAGTTGAAGGATGCGGGCGATCCGAGCCGCGATCTGACGCCGAAGGAAGAGGCTTACTTCCAGTCGCTGGTGGACAACATGTATGGGCAGTTCGTGCATGATGTTGCGACAGCGCGGCATACTTCGGACGATAAGATTCGGCCGCTGGCAACCGGGCAGGTGTGGACGGGACAACAGGCGCTGCCGCTGGGCCTGATCGACAAGGTCGGGGGCTACCGCGTAGCGCTGATGGACACGGCGAAAGCTGTGGGAATCTCCGGAGAACCAACTGTGGTACGCCCTGCGAAGCCCAGAAAGGGGCTTCTGGGGGCACTGACCGGGGATGCGGATGACCTTTTTCCTAACCCGAGCCAGCTTCTGAACCGTGCTCCGGGGTTCTACTTTCTCTGGAAGTAAGGCGAGCCCTTTCAGCGTTTAGCTTGTGGGAATCGGCCTGCGAGTGACGGACGAAGTAGCGCGAAACAGAGCGCTTGCGGATATGGTCTGACCTTTTTGGGCCGATTTGCATGTCACCGAAGTGATGTTGATGTGATGCAAACTTCACTTTCCGTGTGACTTAATGGGGCGCGATCCCGTCTATAATCAACAAGAAGGATGATTTTCAAGCGCGGCCCCAACGTAGCCCTCCCAGCAGGAAAGGACACCCATATGACTAAAGCCGATCTGGTAGACCAAGTCACCGCAATAGGCGACCTCACACGTCGCGATGGTGAGGTCATTGTCGATACGCTTTTTGATGCCGTGATCGGAGCCCTGAAGTCCGGGGACAAGATCGAGATTCGCGGATTTGGCAGTTTCCGGACGCGGCAGCGCAATGCGCGCACGGGACGCAACCCGAAGACCGGAGCGAAGGTGGATGTTCCGGCGAAGCGCGTTCCCTTCTTCAAGCCTTCGAAGGAGCTGCGCGATTCGGTGAACCCGAACGGCGCGGTGAAGTCGAAGCCGATTGCTAAGAAGGGTGAGCACGACGTCGATCCGCATCATCCTCCCGCGATGTAACGGAGAGGGTTACAGATACAAGCGAGCAGGGGCTTCGGCCTCTGCTTGCTTTTTGTGTGCTCCGCAACTACTCGGCTACGCCTTCGAGGACGATGGGTGAGGCGGACTCGGTGCCAAAGACTCCCTCCCACCTGGCTACGATGACGCTGGCCAGGCAGTTGCCTGCCACGTTGATTGCGGTGCGGCCCATATCGGCGACGGCGTCGATGCCGAGGATGACGAAGATGGGTTCGGTGGGAAGCCGGAAGGTGGCCGCCGTGGCGAAGAGCAGGACGAGCACAGACCTGGGAACGCCAGCGACTCCCTTGCTGGTCACCATGAGGGTCAGCATCATCAGGACTTGCTCGCCGAGTGAGAGATGGATGCCCGCGGCCTGGGCGACGAAGATGCTGGCGACGGCCAGATATAGGGTCGATCCGGTGGAGTTGAAGCTGTAACCGGCGGGAATGACGAAGGCTACGATGCGGCGCGGGACTCCGAATGCCTCCATGGACTCCATTGCGCTGGGGAGGGCGGCCTCGCTGGAGGAGGTGGCGAAGGCTATAGTTGCGGGTTCGGTTACTGCTGACAGGAAGCGTCGCAGCGGGACGCGGAACAACATCGCTGAGGGCAGCAGGACGAGCAAAGTGAAGACGATCAGCGCGACATAGAGCGTCAGCAACAACTTGCCGAGATTGAAGAGGACCCCGATGCCCATTTGACCGACCGTGAAGGCCATCGCTGCGCCGACGCCGATAGGGGCGAAGTACATGACGAGATTGGTGAACTTGAACATGACTTCGCTGAGGCTGGAGAACCAGCTCACCATGGGGGTTCGGTTTTCGCGCGGGAGACAGGCCAGGGCGATACCGAAGAAGATCGCAAAGACGGCGACCTGAAGGATCTGGCCCTCGGCTATGGACTTGGCGATGTTTTCGGGGAAGATGTGGGTGAGGAAGTCCTGCCAGTGAGTGGGTGCGGGGGTGGCGATGCTCTCGGCTGAGGACGTTGCTGCTGAGAGCGTGAGGCCGACGCCAGCGCGGCTGAAGTTGATGGCGATGAGACCGATGACGAGAGCGAGCGTGGTGGCGACCTCGAAGTAGATGAGGCTCTTGATGCCCATGCGGCCGACGCTTTTGAGGTCGCCGTGACCGGCGATTCCAACGATGAGGGTGGAGAGGATCAGCGGGGCAACGATGGTCTTGATGAGTCTCAGGAAGATGTCGCTGAAGACGCGGAGATTGACGGCGATGGCGGGAGCGTCGAAGCCAAGCTCGGCGCCGGCGACCATGGCGACGAAGATCCACGCTGTGAGAGAGCGGCGCTGCAGGGCGAAGGCAGCAAGCAGGACGATGGCGATGCAGCGAAGAACGATTCCTGCTCCGTGTGGCATGGACCCGTGGACCAGACCGAGTGCAATTCCTGCAGCAAGGAAAACCAGGGCCGTAAGCAACAATACCTGTTCGAGTTTCGTCTTATTCATCGAGTGCAAAGGATATCAGTCTTCAAAGCGAACTACCCATCCGGCCGGCCAACTCCAAGCGCTGATAGCATTATTTCCATGGTCCGATACTCTGTGTTTCGTCTGTTTTTTTGCGCGTTTGCTGCCTCGCTGGTTCTTCCGCTGGCCGCACAGACCAGCCCAGGAAGCGGAAGCGCCCCGTCTGGACTTGACTCCCTGACTCAGCCCAGCTCCGGCGTAAGCCCACTCGCGCAGCCCACAGTGAGCCCCGGAGCGCTGTTGCTTCTGGAACTCGAGGGACGATTTGAGAAGGCTGTCGCTGCAGGCGGAGGCAAAGCCTTCGTCGAATGGCTTGCCGACGATGCGGTGACGTTGAACAACGGAAAGGCCGCCGTTCTGGGACGTACTGCGATCGCCGCGCAGGCGCAGTGGGACCCGAAGACTTATCAGTTGACGTGGACGCCGCAAGGCGCGCAGATGGGCCCATCGAACGATATGGGATTTACCTGGGGCCACTATGAAAGCCGCTCCAAAGACAAGAATGGAGAGGCTGTGGTGGCTTCAGGACGGTACTTTACAGTTTGGAAAAAGATGCCGAATGGCACATGGAAGGTGGCTCTTGACGGAGGTGCCAACGAGCCCCCTTCGGCAGGGGATTGTTGCGCTCTGCCAAAGCCGTAACTTATTGCTGACACAAAAGTAGGAGTGCGCAAAGAATTGCACATCCCTACGATTGACCCAGCTGAAATGAACTCTCTCATGGTCAAAGATGAAGCCCTGCGGATCGAAGCGCTGACCCACTACGAGGTCCTCAATGTTGCGCCCGATCCTGTCCTTGATGACCTGACGCGGCTGGCAGCGCAGATCTGCGAAACTCCGGTGGCTGCGGTCTCGTTTATCGGTGCGGACCGCATCTGGATACGCTCGCGCGTTGGCATGGAATCCAACGAGCTTTCGCTGGGCAGTCTGCCGTGTGAGACGACGATTCTGGGCGACACGGTATACGAGATTGTGGATGCACGGCACGACCCTGAGTACACGCCGGACGGAATTCTGCTGGAAGGACGCGGCTACCGCTTCTACGCCGGGGCTCCGCTGACTACACCGGGGGGCGTGAGCATTGGCGCTCTATTGGTACTGGACCGGCCGTCACGGGCGTTGACTGCGGCACAGTCGTCGGCGCTGAGTGTGCTGTCGCGGCAGGTGATCAACCGGCTGGAGTTCAACAGCCGCATTCACCAGATGGACCGCGCTGCGCGGTCGCGTCAGCGGGTTGAGTCCGCGCTTACGGTGGAGCGCAACTTCGTCTCAGCCGTGCTGGATACCGTGGGTGCTCTGGTTGCAGTCTTCGATCCGGCGGGACGCATCGTCCGCTTCAACCGCGCGTGCGAGATCGCTTCGGGTTACGACTTTGCCGCGCTGGTGGGGCGTTACGTTTGGGACAAGCTGATCCCCCGGGGAGAGATTCCGGAGGCCATTGCGGAGTTTGAACGGCTTCGCTCCGGTCACTTCCCTGCTACGTTTGAAAACCAGTGGCTGAACCGCGATGGAACACTGCGGCGCATTGCCTGGTCGGCTACGGCGCTGACGGATGCGCAGGGGCAGGTGGCGTTCATCATCGCGACGGGTATCGACGTCACGATCCAGCGCGCGGCTGAAGCTACGTTGCGCGAGAGCGAGGCGCGGTACCGGCAGTTCGTCGAAGGCTCGCTGGGTATGGTGTGTACGCATGATCTGCGCGGCAATCTGCTGACGATCAACACGCATGGAGCGGAGATGATCGGACGCACGGTGGAGGAGATGATGGGGCACAATCTCGCCGCGTTCCTCGCACCCGACAGACGTGACGCGCTGGCTGCTTATCTGAAGAAGATTGGCGAGACGGGCGAGGCGCAGGGAATGTTCCACCTGTCGCATGCCAATGGCGAGGTTCGCGATGTGGCGTACCGGAACAAGTTGATTGTCGTCTCCGGGCACGCGCCTTATGTGCTGGGCTTTGGCGTCGATATCAGCGAACAGGTTCGGGCGGAGTCGCAGTTACGCACGTTGACGCGGCAGTCGGATTCGATTCTGGCTTCGGTGGGCGATGGCATCTTTGGGATTGATCTTGAGGGCAGAATTACGTTTGTCAACGCTGCGGCAACGCAGATGCTTGGCTACAAGCAGGAAGAGATGCTGGGACAGGTGATGCACAACCTGATCCACCATACGAAGGCGGATTCGACGCCGTATGATTCCGCCGATTCGCCGATTCGCAAGAGCCTGACGAACTACGCCACGGTGCGGGTCTCGAATGAGGTCTTCTGGCGCAAGGACGGAACGAGTTTCCCGGTGGAGTATGTGGCGCGGCCGCAGGTTGATTCGCAGTCTTCTGACTTGGATGGGCTAACACCGCTTGGTGTGGTGGTGGCGTTTACGGATACGACGGAGCGGCGTGCACTGGACCGGATGAAGGATGAATTTATTTCGACGGTGTCGCATGAGCTGAGAACGCCGCTGACTTCGCTGCGCGGAGCACTGGGGCTGCTTGCAGGCGGGGCACTGGTAAACCGTCCGGAGAAGACGCAGCAGATGCTGGAGATTGCGATCAGCAACTCAGACCGGCTGGTGCGGTTGGTGAACGACATTCTGGATCTCGAGCGCATCTCGAGCGGCAAGACAGAGTTGCATTGGAGCATGTGCAGCGCTGAGGATCTGCTCCGTCGCGCGGCTGGAGTGCAGCAGGCTCGCACGCCGCGGCCGAATATCCGCATCTTCTTCGCGGCACATGGTGTGAATGTGTGGGCAGATTGCGAGCGGATTCTGCAGACGCTGAATAATCTGCTGTCGAACGCGATTAAGTTCTCTCCTGCAGGCAGCGAGATTCATCTGACGGCACGCAATGTGGACGAGGGCGAGGCCATTATCGAGGTTCGCGATCAAGGACGGGGTATCCCTGCCGACAAGCTGGAGCATATTTTTGACCGCTTTCAGCAAGGGGATGCCTCGGACTCGCGCGCTTCGGGCGGGACAGGGCTGGGGCTGGCGATCTGCAAGAGCATCATCAGCCAGCACGGCGGGCGCATCTGGGCAACGAGCGTGGAAGGCAAAGGGACGACGTTCCACTTCACTCTGCCGACGAAGCCGAATACGAATCTGCGCTAGCTACTCTTCGCCCTCGCGCAATTTTGCAATCACGGTGAAGTCTTCGAGGGTGGTGGTGTCGCCTTTGACTTCACCTGTGGTCGCGAGTTCGCGGAGGAGACGGCGCATGATCTTGCCGCTGCGGGTTTTGGGGAGTGCCTGGGTGAAGGTGAGGTCGTCGGGACGCGCGAGCGCGCCGATCTCTTTCGCAACCCAGTGGCGTAGTTCCTGGCGCAGCTCTTCGCTGGGTTCGTGGCCACTTTCGAGGGTGACGAAGACTGCGATGGCCTGGCCTTTCATCTCGTGCGGACGGCCTACGGCGGCGGCTTCGGCGACTTTGGGGTGGGCGACGAGAGCTGACTCGACTTCCATGGTGCCGAGGCGGTGGCCGCTGACGTTGATGACGTCGTCGACGCGGCCCATGAGCCAGTAGTAGCCGTCCGAGTCGCGGCGGGCGCCGTCACCGGTGAAGTAGCTGCCGGGAATCTCGCTCCAGTAGGTTTTTTCGTAGCGCTCCTGGTCGCCATAGATGGTTCGCGCCATGGAAGGCCAGGGTTTGCGCATGACGAGGAGGCCGCCTTGCCCGTCCGGGACTGGCTCGCCTGATCTTGTAACTACTTCAGGCACAATTCCGAAGAAGGGTCGCGTTGCCGATCCGGGTTTGGTTGCAATTGCGCCGGGTAGAGGCGACAACATGATGGCGCCGGTCTCGGTCTGCCAGTAGGTGTCGACGATGGGGCAGCGTTCTTTGCCGATAACGCGGTGATACCACATCCAGGCCTCGGGATTGATGGGCTCGCCGACGGTGCCGAGCAGCCGCAGAGATGCCAGCGAGTGCTTCTCAACCCAGGAGTCGCCCCATTTGGTGAAGGCGCGGATGGCGGTGGGGGCGGTGTAGAAGACGGAGACCTTGTGCGCATCGATGATCTTCCAGAAACGGTCGTTTTCCGGCCAGTTTGGCGCGCCCTCGTACATCATGACGGTAGCGCCGTTCTGGAGCGGGCCGTAGACGACGTAACTGTGCCCGGTGACCCAGCCGATGTCTGCGGTGCACCAGTAGACGTCGTCGTCGCGGAGGTCGAAGACATATTTGCTGGTAAGGTAGGTCTGGACCGAGTAGCCGCCGGTGGTGTGGAGGAGGCCCTTGGGCTTTCCGGTGGTGCCGGAGGTGTAGAGGAGATAGAGCGGGTCTTCGGCATCCATCCATTCTGGTGGGCAGTCGGGTGCTGCTTTCTCCATGGCCTCGTGCCACCATATATCGCGGCCCGGTTGCATGTTGACCGGGGAGCCGGAGCGGCGGAAGACAACCACATTTTTTACGGTGGGGCATTTGCTCAAGGCTTCGTCGACGATGTCCTTCAATCGAACTTCGGAGCCGCGGCGATAGCTGGTGTCCTGTGTGATGACGGCGACACAGGCGGAGTCGTTGACTCGGTCGGAGATGGCGTGCGCGGCGAAGCCTCCGAAGATGACCGAATGGACCGCGCCGATGCGGGCGCAGGAGAGAAGAGCAATGGCAAGTTCGGGCGACATGCCCATGTAGATAGCTACGCGATCGCCACGCTTAACGCCGAGACCCTTCAGGACGTTGGCGGAGCGCTGTACCTGGGCGTGGAGTTCGGCGTAGGTGAGCTTGCGGACTTCGCCGGGTTCGCCTTCCCACAGGAGGGCGACTTTGTCGCGGCGGGAGCCGAGTGCGTGGCGGTCGACGCAGTTGTGCGAGAGGTTCAACTTTCCGTTAACAAACCATTTGGCATGGGCGGCTTCGCCTTCGCTGACCTTGGTCCATGGGGCGAACCATTCGAGTTCGCGAGCGGCCTCTGCCCAGAACTCTTCGGGTTGTTCGACGCTGCGGCGATACATGGCCTCGTATTCTGCAAGGCTCTTTATATGTGCCTTTGCGGCAAATTCAGCCGGCGGGGGAAACAGCCGATTCTCCCGCAGACTTGAATCCAGATTTGCATTGCTTTCCGCCGTCGACACGCACCAACCTCCGAGATTGAGCCTCAGTAGTCGAAGGTACCCTATACAAACACGGGTGGGCAACCGTAAGTAAAAGACAAATAAGCGACACACAAATCGGTGCGCATCATGTATGGTGTTTGGCGCATCTAGATAGTGTGTTTGGTTGTAGTTTCGGTGATTTTTTTTCAGACTGCAAACTCTTCCGAGGTCTTTTAATCTATGGCTCTTGCTTTTCTCGATCGTGACCGCTCGATTGCACCTGAGGGTTACAGCCGCTGGCTGGCCCCTCCTGCCGCCCTTGCCATCCATCTTTCGATTGGGCAGGTTTATGCGTTTTCGGTGTTCAAGAATCCGTTGCTCGCTCTTCACGGCGCCGACGGTTCTGCCTGGAACCTGAAAGAGGTTGGCTATATCTTCTCGATTGCCATCGCGTTTCTCGGCATCTCGGCTGCACTGTTTGGGGCGTGGCTGGAGAAGGCCGGACCGCGGCGGGCGATGTTCTACGCGGCCTGCTGTTTCGGCTTGGGCTTTGTGATCGCGTCTTTTGGTGCAAGCACCCACCAGCTTTGGCTCATCTACCTGGGCTACGGCGTGATTGGCGGTGTCGGGTTGGGATTGGGTTATATCTCACCGGTGTCGACGCTGATCAAGTGGTTCCCGGACAGGCCGGGCCTGGCGACCGGGCTAGCCATTATGGGATTTGGCGGAGGCGCGATGATCGGCGGCCCGCTGGCGAGCAACCTGATGGCTTACTTCAAAGGCCAGGGGCAGCCGTCGATTCCCTACACCATGCTCACGATGGGCCTGCTGTACTTCGTGTTTATGATGTTCGGCGTATTCACGATTCGCGTGCCGCGCGACGGATGGAAGCCGGCAGGATGGGTGCCGTCGACTAAGCACTCGGCTCTGATCTCCAGCCATAATGTAGCAGTCCACGAAGCATGGAAGACGCCACAGTTCTGGATGCTCTGGGTGATGCTGTTTGTGAACGTCACGGCGGGCATCGGAATTCTGGAGCAGGCCGCGCCGATGATTCAAGACCTGTTCAAGGGCTCCGTCGGGGCCACGGCTGCGGTCGGGTTTGTGGGGCTGCTAAGCATCTTCAATATGGCGGGAAGGTTCTTCTGGGCTTCGACGTCAGACTTCATCGGACGCAGAGCAACCTACTTCTGCTTCTTCACGTTGGGGCCGGTTCTTTACTTCATTTTGCCGCTGACCCGGCAGGACAGGTTGAATTCTGTTCCGCTGTTTGTGGGGATCGCTGTGGTGCTGCTGTCTATGTATGGCGGTGGGTTCGCGACTATTCCGGCATATTTGAAGGACCTGTTCGGCGGGTACAACGTATCGGCAATTCATGGACGGTTGCTCACGGCGTGGTCGATGGCAGGAATTATCGGGCCGCTGATCGTGAACGGCATCCTCGATCATTACGTTGAGAACCATATGAACAAAGAAGATGCTTATCCGCTGATCCTGCATATCATGTGCGGGCTGCTGGTGATGGGATTCTTAGCCAACCTGATGGTTCGGCCGGTGGCCGAGAGATATTGGCTGAAGGACAAGAACATCGTCGTGCCCGCAGGTGCCGCACACTAATTTCAACCCGGTGGAGCGAGCATACCTCCGCCGGTTTCCCGCACTCAGGAGTCTTCGCATGGCCGATTCAACCGCTGTCAAAAAATCTTCGCCGCTGCTGATTGCCGCAGCCTGGATCATCGTCATTGTTCCCACGGCGTGGGGGCTGAACTACACTGTGCGGAATGCGATGAAGCTCTTTGCGTCGTCTACTTCTGCGGCCACGGCTCCGGCGAAGTAAGTAAAGGCTTAACACGGATCTACACCGATGACACGGATTTAATGACGGATCTCTTTGATCGGTGTCATCGAAGGGAATCGGTGTCAGTTTTCTTATTGCAGCAGGCTGATTGCTGTGTCGGTCATGGCGGTGACGCCGGTTCGGAGAGCAGGCTCGGCCATAGGGGCGAAGGCGCTGGAGTGGAGCGACGGCAGCGGCACGCCTGAGGCGATCTTTGCCGGATCGACCGCGCCGAGCCAGAAGAGGACCGTGGGAATCTGGTGGCTTTCGAGGCCAAAGCGGCCGAAGTCCTCGGAGACCATTACGGGGTCGAGATCGACGACGTTGTCTGAACCCAGCGCGGTGACGAGGGAAGCCCGTACCTTCCTGGTCAGGTCGGGGTTGTTGTAGGTAATGGGCGTCAGATGAGACTGGACTACGTCTATCACCGGTTTGCGATCCGCAGGAACGCCGGCCACCAGAGCGATTCCCTCGGCGGTGCGTTGAATATCGTCAAGGATGTTTTTGCGAACCTTCTCATCGAGGAAACGGACGGAGAGTCCTAGTTTCACCTCGTCAGGGATTATGTTGGCCTGCGTGCCACCGTTGATCATTCCCACAGTGACGACTGCCGGGTTCGTCGGCAGGGTCTGACGGCTGACGATGGTCTGGATCGCGAGGACGAACTGCGCTGCCATGACGACGGGATCTTTGGTGGAGGCAGGCATCGCGCCGTGGCCACCGACACCGCGGATGGTTACGAAGACGGTCATCGAACCGGCCATTGCCGGGCCTGAGGTGATTCCTACTTTTCCGGCAGCGAGACCGGCGTTGTCGTGGAGGGCGATGGCGAAGTCAGGACGTCCGAACCGCTGATAAAAGCCATCGGATAACATCGCCCGCGCACCTTCGCCTAGCTCTTCGGCCGGCTGACCGACCAGCATAAGCGTTCCATGCCACTTTGCTTTTTCCGCTGCCATGACGCGAGCCACGCCCACCATGTTGGTCATGTGGAGATCGTGTCCGCAGGCGTGCATCACGGAGACCTCCTGTCCGGCAGCGTTTTTCATATGGACTGTGCTGGCGTAGGTCAGGCCGGTCTTCTCTTCGACCGGAAGGGCGTCCATGTCGGTGCGGATGAGCAGCGTTGGGCCGGGGCCGTTTTTAAGGATTCCGACGACGCCATAGGCCGGGGAACCGTCGTCATATTTGCCGATGTGGTCGGTGACGGTGTAGCCGGCGGCGCGGAGTTCGCCAGCGAGCCATGCGGAGGTTTTAGCTTCGAAGTGCGAAAGCTCCGGCGTGCGGTGAAGCTGCTGGTAGGTGGTCAAGAGGTCCGGAAGCTGCTTGTCGACCAGCGCGGGCACCTCCTGCGCCGTTGCCACCGACGTTAACCCCGCCGCGATTCCACACACTGCCATCCACTGCCTTACGTGCATTGCTCTCTCCGTTGACTGAAAGGGTATGTACTGAAATGTACATGGATGGGCCTGTAGACTCCACTTATTGTGAGTTCCTACTGGTCCGAGATTATTGGATTCTTTTTCGGCTTTGGATTCGGCGTCGGATGCGCCCTGGCCGTGATGTACTCCATCTACATGGGTGGGTATCGGGCGGCAGTTCGCGATTCGCAGTTGCCTGCCCCGCCTGAGCGATACGGGAAGGCGCTCGAGAAGTTTCTGCCCGTCGCGAAGGATTGAGGTTCCAAGCCTAATCCGCGACCGGGAACCAACGTAGTTAACAGGCTAGCGTGCGGCAAGCTCGGCCCTTATCTCCTTCACTTCGTGGGTCAGAGCTTCGATGGCACGCATCAATTGGGCTCGCTGGGCATCGTCGCTCATGGACTTGATGCCCTCCATATAGAAGTTGCCGTTGGGCTCAAGGACACACTTCTCTACTTCTTCATAACGGTCAAACCCCTGTTTGTGGAGGACGGAGCGCAGTTCCAGCTCTGTGAGCGCCTCTTTCTTCGTAGCTTCCCAGTCAACGACGCCGTGCCGGATTAATACTGTCGGTTGTAGCTCAAAGACCGTATTCAGTTTAGGCGCGCGGAAGAGTAACCGAGTCAGAAGCCAGTTGATTGCCAGTAGCGAGAAGGCACCGATCGCGCCCCCCGAGACGGAGTTGTCGTCGCCGATCATCGCGTTCTGCACGGTGTTCGAGAGACTCAGCAACACGACGAGGTCGAAGGGATTCAATTGCGCCAGCTCCCGCTTTCCAAACAATCGCAGGAAGCCAACGAGGAACAGATAGACGATGACCGGGCGGAGAATCTTTTCGAGAATCGGGAGGGGTAAGTGAAACATGCTCTGAATCAAGGCGATTCTCCTTCTGAATTACGCGTATCGCTGCTGGTGCCACTTCCAGGCGCTGGCAATGATGGTGTCGAGTTCGCCAAATTGGGGCTTCCATCCCAACTCGGCTTTGATCTTCTCCGAGCTTGCGACCAGGGCGGCGGGGTCGCCGGGGCGGCGCGGGCACTCTTCGACAGCAATGGGCTTTCCGGTGACGCGGCGAACGGACTCGATGACTTCAAGCACGGTGAATCCCTGGCCGTTCCCTATGTTGTAGATAAGCCTGCTTCTCGATTCGTTAAGAGCGGCGAGCGCAAGCAGATGGGCATCCGCGAGGTCGCGCACATGAATATAGTCGCGGATGCAGGTGCCGTCCTTGGTGGGATAGTCGCGGCCGAAGACCTTGATGCTCGCCCGGCGGCCAAGCGCGACGTCGAGGATTAAGGGAATCAAATGCGACTCGGGCTCGTGGGCTTCGCCGTAGCCTTCGATAGCGCCGGCCACGTTGAAGTAACGCAGGCTCGCGTATTGAAACCCGTGAATCTGGTTCATCCAACGGAGCATGTGCTCGACCAGCAGTTTGCTTTCACCATAGGCGTTGGTCGGGGCGAGCTTTGCGTCTTCGAGGATCGGGGTGGTCTCGGGTTCGCCATAACAGGCGGCGGTGGAGCTGAAGACGAGCCGATTGTGGCCGGTAGCCAGCATGGCTTCGAGCAGGGTCAGGGTTGAGGCGGTATTGTTGCGGAAATAGATCTCGGGCCGCTTCATGCTCTCGCCGGCCTCAATCAGGGCGGCAAAGTGCATGACTCCGTCGAAGCGGCCATGAGCGAGTGTCTGCTCCAGTAACGCGCGGTCGGCGAGATCTCCATCCACGAACAATGCGCTCGGAGCTACGGCCAGGCGCTTGCTGTGGCAGAGGTTGTCGTACACCGTTACTTCATGGCCCTGAGCCAGTAAGAGGCGCGTCACAGTACCTCCGATATAGCCCGCTCCCCCTGTCACCAGAATCTTCATCAATGCGTGCTCCTCTGTACATACTTGGATACCACAAAAGTACCAGTGTCAATCACTTACGCTTACGGCAATATACTTGCAGTAAGTGATGGGCAGAGTTCCGGCAGCATGAAAAGAAGTACTCCCCGGTGCACGGTACCTGCTACAACCTTTTTCTTTTGCGTCGCGCGTCTATTTTAGACAAACCGACACAACCTCCGAATCGTTTCCTTGGTCGAACTAGAAGTTGGTCTGGATCATTTCTCCTCGATCGGAACTACGGTGTCTCAGTGCTCTTCGGAGCTGAAATCAAAACCCGTCGTGGCAGTTTGCCAGCGGCAGTTTCAATTATCCCGCCTCTCGGATAGAGGCCCTTCAAGGATTTTTTCTTATGGCTAAGCCGCTTCCGCTTCGCACCGACGATCCCAACCCGCAGAGCGTCCAGTTCGCACACTTCGGCGTGCTCAACGACGGCAGCCAAAGCAAGGGTTCGCTGTTCACCGCGGTCACGCTGAATGTCCTGCTGGCGTTTTGCGCAATCGTGATCGGCGAGGCAGCAAAGAAGACGATCGACAAACATATCAAGCTTACCCACCTGGACGAGCCGATCCCGATGAAGAAGGAAGAGCCGCCACCACCACCCAAGATTAAGATCAAGCTGCCTCCTCCCCCGCAGGTCGCCAAGATCGAGCCGCCAAAGATCAAGCTTCCCGACGTCAAGCTTCCTGACGTTCCGAAACCGCCTGAAATTAAGATGGCGACGCCGGTTCCCGTGATCACTCCGGCGCCACCGAAGCTGGTTCAGCCTCCTCCGGCACCGAAGGTGGTCAGCCTCGCCCAGGCAATGCCTGCTTCCGTTCCAAATAACACTCCACATCCGACCGCGGTCGCGCTTGGCTCGACAGCGAACCCAATCGCGGCCTCGAACAAGCCTTCAGCAACTGCAATCAACCTTGGCAATAAAGGAATGTCGGGCATGCCGGCGTCCAATAACGGCGCTGGAGCACCAGCCTCTGTTGTCAATCTTGGTTCAGGCTCGCCCACTGGACAAAACATGAAAGGCAGCGGGCCGGTAGCCGTCGCGGGTATTCCTCATGGAGTCGTGGGGGGCACCGGGCCTCTGAATTCGAAGAGCACGGTCAACCTCGGACAGAACAACCCTCCTCCGATGCCTAAGCCTGCAGGCCCAACCACTGCCACGGCAAAGAGCGGACCCAAGGTTCTCTTCAAACCCAAGCCAGAGTACACCGAAGAGGCTAAACAGCTTCACATCGAAGGCAATGTGATGGTCCGGATTCGGGTCTCTTCCAGCGGCGCCGTCCAGGTTCTGGGCGTCACCAGTGATCTCGGCCACGGTCTGGGCGATTCTGCTGTCCGTGCCGTTCAGGCAACTCGCTTTAAACCTGCCACAGACGATTCGGGAACTCCGATCGATTGGGAAGGCGTCGTCAACGTTCAATTTCAACTCGCTGGATAAACATATTTTTGTCTCGTTGTCGCTGCATGCACTAGCATCAAGTCCATAATTCAGGCTGACCTAAGGGTCGCCGCAGGAGCGGTACATCATGATTTTCGGGAAACAGTCCATCGCCGGTATGCTGCTGGCACTATCCGTCGCTACGATTCTCCCTGTCCAGGCTGAGGCAGGCCTCCTGCACAGCAAGAAGAAGAAGGACGACGACATGTCGACCACGCGTAAGCCGACGGCAGCGCAGAATGCGCTGATCGATAAGGCGATCGCCCGCGAAAAGGTCGTCGTCAAAACCGTCAAAGAGAGAGCTCCGCTCGTCGAGACCTACATCCAGAACATGAAGCCCGATCCGGTTCTGGGTCAGGTGCCGGAATCCGACCAGCACTTCCTGGCGCGCGTCGAGTTTAAGAACATCATCGGCGACCAATCCTATGCGGTGAATAAGGAGACCTCGCAGGGCAGCGCCAAGGTCGGCTTCTTCAAGCAATCGCTTTCGTACATCGGTAGTCTGGGTGGCAGCCTGCATCTAACCTTCCATGAGTCAGGCTTCGTGCAGATGATACTTATGGACTCGAACGGATTCGATCGCCAGCACTATAACTTCGGCTACGTGCGCAATGACTTCCTCGGCAACACGCCGACGGCGGTCTTCGACGTGACCCCGATCTCCGGCAAGAAGGACTTCGGCCGTTTCTTCGGCCGCATCTGGATTGAGACCCGCAACGGCAACGTCGTGCGGTTCAATGGAGACTTCGCCGGTACGCAGGAAGATCAGAAGGAGTTCTACCACTTCGACAGCTGGCGCACGAACGTGCAGCCTGACCTGTGGCTCCCCACTTCGTTCTATGTTGAGGAGAGCGATCCGAAGAGCGTCTCACGCACCCTCAAGTTCAAGGCGATTAACCACATCTGGGGCTACGTGCTAAAGGTGCCTCCGCCGGAGGCTGCCGACACCTCGATGGAAGTGGTGGGCGCAACCGACGTGAGCAACGATGCGCAGGACGTCAGTCCGCTCGGTGCGCAGCGCGCGTGGGTCCAACAGGCAGAAGACAACGTCGTCGAGCGCCTCTTCCAGGCCGGTCTGCTTGACGCTCCCAGCGAGTTCGACAAGACGCTGGAGGCCCTGGCAAACAACATTCTCGCCTATAACAACATCACACTCTCCAGGCCGATTCGCTGCCGTACGCTGCTGACCGAGCCGCTGGAGTCCGTTGCAATCGGCAACACTATCGTCGTTTCGAAGAGTCTGCTCGACACCACCGGCGTCATCACGCAGGACGGCGCTCAGCAGATGGGCAACCTCAACGCGATTCTGGCCTTCCAGATCGCTCACATCATCCTCGCGCACCGGCTCGATACGAAGTACGCCTTCAACGACCGTCTGCTCTTCCCCACAACCTCGGTCTTCGACCGCATTCCCATGCACCACACCGATGCAGACAACACGGCTGCGGCTAAGAAAGCGATGGAATTGCTAAGCGCGAAGGAACTCGAAGGCGGACAACAGTACTTCAGCCTTTACCTGCAGCAGTTGCAGCAGCGGGTGAAGAACCTGAAGGCGCTCAACGAGCCGATGATCGGTGACGCCCTCATCAAGAACGACGAAGACCCGACCTTCTGGATGCAGGCCGTGATTGCCAAGGGACCAAAGCTCGACATGAAGGATCTCAAACAACAGGCGGCCATGCCGCTGGCCAGCTTCCTGCGCTTCGATCCGTGGACCGACCAGGTCTTCGTCATGCACTCTGCCTTCGAACCGCTTTTGACAGCAGCAGACAAGATGCCCTTCGAGGTTGAGCCCGTCTATTTGAAGCTCAGCTACTACAAGGCTTCGGAAGCCCCACCGGCGGCAGCGCCGGCAACAACGACGCCTAATCCACCGGCCGACAACACTGCTGCACCCGCCCCCCAACCCGCAGCGGCAACGACGGCTCCTGCGACTCCACCAACGACACCACCGCAACCAAATTAGTCTTCGAAACGCGGCAGAGCTCAAGACCGTGTGAGACTGCCGCAATTCTGTCCCGGGCCAGTTTGAGCTATAACGATGAAATGCAACACGATCTGATTTTGTAAGGAGGCACCTGATTGAAACGGCATTTTCTCGTTGGCTGTTTCGCCGGCTTCCTAAGTCTGGCCACATGGGCGCATGGTCAAGCTGTTCCGACCGCTACACGCGCCGGCTCGCTCTCGGCCGGCATAGGTGGGTTAGTCACCACCCCCGACTATGGTCAAAGCAACATTGAGGGCCTGACATTTTGGAGTGACTTCGATTTTATGTATCACTTTGGAGTGGAGGGTGAGATTCACTACTACGTAAGAACCCCGACCGACATCAGCGAAGATACTTATTTGGCCGGCCCGCGCGCGATCTACCATTACAAGAAAATCGACGGGTACGCCAAATTGCTGTTTGGCCTTGGCCGTTTCGGAACGCAGTCGGGCAGCTTCGCCAATCCCCAGACAGGCAGCTACTTCACTTTCGCTCCCGGCGTCGGTGTTGATTGGCACGTAACGCGGCACATCAACATCCGTGCCGGAGACTTTGAAGTTCAGAAATGGCCGGGCTTCGGCGCGCATGGTCTTACACCGATGTCATACTCGGCCGGTGTCTCTTACGTTTTCCATTAACCCGTACAGAGTTTTGTACGCTTTTTTTTCACTAACTTGATTCACGTTTGACTGCTTAAATCCGATTAACTCTGTAGAGGGCCCGCTGGTGTTAGCAAGAATAGTCATCCTGGTCGGTTTGTTGAGCACAGCATCCATGTTGCACGCTCAAGCCGATGCCACTGCCTCCCGCGTGGGCGACCTGAAGATTGGTGGAGGCTTTTCTACCGCCAATTCGGACTACGGGGACCGCTACAACGGTGGCGGCGCATACTTTGATTTCGACTTCCTGCCCCACATCGGCGTCGAAGGCGAGTTTCATTTCGTCAAGGACCCCAATAACCTCTACGAGAAGACTTACGAGGCCGGCGGTCGCTACTTCTTCCCCCGTCACAAAATGGCGCCCTATGCCAAAGTGATGTACGGCAGAGGAGTGTTCAACTTCCCTCCCCTCGCAGATGGTTTCCAGGCCAACCTTGCATATAACCTTATGGCCGTCGGCATTGGTGCCGATTACAAAGTGCGGCCGTACCTCGTCGTACGGGCCGATTGGGAGTACCAGCACTGGTTCGGTTTCCAGAACTCCAGCCTCTCACCAAGCATCCTCACCGTAGGCGCGGCATACCGATTCCGTGCGCACAGCAAAGAATAAGCCCCGGCATCGCGGGGCTTTTCTGGCTTACGGTCTTGAGTTCCCTTAGAAGTGATACGCAATACCAAGCGCCGGCGTCGAGATAACCTCGTAGCGGTTGGTATTGAAGACGTTACCGGGAAGGCTGAAGTTCGGAGTCTTCACCAGAAAACCGCGATATTCCACACGAATGTCGAAGCTTGGGCTCAGTTCGTAAGCCACGCCGGCGCCAAACAGAGCGCCGATATTCGTGTTCCGTTTTGCATCGAGGGTCGCCGTTGTCCCTGCATCCTGCAACGGATCGAAGATAATCGCGCCTGGGCCGGCTTCAATGAAGGGGTTGAAGTTCCTGAAGTTGAGGTTGAAAACATAGGCTCCGCTGATCTCCTGCTGGAGCGTGTGGATGCCGCCCTGTTTCTTTCCAAATACCTGGTAGTACTGCGTGTTCTGCTGATACCCGTAGTTCAGTTCGAGTCCGCTTCGGGGTGTCAGCAGATAACGGTAGCTCGCCACAAAACCCAGGGTCATGCTGGTATTCTTTTGCACGCTGTTTCCCGTAATCTGAGGAGCAAAGGAGGCGGTGGCGCTTACGCTCACATCCTGCCGGCTCTCCTGCGCATAACCGGCCGCTGCAGACAGCATCAGCGCACCAACCAACAACATCGTCTTCTTCATTCTTCGCTGGATCCCTTCAATTTGTTCCAAACCCCTCGCTGTCCCGCAGGCAAGCAGTGGCAGGAGTTACGGAACACCGTAGTCTGTTTCTTCATTGTAACCGCAGCGGTGCCCGAAGAAGGGTAAGCCACGCAAGAAGGCCGGAGGAATCGTCTCCCTCCGGCCCCTCACCTTCCAATTTTCTGCGATTCGAAGTTGAAGTTATACCTGTGGTGTTGTAGGTGGCGGTGGAGGAGGTCCTCCTGGTCCACCCTGCCGGTTCTGCATGCGCTCACGCATCTCAGCCTGCAGTGCGTCGTACTTGGTCTTCTGATCGTCGGTCAGCAGCGCGCGAATCTTCGCTTCAGAGGCTTTGTGAATGTCCATCATCTTCGCCCGCTTATCGGGCCCGGCAATCGAGGTGTCTTCACGCACAGCCTCCGACTGCTTCATCGTATCCGCATCGATGGCCTTCACCTGGGTTACTTGGTCCGGCGTCAGATTCAGCTTCTTGGTCAGAAACTCAACATTGTTTCCTCTCATTCCCCCACCATGAGGCGGACCACCCTGGCCCTGCGGCGGTGGCGGTGTATCCTGTGCCAGCGCCGGCAGAACACCCAGCGCGGTCACGCCCAGTGCGAGAACAACTCCCCGCACGATCGAACTACGAAACATAATCATCTTCATCGGATTCTCACTCCATTCATCTCGCCGGAGAGGTCGTCTCCGGTGGCCAATTTCTACACCTACAGACGCACTCCTGCATAGGAAGACTCCGCTGAGGAAAGAAAATTGCGCGAATGGTCAGATTGCCCGTTCGGCTTGAAAACAGTAGGGATCGCCGTGCAGAGCCGCATAGGACTCCACCACCTTCAGGAACGAAAGCGCAGCGTGCGAAAGACTTGCCTGTCTGCGGTAGACGAGCCGCAGCTTGCGTTCAATCTGCAGCTCCGGCACCTGCACCCGAACCAGCGCGCCGCTCTCGAGTTCCGGCCGAACCGTCAGGCCCGGTACAAGCGCCACGCCGTTGCCCATCTGGACAAACCGCTTAATCGCCTCGAGCGACGGCAGTTCCACCCCCAACTGCAACGGCGTTTTGTGGCGTTTGAATGCCTGGATAACCTTCTGCCGCTGCGGCGACGGGATATTGTGTCCAATGAAGTTCTGCGCGCCTAGTTGCCGGATCGACACCCTCCCCGTCCCCGCCAGCGGATGCCTGGGATTTACCACAAATGCCAGTTCGTCCCGGTACACCACAGTCGATTTCACCTGCGCGTCGTCAGGCCGGAACGACAGCACACCAAACTCGACCGAGTGCATCAGCACCTCGTCGGAGATCCGGCTGGCGAGCGTGCGCTGCACCGCCAGTTTGATCCGCGGATGCTGCCGCCGGAACTCGTCGAGCAGAGGCAGCAGATACAGGCAGGTGTACTCGTTCGCGGCCAGGTTCAGCTTGCCTCGGTGCAGTTGCCGCAGCTCAGTGAGCGCCCCAGACGCCTCGTTGCGAAGATTCAGCAACTTAGCTGCATACTCCCGCAGCACCTCGCCCGCGTCGGTCAGCGTACCGTCACGCGAAGAGCGCTCAAACAGCACCTCGCCCAGTTCTCCCTCAAGCTTTGCGATTGCCTGACTCACCGCTGGCTGAGTACGATGGAGGCGTGCCGCAGCGCGTGAAAAGCTCCGTTCCTCCGCTACCGCCAGAAACGTCTCCATCTGGACTAAGTCCAACATTCACCTCGCCCGGCACGCGATACATGCACCGAATACTGCAATTAGAATTTGTGATAACGCTGCCGACCATCATAAGCATGCATTATGATAAAGTCCAGATCGAAAGAGCCAGGCCCTATGTCCTCTAATCAGATCGTCTTCTTCGATACCACCCTCCGCG
>Ga0209624_10001089_pt1 | contig 22396 bp, 22 predicted proteins | sample JacPinW_OM2H0_O1_FD_188565 | JGI IMG/M metagenome (GOLD analysis project Ga0209624, IMG submission 188565) | Forest soil microbial communities from Algoma, Ontario, Canada - Jack Pine, Ontario site 1_JW_OM2H0_O1 (SPAdes) (version 2) | ecosystem: Environmental > Terrestrial > Soil > Boreal...
TCCAAGCGGCGCTGGTCACAAAACCGCGATTTGCGTAAACGAGCCGCTCGCGGTTGAATAGGGCTGCGCCACCGATACGGCGCCTTCCAAAAAGGAATTGACGTTTCATGCGCTATCGACCGCTTGGCCGTACGGGCCAATATGTCTCGGAAATTTGTCTCGGCGCGATGACCTTCGACGGCGGCGCCGGATTCTGGCGCGTCATCGGCGCGCTCGATCAGGCCGCCTCCACCAAGCTCGTCGCCCGCGCGCTCGAGGCGGGAGTCAATTTCATCGATACGGCCAACGTCTATTCCGAAGGCCAGTCCGAAGTTCAGGTCGGGCAGGCCTTGCGCGATCTCGGAGTCAAGCGCGAGGACGTCATCGTCGCCACCAAGGTGCGCGGCCGCATGGGTCAGGGGCCGAATGCTGTCGGCCTCTCGCGCGGCCACATCATGGATCAGATCGCTGGCAGCTTGAAACGGCTGGGGCTCGATCATGTGGATCTCTATCAGATCCACGGATTCGACCCCGTGACGCCCCTTGAGGAGACGCTGCGCGCGCTCGACGATTGCGTGAGCCGCGGTCTCGTCAACACGATCGGCTGCTCGAACCTCGCCGCCTGGCAGATCATGAAAGCGATCGGCATTTCCGACAAAAGCGGGTTCGCGCGCTTCGAGACGGTGCAGGCCTATTACTCGATCGCGGGGCGCGAACTTGAGCGCGAGATCGTGCCCGTGGTTGAGGACCAGGGCCTCGGCGTGATGGTGTGGAGCCCGCTTGCTGGGGGATTTCTCTCCGGCAAATACACGCGCGACAAGCGCGGCGATAACGACTCGCGCCGCACGGTGTTTGATTTCCCCCCGGTCGACAAGGAGCGCGCCTACGACATCATCGACGCCATGGCGCCGATCGCCAAGGCCCATGGCTCTTCCGTGGCGCGCGTCGCGCTCGCCTGGCTTTTGCAGCGCAAAGGCGTGATGAGCGTCATCATCGGCGCCAAGACCATTGAGCAGCTCGATGACAACCTCGCCGCGGCCGAGCTGACGCTTACGCCCGAAGAGATCACGAAACTCGATGAGGCGAGCGCGCTCAAGCCCGAATATCCGGGCTGGATGCTGGCGCGGCAGGCCGAAGGCCGCGTACCGACAAAGAAGGCGTAAGGATTTCCGCCGCCCCCGGCCGGGCGGCGATCTCAACAGGAGGGGGAGCGATTGCGCAAGGTCAAGTGGGGGGTGATCGGCGTCGCCAAGATCGCCGTCGAAAAGGTCATCCCGGCGATGCAGCAGGGCAAGGTCTCGGAGATCGCCGCGATCGCCTCGCGCGAAATCGGCAAGGCGCGGGCGGCCGCGGACAAGCTGGGCATTCCGCGCGCCTACGGGTCCTATGAGGACCTGCTCGCCGATCCCGAGATCGAGGCGATCTACAATCCGCTGCCCAATGAGCAGCATGTCCCCTGGACGCTTCGCGCGCTCGCGGCCGGCAAGCACGTGCTGTGCGAGAAGCCGATCGCGCTCGACGCCGAAGAAGCGCGCCCGCTGATCGACGCGCGCAACCGCTCCGGCAAACTGGTGGCCGAAGCCTTCATGGTGCGCTTCCACCCCCAATGGCGCCGCGCGCGCGAGCTTGCGCGGGACGGGACGATCGGGGACGTGCGCGCGATCCAGACGTTCTTCTCCTACCGCCTGCTCGACCCCGACAATGTGCGCAACCGTCCCCCCGGCGGCGGCGGGCTTTATGACATCGGCTGCTACGCGATCCTCACCGCGCGATACATTTTCGGCGCGGAGCCGACCCGGGTCGTGGCCACGATCGACTGGGACCCGAAGTTCAAAACCGACCGGCTGGCAAGCGCTCTGCTCGAGTTCCCCGGCGGGCGCCATCTGACCTTCAGCGTCGGCACGCAATTGTCAGCGCACCAGCGGGTGACGATTGTCGGCGACGCCGGGCGGATCGAGGTCATGATCCCGTTCAACGCGCCCACTGACCGGCCGACCGAAATCCTCATCGACACCGGCGCTGACCTCGTCGGCGGCGCGCGACGGGTCGAGACATTTCCCGTCTGCGATCAGTACACGCTGCAGGGCGACGCGTTCTCCCGCGCGATTGTGGACGAGGCGAAGCTCGAGTTCGGAATCGAGCACGCGATCGCCAACATGCGCGTCATCGACGCGCTGTTCCGGTCCGCCAAGAGCGGAGCCTGGGAGAAGCCCTAAGCGTCAAAGCGATGGGCGCAAAGGCCTGACTTCGGCTGCGCGGCCAAACAAAACCAAGCAAAACCAAACCGCACCAAATAAATCCAAGCAAAATTACTTGGAGTTATTTGGTTTTATTCGTCCTAATCGGGGTTTTTCAATGGGTTACACCGAATCCAAATAAAAAAATCTCTGTCCCCCTGCCGCACTGTGCCTAAAAAGCCACAACCCTACTCTCTCCTATCTCCTCGCCTCCGGAAGCCCTGCGCGGCGCGCGGGTTCGATCCAGCGAATGAAAATATATATAGCATAGATTCTGATTCACGTAAAGATACTTCACGACTTTCTGTTTCCCTCCTAAGCGCCAAATTTCAGGCAGCCCTTCCTCACGTCATCGTCGTCCTGCGGTTCTCGCATTTGTTACCGCGCTGCACCATTGCTTTTTGCAGCGCAGCAATTTACGTACGCTAGCACTAGGAGAGGGAGCGTTCGCCGGGCTTACTGGTAGAGACCGAAATCAGAAGGTCGGCTAACAAAGGAAACCGCTATGAAGCTCTGTCTTACGCGGTTCCCCCGCGTTCACCGCATGTATTGGAGTGTATGCTTACTGGTTGGCTACCAAGGTGTAATAGGGTCATACAAAAGTTGGAATGACCATCGTAAGAAAATGTCGTAATGACCAGTCTTACCGGCGCATCAGTCACGGTTCGTTTTGAACAAGCGGTCCGCAAATGGCGCAGGAAGATTATACACTTCAACTGATCCGCACGAATCTGATCGATTGCGGGTTGAGTATAGGAGCTAAGAACATGAAACGGTTATTTGTCATATTACTGTCGACGGCCGCGATTTGCGCCTTCGCATCCGCAACACCGGCCGTCGCGCAGCAAATGGACCCTGAGGGCCCGGCTCACATTAACGCCGAGCCGCCACACACACCGCGCCACGGACCCGGCAACGGCTACGACAATGGTCCTTTCGCGGCCTTGGGCGCAATCCTCGCGGGGCCGTTCGACGCGTCTAGGAGCAACGCGATTACAAGCGACCCGCCCAACACGACCCAGCCCGATACGGGAGGCCGCATGGATCCGGAAAGTGGTAACTCTCAGGGAGAATACAGGGGCGTCCCCTAAAGGCGGACCTACCCTGAACCTCGACGCCGGTCCTCACAAGGGGCGGCCCGGGGACGGGTCGACCGCCAGTTCCGCCCGCACCTTAGGCGCGACGACCGTGCCCAAAAGTTCGATCGAGCGCAGGATCGCAGCCTGCGGTTGATCGCCGACCGCCATCTGCATGAGATAGCGCTGGTGGCCGAAAACCTCGTGCTGAGCTAGGATTTTGGCGATCGCCTCGTCCGGCGTTCCGACCATCAGGTGTCCGCGGGGCTCCCGGCCCTGATCGAACTGCGCCCGCGACAGAGGCGGCCAGCCGCGTTCGCGGCCGACACGGCTCATCACCTCCGCGTAGGGGGCGAAGAACGCGTCGACCGCGGCTTCCGTCGTATCGGCGAGGAAGCCGTGGCCGTTGATCCCGACCGCGAGTTTGTCGGGCGCGACGCCAGCGCGGCGGCCTGCCTCGCGGTAGAGCTCGGCCAGGGGCCCAAACCGCGCGGGCTCCCCGCCAATGATTGCAATCGCCAGCGGCAGGCCGAGCGCGCCTGCGCGCGCGACCGATTGCGGCGTGCCGCCGGAAGCGATCCAGACTGGAAGCGGCTGTTGCAAAGCACGCGGATAAACGCCCTGGCCGTTGAGCGGCGGTCGATGCCGGCCTTGCCACGTGACCACGGGCTTGGCGCAGACTTGAAGCAGGAGATCGAGCTTCTCCGCGAACAGCTCGTCGTAATCGTTGAGGTTGTAGCCGAACAGCGGAAAGGACTCGATGAACGAACCGCGCCCGGCCATAATCTCGGCGCGACCGCCGGAGATGAGATCGAGCGTGGCGAATTGCTGATAGACACGCACCGGATCATCCGACGACAGCACCGTGACGGCGCTCGTCAAGCGAATGCGCTTGGTGCGCGCAGCCGCCGCAGCCAGCGCCACCGCCGGCGCCGACACTGCGTAATCCGGCCGATGATGTTCGCCGAGGCCGAACACATCGAGGCCGACACGGTCGGCAAGCTCGATCTGCTCCAGAACGTTGGCGAAGCTTTTGTCCACGTCGATCGGCTCGCCGGTCGCGGGATCGCGCCGGGTCTCGACGAAGGTGTAAGCGCCAAACTGCATGAGAGACCTCGACGACATGCGCTTCTCGGCGCGGGAGGCGCGATGTTAGAGCAGATTGCAATTCCGTGTAGATGCAGTCGCTGACCGCGTCGCCGCGCTCCAAAGGGCGTTCGGAAGAACGCCCGTCTCACGACGGGCTATGAGCGCGGCTTGACCCATCGACCCAACTGCAATCTGCTTTAGCATGAGGCAAAACAGCGAGGCATGTCGTGAGCAAACCGCCGATCAGCCGATTTCCAACGCCCGAGCTTCATGATCTGCCGCAGGACATCCGCGAGCGGATCGAGGCGGTGCAGGAAAAGTCGGGCTTCGTGCCCAATGTCTTTCTGGCGCTTGCCCGAAGGCCGGACGAGTTCCGCGCCTTCTTCGCCTATCATGACGCGCTGATGGAAAAGCCCGGCGGCCTGACCAAGGCCGAGCGCGAGATGATCGTGGTCGCGACTTCGGGCGTCAACAACTGTCAATATTGCGTCGTCGCCCATGGCGCGATCCTGCGCATCCGCGCCAAGAACCCGTTGATCGCCGATCAGGTCGCCGTGAACTATCGCAAGGCGGATCTTGCGCCGAAGCACAAGGCGATGCTCGATTTCGCCGTCAAGGTCGCCGAGCGCTCGCACGCGATCGACGACACCGACTACGAAGGACTGAAGAGCCACGGCTTTTCCGACGACGACGCGTGGGACATTGCCGCGATCGCCGCCATGTTCGCGATGTCCAACCGGCTCGCCAACGCGTTCTCGATCCGCGCAAATGATGAGTTTTATGTGATGGGGCGGGAGAGCCGGAGCTGAACGACGGCAGCGTCTCGGGCAGAATCGCCGGGAGCTCTATGTTTCTTTGTCTTCGCGCGCTTTTTCGCTAAGGACCGGCCGCTGGTTGCTTTGGGAGCGCGGCGAACAGCAAGATACGCTCGGATGGAATCGTCCTCGCGAGGAGGCCGAAGGCCGACGCGGCGATCCAGAGCAGCCGCCTGTGGCCCTTCATCTCTGGATCGCCACGCCCCTTCGGGGCTCGCGATGACGTCCGTGGTTTGAGTCCGGCATCGCCGTCACGCCGTCGCTCTAATTCTCAGATCGCTCTGTAGACCTCGGTCTCGAACGCCTGGAACGTGGGAACCGACTTCACGTCGAAGAACGGCAGGATTTGCGTTGCGTAGACGCCGGCTACGCCTTTCGTAGGATCGATCCAGTAGTACGAATTGGCGAGACCCGCCCACGCGAGCGAACCCGCCGAGCGGCCTGTCGGCAACGCCTGCGGGTTGATGAGGAACGACAGCCCCCACTGCATTCCGTCGATGAACTCGACGTCGTTCGAGATCGGCGGCTGCGCCGTCCTCAGTGGGCGAACGCGAACGTCGCCGGCGGCGTTCTGGCTCATGAGCCTGACGGTTTCGGGCTTGAGAATCTGCGCCCCGTTGAGCGTCCCGCCGTGGAGAAACACTTGGGCGAACTTGAGATAGTCTCCGACGGTGCCATAGAGGCCGCCGCCGCCCATCTCGAACTCCGGCTCTTGCGGGATCTCGGTATCCGTCGCCACCAGTCCGTCCGGCGTACGCGCGTGAATCTTCGCAAGCCGCTTGCGCTGCTCGTCGCCGATTTTGAACGCGGTGTCCTTCATGCCGAGCGGATCGAAGATGTTCTCCTTCATGTAGCGGCCAAGCTTCCGGCCGGTTACGGCTTCCACCGCCTTGCCTACGAAGTCGATGCCGACGCCGTATTCCCATTTCTCGCCAGGGTCGAAGATTAGCGGCACCGCCAGCGCGGCGTTCGCGCAGGAGATGATCGCAGGCGTTCCGGTTTTCTCCAGGTAGCGCGTGATGTCGGCGCTCCAGAAGTCGTAAGCGCAGCCGGAGGTATGGGTAAGAAGATGCCTGAGAGTGATGTCGCCGCGCGCCGGCCGCGTCTTCGGATTGCCGTCAGCGTCAAAGCCCTCGAGCACCATCGGCTTCGCAAGTTCAGGGAGTACGGTCTTGATGGGCGCATCCAGCGACAGCTTACCGCGTTCGACTTGTTGCATAGCGCAGGCGCCGGTTATCGCTTTTGTCATCGAAGCGATCCAAACAACCGTATCCGCCGTCATCGGCTCTCCTGAAGGTAGGGCGCGCTTGCCGTAGCCGCCCTCAAAGATCGGGCCGTCTCTCGTCGCAGCCGCGGCGACGACGCCGGGCACGTCGCCCGAATCAGCGGCCTGCTTCAGCACAGCCGCAATCTTGCTCGTGTTGGCCATTCGCGTTCCTCCCGTCCTGGCTGGCTTTCGCGCCAGCTCGGGCACCGATCCTGTCGACTTTCGCCATCTGAGGCAACTGCGCGACGCGACGCGTCAGAGAGGTGCGAGCCGTCCGATGGGCCCTGGCCTCAGAGAGAGAACGGCTTGGTGTCCAGCGCGGGAGGGGCGCTCGCCGACGCGCTCTCGATCCGGCCCAACGATGAATTCTATGTGATTGGACGGAGAGTCAGTACTGAGGCAGGAACTGGAAACATCTGGGCGGGTTTCTAAGCGGGTTTATCGTCACGAAGGTGGGATGAATGCGACTCGCATTTCTCGTTCTTGTTGGAGCTATTGGCGCCGGACCGGCATTTGCCGACCAGGCGGTTCGCACAGGCGCCGCGGCATTCGGCGACTGGCGCACGGACGCGCCGGGCGCGCGCCGCCTGATCACGCCCGCCGACCTGCCGGCGCCTTACACGACGGCATCGACGGCAAATATGTCGCAGCACGAAGCGCGGACTGACTCGGAAATCCCAAAGGCGCCGCCGGGCTTCACAGTCGATCTTTTCGCCAGCGGTCTCAACACGCCGCGCGTCATTCGGGTCGCGCCGAACGGCGATATTTTCGTCGCCGAAACCGGAGCGGGGCGGGTGCGGGTCTTTCGCCCAAGCGGCGGCCCAGCCCCAGCGCAAGGCGAGATCTTCGCTGACGGCTTGCAGCGCCCGTATGGGATTGCCTTCTACCCTTCGGGGCAGGATCCGCGCTTTGTCTATGTCGCAACGCCGGACTCTGTCATGCGCTTTCCCTATCGCAGCGGAGAAATGAAAGCCTCAGGCCCCGCCGAGAAAATCGCCAGCTTGCCGAGCGGCGGAGGACATTGGACTCGCGACCTCGCCTTTTCGCCCGACGACAAGACGCTGTTCGTCTCGGTCGGGTCGGCGAGCAACGACGCGGAAGGTTTGCGCGCCATGGCCGCTCGTGTGCTCGGCGCCTCGTTCGGCGATGAGCAGCGCCGCGCCGACGTGCTCGCTTTCGATCCAGACGGGAAGAACGAGCGTGTCTACGCGACCGGCATTCGCAATTGTTCAGGCCTTGCGGTTCAGCCCGGAACGGGCGCGCTCTGGTGCGCCGTCAACGAGCGCGACGGGCTTGGCGACGACCTGCCGCCCGACTATGCGACGCATGTGGCGCAGGGCGCCTTCTATGGCTGGCCCTGGTACTATCTCGGCGATCATCAAGACCCGCGCCACAAGGACGAGCGGGCCGATCTGGCGAACCACATCACGACGCCCGACGTTCTCATTCAGGCGCATTCGGCGCCGCTCGGAATCGCCTTCTATACGGCGGATCAGTTTCCCTCCGAATATAAAGGCGACGCGTTCGTCACGCTGCACGGCTCGTGGAATCGCGCCAAGCGCACGGGCTACAAAGTCGTGCGCCTCGTGATGAAGGACGGCAAGCCGACCGGTGAGTATGAGGATTTCCTTGTCGGCTTCGTTGACGACGATAAGAGCGTCTGGGGCCGCCCGGTGGGCGTCGCCGTGACGCACGACGGTTCGCTGCTCGTTAGCGATGACGGCAGCGGCTCGATCTGGCGGGTGTCGTATAAGGGAAAGTGACGCTTCTCTCAGCGCGAAAGCGCGGTCTCCATGCTGAGTCCGATCGAGAGGAGTCGATCGTCGTCTCCTCCAGGCGCAAGAAACTGGACGCCTGTCGGAAGGCCGGTCGCATCCGTTCCGGACGGCAAGGCGAGGCCGCACATCCTAAACAGGTTGCCGAGAAATGTGTAATGGATCGCGCGCAGGTTGGTGACGCGGAACAGTTCGTCATCGCCTTCAAGCGGACCAATAGCCGGGGCGGTCATTGGTGTCGCAGGCAACACCAACAGCGCTCCCTTCAGCTCGTCGACCAATGCCGCGATGAGGGTCTCACGGCCTCTATGCAAATTGGTCACGTCACGCTCGTGGACGCGCCCTCCCAAGGCTCGCTTCACCACGCGGCGATCCATGCGCTTCGCGTCCGCGGAATCAAAGACCGCGCGATGTTCGGCATAGGCCTCGATCGCGACGAACGAACCATATTGCGCAGAGAGCGCGCGCATTGCGCCAATCTCCGGGATCGGCCTCGACGTGACCTTGGCGCCAGCCGCGGCGAGCCGTTTCATCGTGGTTTCGAGATTGGCCGCGACCGCGGCCTCTGCATCGTCGATCCCGCTCTTGTCGGGCACAACAAATTCGATTCCTTTGAGATCGAGCGGGCGCACCGGAGCGGTCGACTGGCCGCGCAGCGCCATGTCGATCAGCACACAATCCTCGACCGTGTGCGCGAGAGGGCCGATCGTATCGAGCGTGCGCGAAAGCGGAAATACGCCCTGCTTGTCGATCCGCCCTTCGCTGGTCTTAAACCCGACGATGCCGCAGAAGCTGGCTGGCGCCCGGATCGAGCCGCCAGTGTCGCTGCCGATCGCGCAAGGCGCAAGACCGCCGGCGACCGCGACCGCGGCGCCCGACGAGGACCCTCCGGCGATTCGAGGCGTCGTCGAATCACGGGGATTCCTCGGCGTCCCGAAATGCGGATTGAGCCCAAACGCCGAGAAGGCGAATTCCGAAAGATTGGTCTTGCCCAGAGCCACGAGGCCGGCCGCGGACAGATTCGTGACGATCGGCGCGTCTTTCTCTTTCGGCGGCGAGTCGGCGTAGAGCGCCGACCCGGCGGTGGTGCGCTCCCCCGCCATGTCGACAAGGTCCTTCCAGGCGATGGGAACGCCGTCGAGCGGGCTCGCCGCGCGTCCCTCGCGGTGACGCCTCCGGCTCGCCGCGGCCTCCTCGAAAGCACGCTTGCGCGTGACGAGAATGAACGACGGATTCTCGCGATCGCGCTCGATGCGATCCAAAAAGAATTCCGCAACCTCAACCGGATCGAGACTGCCTTTCGTGAGGAGACGCCCGATTGCCGCGGCGGACTGCTTTTCCAAATTGTCGATCATGCTGCAGAGGTCTCCGTCCAGGCGATCCTACCGCGAGAGTTCGTCTCCGGGAACCTCCGGTCGCGGGCCCATTGTGATATGTTGCGCTCGAACTATTGGCGAGGGAGGAGGCGATCTTGCGAACCTTAAGCGCATTTTTGATTTTTCCGGCGACCATTGCATTGGCCGCGCCGGCGTTCGCCGCCGATCCGTTCCCAGTAAGCGGCGCGGCGAAGCTTGCGGCCTATTCGGTCTGTCGCTCCGCCGTCATCGTCGATATGGGGCCCGTCGGCTCGAATTCCTCCGCCGAATGCACCGGGATCGTGAAGACGCTCGACGGATCAAAGACTTTGGATAACCTCGCGATCCGCTGCATCGAGGAAGCGAAGGCCCGGCGCGAGGGCTACGCCTTCAGCGGTACATGCATTCAGACGGACGGCGACGGCGACAAGATTTTCATGACCTACGAAGGTCCGGAGACCGGCACGATCGAGTGGATCGGCGGAACAGGCAAATATCAGGACCTCCTTGGCAAGGGAACGTGGGCGGTCGTCGACGCGCCTGGCAATACGGCGCAGCTTTTCGCATTCACGTTCAGCTACGATGTGAACTGGACGTCGAAGACGAAGTGAGGCCGCAAGATCGCCTCTCATCGTCATCGCGAGGAGCGGAGCGACGCGGCGATCCAGGGGACACCACGCCCGACGTTCACCTGGATTGCTTCGCTTCGCTCGCAATGACGAGGCCGAGGCAACTTGAACGGAGACTGAGCCCATGTCGATCACGCCGAAACCGCCGCAGATCGTCCCCTATCTCGTCTATCGCGACATTGGCGCGGCGCTCGACTTTCTCTGTCGCGCCTTCGGCTTCAAGGAGGAGATGCGCACCGGACGCCGAGCGGCGGGATGCATGGGGAGGCGTCATTTCAGGGCCAGCTCGTGATGATGGGACAGGGAGCGCACGAACGCAGCTTGAAGACGCCTCGCGACGCCAATGCAGCGACGATGGGTGTGTTCGTCTACCTCGATGACGTCGACAAGCACTACGATGTCGCCAAAGCCGCGGGCGTTGAAATCGTTCATCCGCCGAAGGACGTCGAGTACGGCCGGACCTATTGGGCGGTCGATCCCGAGGGGCATCCCTGGTTCTTCACCGCGCCGGCGAAGCCGCGCTAGATTCACTGGTCCGCCGGCGATCGTCAGAGAAGGCGCCTCGGTGCGACCTCCTCACCTCGCCTTCCCCCACCCTCCCCCGGTCGGGGTGACAATCTCGATCGCCTCGCCCGCCTCGACCTTAGTTTCAGCGCTGCCGGGCAGGATCTCGATGCTGCCGTCATTACGGCGGACCGAATTCCGTCCGAGCTCGCCTTCGCTCCCGCCCATCATGCCGAGATTGGCGACGGCGCGATGGCCGCTGAGGATCGCCGCCTGCATCGACCTTAAAAAACGGATGCGCCTCAGCGTGCCGTCGCCCGCGCGCCATTCACCCTTCCCGCCGGAGCCGCGTCGAATGTGGAAATCCTCCAGCACGACCGGAAAGCGGCTTTCCAGCACTTCCGGGTCCGTGAGACGGGAGTTGGTCATGTGCGTATGGACGGCGCTCGCGCCATCGAAGCCAGGGCCAGCGGGCGCGCCGGAGCAGATCGTCTCGTAATATTGATAGGTCGCGTCGCCGAAGGTGAGATTGTTCATCGTCGCCTGCGCTGAGCCCAGCGCGCCAAGCGCCGCGAATAACGTGTCGGTCACCGCCTGTGACACCTCGACATTGCCCGCCACCACCGCGGCCGGATATTTCGGCGACAGCATCGAGCCTTCCGGCACGATGATCCGGATCGGCCTCAGGCAGCCGGCGTTCATCGGGATGTCGTCGTCGACCATGACCCGAAACACATAGAGGATCGCGGCCCGCGTCACCGGCTCGGGCGCATTAAAATTCGTCGGCTGCTGCGGTGAGGTTCCGGTGAAATCGACCGTCGCTTCGCGCTTCTCTTTGTCGACGCTGATCTTGACCTTGATGACCGCGCCCTGATCGGAAACGCTCTCAGCCTCGCCATCCGCGAGCTTGTCGAGCACGCGGCGCACGCTTTCGTCCGCATTGTCCTGAACGTGGCCCATATAGGCCTCGACCGTCTGAAGCGAGAACGTCTCGACCATGCGCTTAAGTTCTCGCACGCCCTTTTCGTTGGCGGCGATCTGCGCCTTGAGGTCGTTGACATTCTGCAGCGGATTGCGCGCCGGATAGGGGCCGCTCTTGAGCAGCGCATAGAGTTCGCGCTCGCGGAAGCGGCCGCGCTCGACCACCAGAAAGTTGTCGATATAGACCCCCTCCTCGAGGATCGAGGTCGCGAGCGGACTCATCGATCCGGGCGCCGTTCCGCCAATATCGGCGTGATGGCCGCGCGAGGCGGTCCAGAACAGGATCGTCTCGCCGCGCTCGTCGAACACCGGCGTGCACACCGTGATGTCGGGCAGATGGGTGCCGCCGTTGTAAGGCGCGTTGAGCGCAAACACATCGCCCGGACGGATGCGCCCTTGGTTGTCGCGGATGATCGACTCAACCGAACGATCCATCGAGCCCAGATGGACTGGCATGTGCGGGGCGTTGGCGACGAGGCGTCCCTCACGATCGAAAAAGGCGCAGGAAAAGTCGAGCCGCTCCTTGATGTTGACCGAATAGGCGGTGTTCTGCAGCGTCACCCCCATCTGCTCGGCGATCGACATGAAGAGATGGTTGAAGATCTCGAGCATGACCGGGTCGGCCTTGGAGCCGATCGCCTCGCGCCGGGCCATGGGCTCGACACGGGTCATAAGAACATGGTTCTTCGCAGTGATCGCGGCGCGCCAGCCCTGTTCGACGACGATCGTCTGATGGGGCTCTATGATGAGCGCCGGCCCGTCGACTTCGGCGCCGACGAAAAGCGCCTCACGCGAAAAGACATTCGCCTCTCGCCAAGCCGCGTGCGAAAAAAGCCGCGTCGCGCGGGCGGGTTGTAGCCGCGGTCGAGGACCGCGTTGGCCGCGCTCATCGAGCGCGGCTACAGTCCGCTCAACGAGCCGCGCCGCGCCCCCTAGGGCCTCGACCGACACCGCCTCGATGACGATCGCCTTGTTCCGATCGATGAAGCCGAAACGGCCCCTATGGGCGCCCTCGAAGGCGCGCCGCATTGCCGCTGGCGTCGACAGCGGAACCTCGATGGTCGTATCTGACCCCGAATAGCGCAGCTGCGCGCGGCGATGGACCTTGATCGCCTCCCGCGCAACCCCTTGCCCTTCGATCTCGGCGATCGCTGCGATGGAAAGCCGATCCGCGACGGCGGCGACCCGAACGATCGCATCGATGCGAAGCGGCTCGTCGACCCCTTGCGCGCGCTGGGCGGCGATGTCGGCCAGACCCATGCCGTAGGCAGAGAGCAGAGACGAAAAGGGATGGATGAGGACTGTCGAAATCGCCAAAGCGTCGGCGACGTCGCAGGCGTGCTGACCACCGGCGCCGCCGAAGCAATTGAGCGCATAGCGCGTGACGTCGTAGCCGCGAGCAACCGAAATCGTCTTGATCGCCTCGGCCATCTTCGCAACGGCAATAGCGAGAAATCCGTCGGCGACCGCCTCTGGTTCCCGTCCGTCGCCGATATCGCGCGCGAGCGCTGCGAAGCGCTCCCGCACGATTTTATCGTCGAGCGGCTCGTCGCTGTGAGGGCCGAACACTTTCGGGAAGAGATCGGGGATCAGCTTGCCCGCCATCAGGTTGGCGTCGGTGACCGTGAGCGGACCGCCGCGGCGATAAGCCGCGGGGCCGGGATCGGCGCCGGCCGAAGCGGGGCCAACGCGAAAGCGCGCGCCGTCGAAAGAGAGGATCGAGCCGCCTCCCGCGGCGACGGTATGGATCTTCATCATTGGCGCGCGCATGCGCACGCCTGCGACTTCGGTCTCGAACGCGCGCTCGAATTCGCCGTCGAAATGCGCGACGTCGGTCGAGGTGCCGCCCATGTCGAAGCCGATGATGCGCTTGAACCCTGCGCTGATCCCGGTGCGCGCCATCGCCACCACGCCCCCGGCGGGGCCTGACAGGATCGCGTCCTTGCCGGCGAATAGATCCGCCGAAGTGAGGCCGCCCGACGACATCATGAACATGACGCGCGCGCCGGTGCGCTTAAGGTCGAGATCGCGCGACACTTGGCTGACATAGCGCGCGAGAATCGGCGAGAGGTAGGCGTCGACCACGGTCGTGTCGCCGCGCGAAACAAGCTTGATCAGCGCTGAGGCGACATGGCTTTCCGAGACTTGCTTGAACCCAAGCTCGCGAGCGATCGCTCCGACCACGCGTTCGTGAGCCGGATAGCGATAGGCGTGCATGAACACGATCGCGACCGCGTCGTAGCCTTGGTCTCGCGCATCGGCAAGCGCGGCGCGCACGCGGTCTGGATCCGGAGCGACTTCGATCGCGCCATCCGCTAGCACGCGCTCATCGACCTCGATGACGCCGGAATAAAGCTGCTCAGGCTTTACGATGTTGCGCGCGAATATGCGCGGGCGCGCCTGGTAGCCGATCTCGAGCGCATCGCGAAATCCCCGCGTGGTCACGAGCAGCGTGCGCTCGCCGCGCCGCTCGAGCAGCGCGTTGGTGGCGACCGTGGTTCCCATCTTGACCGCGCCAATCGCGCCGACCGGGATCGCCTCGTTCGAAGCGAGGCGCAAGAGACGGCGGATCGCCTCAACCGCGGCGTCCACGTAAGCCGGGCTCTCGGCCAGAAGCTTCATCGGATGCAGCCGTCCGCGCGGGTCGCGGCCGATCACGTCGGTGAACGTGCCGCCGCGATCGACCCAAAAGTCCCAAGCCCCCGCTGGCTTTTCTTTGGACGAACCGCGCTTCGCGTTCACGTTTGGTTGATCTCCGGTTCGGGTTCTCTCTTTGCCGCGAGCCCGCTAATGGTCCTACCATTGAGGCAAATCAAACGTGAAACGAGAGGACTTCCAAATGGAAACCGTGAAGTTTGGCAAAACCGGGATGCAGGTGTCGAAGCTCTGTCTCGGCTGCATGACCTACGGCTCGACCAAATGGCGCGAATGGGTGCTGGAGGAGGAGGCCTCGCGTCCGTTCATTCGCGAGGCGCTGGAGAAAGGCATCAATTTTTTCGACACAGCGGACGTTTATTCCCAAGGGGTCAGCGAGGAAATCCTCGGCCGAGCGCTCAAGGAATACGCGAAGCGGCCCGACGTGGTGATTGCGACCAAAGTGCACGGTGTGATGGGCCCGAGCGCCAACGCCAAAGGCCTGTCGCGCAAGCATATCATGGAGGCGATCGACGCTTCGCTGAGGCGGCTCGGCACAGACTACGTCGATCTCTACCAGATCCACCGCTTCGATCCGCTGACTCCGATGGAAGAGACGCTGGAAGCGCTGAACGACGTCGTGCGCGCCGGCAAGGCGCTCTATATCGGCGCTTCGTCAATGTACGCTTGGCAATTCGCGCGCATGCTCGACATCGCGCGGGCGAAAGGGCACGCGCAATTCGTCTCGATGCAGAATTTCTACAATCTCGTCTATCGCGAGGAAGAGCGCGAGATGATGCCGCTCTGCGCGAACGACGGCATTGCCGTCATTCCCTGGTCGCCCATGGCGCGCGGCTATCTCGCGGGTTCCGGAGTTGGCGCTAACGCTTCGACCACGCGCGGCCGCACGGATCCGTTCAGCGTGACCCTGGGGCTGGGATCCCGGCAGGACGAGTCCATACGCAAACGCGTTGTCGAGACGGCGGAAAAGTTGAACACCAAGCCTGCGGTTGTCGCGCTCGCCTGGGTGTTGTCGAAGCCGTTCATCACCTCGCCGATCATCGGCGCCTCGAAACCCCATCACCTCGCCGACGCCGTCGCGGCGACCGAGCTCAAGCTCGACGCGCGCACCATCGCAAAGCTCGAGGAGCCCTACAGCAGCAAGCCGGTGGCGGGGCATGCATAGCGAATGGCCGCGTCAATCCCTAGATACTACACGTACGCTCTAAAGCCTTCGAGGAGGCCATGATGACTCAAGCTGGAACCAAGGATCACCCGATCACCATCGAGCCGATCCGTGAGCGGGTGCAAGTGGTCTGGCATGGGCGAACGATCGGCGACAGCAAAAACGCGTTGGAGCTACGCGAGGCAAACTATCCGCCGGTCGTCTATGTGCCGCGCTCCGACATGGACATGAGCGCGCTTGAACGCACAGCCCGCGTCACGACCTGCCCTTACAAGGGCGAGGCGAATTACTTTTCTATCGCGGACGGCAAGGCGCGCGACGACAACGCTGTCTGGACATACGAGCTGCCGAGAGCTGAGGTCGCCGAGATCGGGTCCCACCTCGCATTTTATCCCGACAAGGTCGAGATCACACGCGGCGAATGAGCCCGTTTCCGCCCGCCGATTGAGGGCGGCTCAACCTACGCTCTCGCTGTAGGTCGCCACATCCTTCGGACGTCGCACGAAGCGAAGCACTAGCCGCTGTGCAGGGCGTTGACATTGTTCTACAATGACCCCGACTCGGTTGGGACAGGGATAAACACAATGCCATTTGAAGGCGGATTCACATTCAGCAATTTTATCGCCGACGCCTTCACCATATTCATGTTCATATTGTGGTTCTGGCTGCTCATTGTTGTGTCCGGCGATCTGTTCCGCCGGCACGACGTCTCGGGCTTCGCCAAAGTGCTCTGGGTGATTGCGTTCGTCCTGTTCTCCTACCTCGGCGTATTCGCCTATCTTCTCACGCAAGGTCGGGGCATGGCGGAACGCAACAGGGTGCAAGCCAGCGAGGCCAGGGAGGAATTGCGACACATCGTTGGTTTCAGCGCCGCAGACGAGATCGTGAAGCTGGACAAGCTGAAGTCAGCGGGCTCGATCACCGAGCAGGAATACAGCCGCCTGAGAGCCAAGCTGGTCCAATGAAGGCGCTGGCGCGAACGCTTGTTCGCGCCGACAGGCCATCAAGACGGTCGAACGAAACGACCCGCATCTTCAAGACGGGTCGCAAGGGAGCCCAAACGTTAGGGAGGCGCGCGATGTGCATCAATTGCGGCAGCGATGGAATCGGCCGGCGGGATTTGATGAAGTTCGGCGCGGCGGCTGCGATCGCGCTTGCCGCCGGAGGCGCGCCGCCGGCGGCGCGGGCGGCGGAAGCTGCGACGGGCGCGCTCTCGCCCGCGGACGCGCTCGCCGCGCTCAAATCGGGCAATGAGCGCTTCGTGAGCCATCCTGAACTTTGTTCAGTCGATCTCGCGCAGAGCCGCAGCGATGTCGCCGGAGGCCAAGCGCCCTGGGCGGCGATCATCAGCTGCGCTGACAGCCGCGTGCCTCCCGAGCTCATTTTCGGCGGCCATGGCGTGGGCGAACTGTTCGTCTCGCGCGACGCCGGCAATCTCGTCGATACCGCGACCTTGGGCACCGTCGAATTCGGCGCCGCCGTTCTCGGCTCGCCGCTGATCGTGGTCCTCGCCCATACCGCCTGCGGCGCTGTGAAGGCCGCCTGCGACGTGGTCACCAAGAACGCAACCTTTCCTGGCGCAATCGGCCAGATGATCGAGCCGATCGTCCCCGCCGCGCTTGCGGTGCGCAACGACCCCGGCGATTTCACCAACAACGCCGCCAAGGAAAGCGCGAGACGGACCGCAGGCCGGCTGACCGCGGCGAGCACGCTCATCGCCGACCTTGTGAACACGGGCAAGGTGAAGATCGTGGCGGCGATCTACGACCTGCAGACCGGCGTCGTCAGCTATCTCGATTAGCGACCCGGCGTCGGCGCTCGGTCGCAGACCGTGGCGCGACCGATTAGGATCATTCCGGCGGCACGATAGCGACGCGCGGCGGCTAGGTGACGGCTCGCTGCAGTTCGCGAGGAGCGAAGCGACGCGGCGATCCAGGAGCCGCAGGGCGCGCTCCGTTCCCCTGGATTGCTTCGCTTCGCTCGCAATGACGGCGCTGGTTCGACCCAAATGCCATGTTCGCTAGGCAAATTCGTACTCGATTGCGGAACACAATCTCATGACGACAAAGCGCAAGACCGTTTTTATCACCGGTTCGACGGACGGCGTCGGGCGCTATGTCGCTGAACGCCTCGCCGCCAAGGGCTGGCGCACCATCATCCATGGCCGTGATCGGGCCCGCGGCGAGACGGTGGTTAAGCGAATCACGGAGCAAGGGGGCGAGGCGCGCTTCCTCGCCGCCGACCTCTCCTCGCTCGCCGAAGTTCGCTCTCTCGCCGACGCGGTGTTGCGCGATTGCGACGGTCTCGACGCGCTCGTCAACAACGCCGGGATCGGCACAAGCGGCGCGCGGCGCGAACTCAGCGCCGACGGCTTCGAATTGCGCTTCGCGGTCAATTATCTTGCCGGCTTCCTGCTGACGCGTCTCATCCTGCCCATGCTGGCGAGCCGGAAGTCCGCGCGCATCGTCAACGTTTCCTCGGCGGGACAGCAGGCAATCGACTTTTCCGACGTGATGCTCACTCGCGGCTATAGCGGCGTGCGCGCCTATTGCCAGAGCAAGCTGGCGCAAATTCTGTTCACCTTCGATCTTGCCAAGGAGCTCGAGGAACGGGACGTCACCGTCAACTGCCTGCATCCCGCGACCTACATGGACACAACCATGGTTCGCCTGAGCGGCGTCCAGCCGATCAGCACGGTGGAGCAAGGCGGCGCGGCCATCCTGCAACTCATTGAGTCCGAAGCGCTTGCGGGCCGGAGCGGACTCTATTTCAGCGGCATGCAGGAATCGCGCGCCGACCGACAAGCCTACGACGAAGGCGCCCGCTTACGCCTGCGCGCGCTGAGCTTCGATCTCGTCGGCCTCCCCGATCCGCTGGCAGGCCCGGCAAATTAGGGCGAAGCGCCCTTCACTGGCTTTGTTCGTATGCAACAAACGCGCGGCTGACAGGCCGCCGCGTCATTCATCCAGCGTTAATCGCTCCCCATATTTGTTAGCGCCCTGCGGTCCTGAGCCAGACTAGCGCGGGTGTTGCCCCTGCACTAATCTACTGACTGGCCACGAACGTCAGGACGATAGCCATGGCTGGCCGCCTTTTTGGGAGCCAACGAAATGGATATGATTGCGGGCGTGGCCGCCAAGAAGCTCGGCAAGTTTCTTGCCAAAGACTTCCGCGAGATTTTTGGCTCAAGTCAAAACGACGAAGCCGAGCGCCTGGGCGCGCTCGCCCGAACGACGATTGAATGCATCGCCAGGAGTGACGCGCTCTACCACACGTACGAGCACACCATGCTCGTATCCATGGTCGGCCGCGACATTTTGCGCGGACGCAGCCTGGCGCACACAGTCCAGCCAGAGGATTATGTCCACCTCATCGTCGCCTGCCTCTTGCACGACATCGGCTTCGTTCGCGGCGTGCTCAGTGGCGACACCAAGACTGAGTTCGTCATCGACAAGAACGGGCGGACGGTCACGCTGCCGCGTGGAGCGTCGGACGCGTCGCTCGCCGCCTATCATGTCGATCGATCGAAATTGTTCGTTTACGAACGGCTCGGGAAATCGACGACGATCGACCCCGCCCGTGTCGCCGCCGCAATCGAGCTCACGCGTTTCCCGCCGAACCCGAGTTCGGAGTCGGATCAAAACGGGCTCGAGCCGAGGCTGGTTCAAGCCGCCGATCTGATCGGCCAGCTTGGGGATCCCTTGTATCCGAGAAAGGCCAATGCGCTGTTCTACGAGTTCGAGGAGCTCGGGAGCAACCGCCAGCTTGGCTATGCTTCACCCGCCGACCTGGTCGAGAAGTTTCCGGGATTTTATTGGAATACGGTCTCAGGGCATCTCGAGGAGGGGATGAAGTATCTGAGCCTGACCGCCTCCGGCCGCCAGTGGATCGCCAACCTGCACAATCACATTTTCAACGCCGAGCATTTCAATTGGCTGATGGGCCCGCAAATCTGAGCGCCTTTCGACGCTCGCCGCGGGCGCGCGGCGGCGCTCCCTGTTGAAGGCTGTGCTTACGCCGCCGCCAGTTCCGCTCTCACGATGCGCGCGCCTTCGACCATCGCCTTCATCTTGCCGAAAGCTGCTTCGCGCGGCAGATATTTGAGGCCGCAGTCCGGAGCGACAATGATGTCCTCGGGCTTGCGGTAGACAAGCGCGCGGCGAATGCGCGCAGCGACCGTCTCCGGCGTTTCGATCTCCGGCGTCGACAGGTCGAGCACGCCGAGGATGATCGTCTGGTCCGGTAATTCCTTGAGCACCGCGCAATCCAGATTCGCCTGCGCCGTCTCGATCGAGATCTGCCGGCAGCGGCAGCCCTTGAGCTCAGGCAGGAACGAATAGGCGCTCGGGCGCTCATGGATGATCGCCGCATAGCCGAAGCAGATGTGCACGGCTGTTAAGCCGTTCACGTCCTCGAGCGCCCGGTTCAGCGCCGAAAGCCCATATTCCTTCGCCGGACCCGGCCTCGCCTGCATGTAGGGCTCGTCGATCTGGACGATGTCCGCCCCGGCGGCGAACAGGTCCTTGATCTCAGCATTGACCGCTTCTGCGTAAGCCGACGCCGCTTCGGCGAGGCTCGGGTAATAATCGTTCTGCGCCTGCTGGCTCATCGTGAACGGGCCGGGTACGGTCATCTTGACCTTGCGGACGGTGTGGGCGCGCAGGAACTTGAGGTCGTCGACTTCGACGGCGTGCTTGCGGCGGATCGGGCCTACGATGCGGGGAACCGGATTGGGATGGCCCGACCGGTCAAGCGCGACGCCGGGCTGATCGATGTCGATACCCTCCAGCGCGGTCGCGAACCGGTTCGAATAGCTTTCGCGGCGAATTTCTCCGTCGGTGATGATGTCGAGCCCTGCCTCCTCCTGCGCCTTGATCGCGAGCACGGTCGCATCGTTCTGCGCTTCGGCGAGATAGGGCTCGGGGATGCGCCAAAGCTCCTTGGCGCGCACGCGCGGGGGAAAACGGCCCGCGAGCTTCGCTCGATCGATGAGCCATTCGGGCTGCGCATACGATCCGACCAGCATCGTCGGCAGAAGCATGAATTCCTCCCTCGGCGATCGGTCAGAGCGGCCAATCGACCCCATCCTGGGTCGGTCACCCTTGCCGGACAAGGCGAACGCGCTTGAGCGCGCTATCGGCGTTGCTCACGCTGTTTCGATGCGGCGGCGCGAATTGCGGAACAAATCGCGCTACTATATGGTTTCTCTGCGTCGAAATTGGGAGGATCGAGTCGTGAACAAGATTGCCTTGGTTTCTTTGGCCTGCCTCGCGCTCGGCGCCTGCTCGACGCCGACGCAAACCGTCGGAACCCTCGGAGGCGTCGCCACCGGGGCCGCGATCGGCGGGCCGGTCGGGGCGGTGGTCGGCGGCGCGGTAGGCGCGGTGGCGACTCGGCCCGGCTCTGCGCTCGGCGGTCACCACCATCGCTGCCGCTATCACGACCGGTACGGCCACGTCCGCTACCGCTGCTAAGCAAGTCCGCTTAGCTGGTTAGGGCGCCTGGTGAAGGCGGTCGATCGCGCGCGGACTCAAGCGCAGCCGCGAGCGCCCGCCTAAGGGCATGCATCTGATCCAAGAGATGCAGCACAACCCCGAGCCCCTCGTCGTTCACGCCCATCTTCTCTTTAAGATCGTGGATCAGGTTGGCGCGCGCCAGATCCATGTCGGTGAAAGCGAGCTCGTTCGCGGTTGAATTGGGGATGAGCCACTCCTCCTCGATCCAGACCGTCAGCGTTCGCCGATCCAGCCGGGCGCGCTGCAAAAATTCCCGCTCGGTGATCATCGCTCACATCTCCTTGCGCGGATCGTAAGTCCCCGCCGGCTTCCAGTCGGCCAGGAAGGCGTCGAGCTCGGGCTCGGCCTCGGTCGGCATCATCACTTTGAGCTTGACCAGTTCGTCGCCCGCGCCCCCACGCGTCTTCACCCCCTTGCCCCTGAGGCGCAGGATGTCGCCCGTGTTCGATCGCTTGGGGATTTTGAGCATGACGCTTCCCGTTGTCGTCGGCGTTCTGACTTCCGCCCCCAGCGCCGCCTCCTTCACGCTGATCGGCAAATCGAGCAGGATGTCGGCGCCTTCGCGGGTGAAATAGCGGTGTGGCCGGACATTGATCTGCACCAGCGCGTCGCCCGGGGGCCCCTCGCCGGGGCTGGGCGCGCCCTTGCCGCGCAGCCTCAAGGTCTGCCCGTCCTCGACCCCCGGTGGGATGGTCACATTCAACGTCCCGCCCTGCGGCAATGTGATCGTTTTAGTCGCGCCATTCACCGCGTCGAGGAAATCGATCGGAAGTTCGTAATACAGGTCCGCGCCGGGTCGGCGCCGCGCCTGCTCGGCGCTGCGGCGCAAGAGCTCCGCGAACAGATCGTCGCCCTGCGCAAAGTCTCCGTAAGCCGAATTGCCCTCATAAGGGTGGCCGCCCTCGGCGGCGTAATCGCGATAGTAGCGGGCGTTGAGAGGCGCCTTCTCCGCCCCCGAGGCGTCGATCTCGCCGGTGTCGAAACGCCGCCGCTTCTCGGGGTCGGAAAGCAGGTCGTTGGCGACGCTGACCTCCTTGAACCGCTCCTCCGCCTGCTTGTCGCCCGGATTGAGGTCCGGGTGCAGCTTCTTGGCCAGCTTTCGGTAGGCGCTGCGGATCTCGTCAGCTGTGGCGGTCTTGGCGACGCCGAGGGTTTCGTAAGGGTCTTTCATACGCGGAATCCATCGCGGCCGAGGCGGAGCAGCTTTAGCAGAAGTGCCGGCGTAGTCTCCAGAAGGCGGGGCGGCGCGCCGGGGCGTCGGGCGTCTTGGAGGACACGGCCGGTCGCTGTCGCGCGGTCCTTCATGTGCGCGTCAAATGGGCAGGTTATCTTGCGCGCAGTCTGGCGGAAATT
>Ga0209624_10001090_pt1 | contig 22392 bp, 35 predicted proteins | sample JacPinW_OM2H0_O1_FD_188565 | JGI IMG/M metagenome (GOLD analysis project Ga0209624, IMG submission 188565) | Forest soil microbial communities from Algoma, Ontario, Canada - Jack Pine, Ontario site 1_JW_OM2H0_O1 (SPAdes) (version 2) | ecosystem: Environmental > Terrestrial > Soil > Boreal...
TTTAAACTTGCTAATCTTGATTCAGTAAGAGCGATTGAACGTGGATTAAATAAACTTCGCTTGATGCCTTCGCCTTTCATGCCTACTGCCGGTTATTTTGTTAGTCTTTGTCAGGAAAAAGAACAGCCCCCACTTTATAAACCTTATGCAAAAATAGACGCACCAAGGGACAAAGATTTGGCGAGAAAGATATTATCGCAATTAATTAGCGATCTTAAGGCTTGAATTACGTTATAATCTGCGCCACAATTATCTTATCAGGTTTTCGATTCCTTTTTTTCCTGATAGTGAGTCTAATTGGGGCCCGTATTCTGTACGGGCTTTTTAGTTTGTGATATAAGATTTTGTAGGTTAGGATAAATAAAAAATAAATTAGGGGATAAGATGGCTAAGGCAGAAGCGGTTGCACAGAAACGAACACCAGTAGTAACGGAACGTACACGAAAACCACGCGAAGGGTTTAAGAATCCTAATGCTGGAATTGAAGTAGCACCCGGGTTAAATCTTCAAGACGTGCCACGTGATATGATTCGTGCTCACCTCAAAGAGAATGAGAATTTGGCGAAGTTACGTTTTAAGCAAAAATACGGTCATGAGTTTGGCGGTCAACAATCGTTTTAATCTAGGGGGGCTAGGATGGCTAACTTTCAATCGTGTGTAACTTACGTTTTAGGGCATGAAGGCGGTTTAACGAAAAATGAAGCCGATCCTGGAGGCGTTACAAATTTTGGTATCTCACTAAGGTTTCTTCGCGAAGTATCCCCAAACGCGCTAAAAAGCGCCTTAATTTACGGAGATGTCACAGAACAAACGATTGAAGAGTTAACCGTGCAGCAGGCAGAGAAGATTTATTACTCTGAGTTCTGGATAAATGCGCCCTTTGAAAAAATAATGAACGGCATATTGGGGAAGTACATTTTCGATATGTCGGTCAATCATGGGTTGGCACAGGCAACTAGATTAGTTCAGCAAGCAATTTGTGCTGCACAAAAGAGTAAAGATTTCGTAAAGGATGATGCTATATTTGGGTCAAAGACTTTGAGTGCTATTAATTTGGCTTCGTTCATGTTGATTCCTGCGCTGATTGCTACAAGAGCGGGATATATGCGGGAGTTGGTAGCCGTTAAGCCGAACCAACAAGTTTTTCTTGATGGTTGGTTGACACGATGTTTTGATGTTAGCTTTTAAATTTAGGTTGTGATAAATTATATTTATAAATCTAAATTAGGTGGCTGAAATGTACTACGGAACTGATTTAAAACTTAAACAAAATAAAGCGGCTGTAGGTTATGGTGGCGGCGTTCATATACCAGGTAAAGATTCTCCACGTCCAGGCGCTGCAAAGGGTCAAGGTATGGGTATGGGTGGTTATGATGCAAGTGCTGTGAACAAGGCCATGGATAGTGTGCGTGGTGGTGGTGGAAAGCCCACATACTATTGTGGCGGCTCTAAGATGGGACGTTAATCATGGCTATCGACCACGAGAGGCATAGAATTACGATTAAAGCTGTGTCTGATCGCATGTTGCATCCAATTACGTATAACGACGCAGGGGCTCCACGGTCTGATGGTGAGAAGCGTGTTATGCAGGACCATATGGACCGAGAAAATATGCGAGAAGATATGCGCAGGTCTCGTCGTGATGCTCGGTTCAGAGATATGATTACTGGTGGTCGATAATGAATCATGAAGCCAATAGAGAACGATTAAAGAATTATTCAGACAGAACTGGCCACAAGGTCGAATATAACGACGGTGGCGTGATGGAAGATAATCACATGAAATTGTTCTCGCCTGCCAACCGTGATGAAGACAGATTAAATCGAGAAGCCCACAAAAAAGCGCTGCAAGACAAGACCAATCGCGCGCCTGAATTTAATAGAGGGCTCAATTTACGAAATCAACCGGTCAGAATTTAAATGGACCACGAGTCACACAAAGAAAGAGTTCTGAGGTATCAGGAAAGGTCTGACCACGCAATTAATTACTATGATGGTGGCCACAACAAAGAACAGCCCAAGGTGCCAAGAAATAAAAACCCCAAGACTATTTGGGATGGCAGCGAAACCTTTGCGATTAATGCGAGGCACAGATAATGGACCACTGGGAATTTAAAGAAGCTGTACATAGTTACAGACAGCGGTCAGGTCATGCGATTAATTATTACGATGGCGGGTATTCTGCTACAGATACAGGCGCAGTTACCGCTAGACCAGTGCAGAAAGGATCGCTAGCTAAAGACAAGATGCGTGATTTGCACGGTAGAGCAGATGGAAGTGTGAACAGAGGAACGCGCCGACGTAATGTCGACGCCTTAGTGAATGATTATCAGTAATTAGAATGGTATTAAATCTTCGCGGGTATCTTTCCATTCTTGCAATCGATAATCATTAGATTCTTCAAAATATGGTTCACACTCTGGTGGATCATATTCTTTGTTTTCAATTTCATCGTGGTAATAGCTTTTCATTTTTCCCATAATTTTTATTCCTTTTTTCTTTATTTTGTTGCACTTGAATTATTGTTGCCAATATCAGCGGAGAAGCAAGCAATAACCACGGATAATATTGATACGCAACACCGAAACATATAAATCCGAGTATCGTACAAGCCAAATAGCCTCCATCTACACTGATGATTAACGCTATAACTATGGATAATATTAATAATAACTGCCAAGGCTCCATAAACATTTATTCGTGCTCCACATCTGGTGTATCTTGCAAATTACTTTCGATATTACCAAGCATATAAGCTATTCTTAGGAATGCGTCTTTGATAACTTCTTTCTCAAATACTTCTCTGCATTCATGGGCATAATCTCTAATTTTATTAAGTCTTTCTATTATTTCGTAGTCAGTCATGTTGCTTCCTTTTTGTTTAGTTAACGAGCATAGTATATTGCAATGTTAAGTTAGTGTCAAGCGATAGTTTACATTAGATAAAGATATTTTAATAAATATTTAATTTAAGGGTTTTCATATCACAAAAAAATTGTAATACTTATGTGATGATAAACGAGGAAATACATGGGCGAATTAGGCGGAGCACCAACTAAATTAACACCCGAGCGAGCCAAGATTATAGTTGATAATGTCCGTAGTGATTTATCGATAAGTAATGCGGCAAGAATAGCTAGATTATCTCCTCAGACCCCATTGAATTGGATGAAGCGTGGCCAAGAAGATAGAGAGAAAGGCGTTGATTCTGATTATGTAAAGTTTTTGGATGACGTGCGTGAAGCGCAAGGGTTAAAGGTCCAAGAATTTATGCGAGCAGTGGCAACGATGAATAAAGGCTGGCAAGCTGTGGCATGGTTGCTTGAGAAATGTTGCGCTGAAGAATTCGGGAAAGATTCTGAATTATATAAGCAACTTCTTGACGACTATAAAATGTTAATGCAATCTATAGTTGACCAAAACAAAGGGGTCAATCATGGCAATAAAGCCGCAAATTCAGAAACCAGTTAAATTGAGGGCTACTAGTATGGCAGGCAAGAAGAATTGGATTAAAGATGCGATAAAGAAACCTGGGGCATTACGCAAAGAATTGAAAGCTAAACCCGGCGAGCCGATACCAACCAAGAAATTAAAAGCTGCTGCAAAGAAAGGCGGCAAAGAAGGTCAACGCGCACGCTTGGCTGAAACATTAAAAAAGATGCATAAATGACACATCAATTATCTGAGGCAGCACTGAAACATCGAGCGCCATCTGCGTGGAGACTGGAGGCTAACAAGTCTAGAGCACAAAGTGATCCTGACTCGGATGAGCTTGCTAAGATTAAAGGTTATTTAAAAGCAGGGGCTACACTTGAGGATATTATCTATATATTTAATATCTCAAGCTTGACCGCAAAACGCATTAAATTTGATAAATACGTGGTAAATACTGAATACAGGTATGCATCTCCATGCATCGAGAAAACACTAGAGATTATTGATTTATTATCTAGATTTGTTGATGAGGATTTTATTATGATTGAATATAATCTTAGTGAGACTACATTGAGTAAAATAAAGAAAGGCACGTATATACCCCCTAAAAACAAAAACAAAAAGAAATCTTATCTGGATGAAGAGGAATAATTATGAGTTTATTAAGCGGATTTATTGCAAGTCACATCGTTTCAGTATTAGAAACCGAATTAGCATCACATGCACCTGAACTACAGGCAGCATTTGTATCAGAGCTTAAAGCATTTGCAGATGTTGTGGGTGCATGGTTAGGCGATAAAGTAGCTGCACATTTGCCAAGTCCAGCTCCTGTTGCGACACCGCCAGCTGAATAATGTATATCAAAGTATTTGAAAGCCGAGATACTGCGCGTAGTTACATAGTAATGCATCAACATACGATGAATATAGGTCAAGCCGGAAAGATGTTTATTGAGAATGAGAAGCATTTAGCATTGGAAATAAACGAGGGCGAATTGTTTTATTTAATCGATAAATTTTTCTGGAGTAAATTAAATGAAAGAGAAAATGAAGAAAGAAGAAAAGATGATGGACAAGAAGATTAAAGAATCTGAAAAGAGTGATATTAAGCAAGATAAAAAGATGATGAAGAAAGATATGAACAAATCTAAGCTTAATGTTAAAGAGATGGAAAAGAAAGAATATAAAAAGATTATGAAACCAAAGAAGAAATAATCATGCCATTAGTCAAAGGTAAATCTGCAAAGAGCCGCAAAGGATTCTCAGAGAACGTACGAAGAGAAATGGATGCAGGCAAGCCGCAGAAGCAAGCGGTTGCAATCGCCTATAGTGAAGCGCGTGAAGGTAAAAAGAAAACTAAATCAAAAGGGAAAAAATAAATGTCAAATCAAGAACAAAAAGCTTTTAATCTAAATCAATTACGTAAAGCATACGTTGAATTTATGCAAGTAGTAGCATCAATGCCTGGTGCGCCAATCCAAAAACAACAAGCATTTTATCGGTTTGATGAAGGTCATATGTGGATGCAAAATGCTGTATTAACTTATGTAGAGCCTGGAGCGCCAGTCAATGACGCTGCAAATGAAGCACAAGCGGTTGAAGTACAAGCAGAGCCAATAGAACAACAAGCAGAGCAGGCGCCGAGTGAACCATCCGCATAATTATACAAAGCCAAAAATGAATATAGCATTGGAAATTGCTTTCAAAAAGGCCGTGCAAGATGGCACGGCTCATGATAAGGAAGTAATCAGCAATGCTTTATTTGGGAAGAAGCTTGAAATTGCGGCGAAGAAACCTAAAGGCAAGAAATGAAGGTCAAACGCTTGCATGAGATGTCAGAGCTCGAGCGCTCAATAATGCTGATGGTCTGGACGGATGTTCAATCATTACCGGCTTATGATACTTGGCGCAAGTATGAGCGCGGGTTTACATTTGAGGGCAAGAAATACCGATACAAATGCAAATATAGAGTTGATGACGGTCATTTGCGTTTGATTGAAACCAAGATTGAACATGAACAGGTTATGATTGATTTAATGCATTAATATGATTTGTGTATTCTGTTTTTATAATATCTCAAGTGGACCGCAAGCAAGATTCGCATTTGATAAAGATTTCAAGCATTGCAATATTATTTGTTATGATGGTAGTTCATGGATTGCTACAGAATTTGATTTAACTGGCGTACTAAACAGAAGGATTCAGGTTTATTCTGGCCCTTCTCTTTTGCGTGGACTGAAATATATTCCAAGTTTAATTTCAATTGTAACCGTGATGGTTGAAGAGAAGAAAAAGGTGTGCTGGAAACCGTTTATGGTGCGTAGTTGTAATGAATTAGACCGCTATATATCAGGCGTTGACATTGGATTTACATTTAATCCTAAACACCTATACAATAAGCTATTAAAACATGAAGGCAGCAACTATCAAATACTGCACCTTTGGAGAAGATAATGGGATTTTTCGGTGGTGGTGGCGATACTGGCGGTCAACAAAGCAAGAGTGATGAATTAATCGACCAGCAATTTAAACACAATCAAGCAGAACTAGAACAAAAGCGTAAGAATCTATATCAAGAAAGACTTGATATCATCAAGGGCCAAGGCGGTCAAACATGGACGCCTAAGAGGTAATTATGCAACCACCCGAAAATTTTCATAAATTAAACGATAGATTTCAAGAAGCCCGATATTATAAGGATAGATGGTTAGCCCTTTATAAAAATCTTTATTTTTATGTAATTCCAGATAGAGATGCGTTCAATATCAAGTTTAATTATACCGATACTGGTAAACCTGTTACGAATCAGATTTGGGATAATACGGCAATGATAGCGGCCTATCAACGCGCTAATGATTTGCACGGATTATTAATGCCCAAAGATAGAGTATGGGGTAAATACGTACTTGACCCACATATGCACGATGAAGAGAATATACAGAAAGGTCAAATCGTACTGGATAAAGTAAATGAAAGGCTTATGTTCTATCTTAATGAATCTAACTTGGCTCGCGTGGTTGGTTCGAGTAACTTGGATCTTGTCGGTGGAACTGGGGTTATATGGGTGGAAAGCCCGAGTGACGAAGTACCCTTATACTTTCGTAGTATTCCCGCTGTGGCTCTCTATATTGAGTATTGCAATGATGATTTAATACGTAATTGTTGGTACGTTGCAAAGATGACGGGTCGCGCAGTCCTTGATACTTTCCCGGATTATCACGGAAATCAATTTAATAATTTGCGTGACAATCCTAACGACACTTACTCTGTCAACTATGGGCAGGTCGAGGTGGGACAAAATGAGTATTATATTTACGCTGTACTTGATGACGACCCATTTACAGTTTTGTGGGATAGGTATAGCAGTTACAGACAGATTATTGTTTATCGAGACCGTGTAAGACCAGGTGAAGCAGAAGGCCGCGGCGTAGGTATTGATATGCTGCCCACCATCCAAGATTTAAATCGTATTGTTGAGTATTCAAGAAAGAATATGGCATTCAAAGCGAATCCGCCTATGTTCTATGATGCGGGGAGTTATTTTAACCCGTATTCGATTCGGCAATGGGCAGGAGCTATGATTGCACGTCAACCGAATGGGCGCAATCCATTGGAGGCATTGCAAATGCCCGAATATCCAGATGTCTTTCAGATGACCCTGCATATGCAAGAAACGATTCAAAAAGCATTTATGGTTGATCCATTAGGTGAAATTCAGACGCCAGTTAAATCTGCGACTGAAATATCTATTAGAGAGAATAGAGCGCAAAGAACAGCAAGCACAGACATATCAAGATTGATAAATGAGCTGCCCAGGCAAATTTTTGAAGTATCGGCGAAAATTTTAAATGAGCGTGGATTGTTATTGAAGCCAAAAGAAGTAATACCTGGATTTGAACCATCCAAATTAAAATTTGCTTTTCAATCGCCATTATATGACCTACAAAACCAATCGGATTTAAACCACCTTATTACATCTATGCAGATTAAACAACAATTCTTTGGTCAGGCAGCACCTATGATTAGTACAGATATATTTGAGGTGAACCGTTTTATTATGGAGAAACTCAATTTACCTGCCAAGTTATCCGTATCTGATGACAAGCTCAAAGCAACACTTGCAGCAGGTGCGCAACAACAACAGCAACAACAGATTACAGGCTCACAACCTAGTACTGCGGCAGCTCCTGTATCATTCCCGGCAGATAAAGGTGTAACAATATGATTGAAGAGTTATTAGACTCAAGACAAATATCACCAAAAGAGTTTAAACTTTACAAATTATTCACGAGTGAATTGGGTGGTGAGTGTTTAAAGACAATGATTGATGAGTTATTTTGGGAAGAACCACAAGAGGAATATTTTACTGAAGCACATTTTGCTTTTTATGATGGGCGAAGGTCTATAATAAGAGGTATTAAGTCAGTAGTAGATAAAGTACAAACATTAATTAATAAACAATTAACTCCAGAGGATCCGAATGTCAGACCAACTATCGCAGAATTCTGAGCCACCAAAGCTTTATGCAGGTAAATTTAAATCAATTGAGGAGCTTGAAGCAGGCTATAATAATGCCGCTAAAGTCTACCAAGAAAACGAGGATTTAAAAAACAAGTATTCTGAGGTTACAAAGGTTCCTGATGATTATCAGGTGCCTAGTGATGTTGCATTACATGACAATGATATTGCGCAATTAAAGATTTCAGCTAAAGAAAGTGGATTGACCCAAGAGCAATTTGAGAGATTAGCACAAAGACAGAACAATCATGTGAAGTCGCAGGTAGAAGCATTCGAGGCAGCCAAGAAAGAGGTGGGGGCAGATAATTTAAATCTGTTACAAGACTTTCTAAACAAAACTTATCCCGATAAGATTGCAGATAAAATGTTAAAAGAGGCAATTAAGGATAAGGATTTGCGCGGCCAATTGCTTGAACAACGTAGTAAGATGTTAAACTCTTCAGTTCCTGGCAGTGGTAAAGTTTCTATTGGAAGTTACAATGATGTTACGCATGATGATGTACACAAGGCACGTGATTTAATGATGAAGTCACGTGGTAAGGCGAGAGTTGAAGCGCAGAAACGTTATGTTGCATTAAGTTCTCAGTTAGCGCATCGAGGGCAATGATGAGTTTATTAGAAATTATTACAAGTGTTGGAATTGGGTTGTTGATAGGTTTTTTTGTGATATGGATTGATTTGCGTAAGTGGAAAAAATGATGATAGAAATAGTCAAGGCATTGTCATTAAAAGGACCTTATCAAGAAATAGAGCTAAGTATGGGTGAATATCTGGCTTTACTTGATGAATTATATAAGGCTGATGAGTTTTTACAAAAGAAATATGACCATGCTGGTGCTGTGCCACGAATCTATAGTTTATTTGGTGTGAAAATCATAATTAAGTAGGCAATCATGATGGATAATATTATTAGAGAGATAAAATATAAACTGCGTAATATGTACGTGGGTTATCGATTTGATGTTATCTATTCAGTTGCTAACACAACATTTACTGTAACGGCATTTCATAAGTTAGATACATTGGGCAGCATAAGTTTTATATCTACGACACCAACTAATGAATTTTGGGAGTCGGTGCAAGCGTGGATGGTTCCATTGATTAAGACGGTAATACGTCAAAGCTAACCCGATGCGTTATGAGGTGGTGCGCCAGGCACTACGAAACGGGAAGCCTGGCATATTTCAAATTCAGGAATTAAGAATGAGCTATGAATGCAATTTAAGATTTAAATGTGATTTTTGTTATGAAAAAGTTTCCGAAGATTCCTGTAATCAGTTATGCGAGAAATGTATAGAAGTATGGATGTCAATTGAAAGATTACAAGAGGCGATGACAAGAACAGCTTCTCGTGAATGGGAAACTGTCGAGCTTGAAACGGTTAGAAATGTTTTATTTTCTATCTGTGATGATTTGGGTAATATTCCTTTCTGGGAAAATCTTATAGAGACTCATTTGACAAATCAAAAGATTAAATCATAAAATACAACTATCTTATTACGAAAGCCCGTAAGGCAACCTTTTGTAATTTGGTCACACATAATATTGGCCGGTAATTCCGCAACCCAATAGTTATTGATAGGCACACGTGTAATTACGTGTATTTGTTTATACGATTGAGGTACGCAAACATGGCTGATCAAATAGATTTAGCAACGGCGTCACAGCTATTCGACACCGAGGTAACAATACGTTACCAAAATAGCCAATACCTGGCTGACACAATCGAAGAAAGACACGGAACAACTGGCGAAGCTACCAACGTTCCTGTATCTGATATCATTGAAATGCAAAACCAAACATACGCACCTGTTGATATTCCAGTAACACCTGTGGACTCAACAAACGTTATGATTGTTCCTTATAACTATGCACTCAAAACTGTTATCGGCGGTGGTGAAAAGACTCTTTTTGCTTACGATAAGATTGTTGACCATGCAAAGCTACATGCGCTAGCTGCTGCTCGTATGGTGGATTACATTAAGATTAACGCTCTTTATACTTCAGTTGGCTTTAACACTATATTCACAGTTGAATATAACGTTGGCGTTAACACAGGTATGAACGAGGGTAAGATGGCCGAGGCGCTTTCGTACTTGGAAAACCAAGGCGTTAACGTAATGGAACATTCATGTTCTTTGTGGCTGCCAGCAATTACCAAACAATCTATGTTAAATGACGATCGCGTTGTTAACATATTTTATAACGATGTTCGCCCATTAGTTGACAACAGATTGTCATCTTATTTAGGTGTAGACATCCGAACATTAGGTGCAAACGGTATCAATACGATTCCTTTTACTTCTTCTGCTGGCACAGATACATATTTAACGCCATTAGTTCATATGGATTCTATGGTACAAATATTTAACCGTGACGTTTCAACAAGTATTACTTGGGTTCCACAAAATGATAGATGGGAATTGTTAACAGTTCTTACATCAGGTGCCAACGTAATTCAGTATAACGGTATTGCGTTGATTGAAACTCAAAACCCATACGTTGCTAACGCATAAGGAGCTAAAATCATGTCTAATTTTGAAACCCTTGGTTTTATTACAGAGGGCAATATAAGTACGGCTCCTAATGAATTTTATGCGAGCACGGAAGATACATACGCTTTGATTACAGCTGCCGGATATTTAAATGATATCTCTGCTAAAGCAAAACAAAACGATTTGTTTTATGTAAACTACTTAGATACTTCTGTGTTTCCATTGAACACAGGCGAGGCTAGTATCTTAACATTGCTTAAAGTTAACTATAATCCTGGAACAGGCGATTGGAGTTTAGTACCTGCAAACTTAAACCAAAGCGGTGTAACAACACTTGAAGCCCTTGGTTTTCATTCTGCGGAACAATCAAGCACAACTACAAGTGCCACTTCAGTTTATAGTGATTCACAAATAAGTGCCGCTTCAATTGCATTTGCTCGTTGGCCAGTAGCAGCAACAGCAGGTAATGTTGAAGTAGTTACACCAAGTGCTGGTGAATTAACAGTATTGAATAGTGCTACAGCAGGCGTATCTACAATTGCATACTTTTCGATTGTTGGTTCTTTAGCTTTAAAGAATCTTGGAGTATATACAGGTCAATATTCATATGCTGGTGGAAGTGCCACAATTGTAATTGATGATGCAAATATTGTAGTAGGTCAAATTGTAGTTGCTAACTTTGCAAGCTCTGCAACTGCAGTTAAGATTGAAACTATTAGTGTAGCTGCGGGAGTGTTGACTATAGTATGTAGCGCAAACCCGGGCGCATCAGTAATTTCTTACTTAGCCGTAACTGCATCTACTGCTTTAACAGCATTAGGTTGTTATGCAGCTAGTGCTGCAAGTGCTGGCGGAAGTGCTACTGTTACAATTACAGATTCAAACATTACAACATCTAGTATTGTAATGGCAGATATGAGCGCACAAACCAATGCATCATACATTGAAAAAGTAACTCCAGGCTCAGGAAGCTTAACGATTCTGTTAAATACTGATGCTGGTGCTGCTACATTCAGTTATGTAGCAACAGCCGTGGCGGAAGGAAGCAACCCAAATGATTATTTAATTGCTTCTAACAATCTCTCTGATGTTTCAAGTGCATCTTCTTCACTAGCTAATTTAGGTGGTGTTCCATTAGCGGGCGGCCAATTGACTGGTTCTGTATTAACAGTTAAGGCTAATGCTACACAAGCATCAACTTCGTTTACTGCTAATGGTCAATCAGGTGTATTAACTACTTCCTCATTATCAACAGCGGCAGCAGCATCTACAACTCTCACATTTAATAACAGTAAAATTGTATCAACCTCTGTTATTTTAGTGAGTTTGATGGGTGGAACGAATGCCATTCCAGGTGTTCAGTTGAGTTGCGTGTATTCAAGTACAGGTGTTGCAAACTTAATTATTACCAACAATAACGTTGCTGGTAGTGCTTTAAGTGGTACATTGTTAATTGGATACGAAGTTCTATAATATCTGTGGGGAGCTTAAAACGCTCCCCAATTTTTAAAGAGTAATTATGCCGACTCACTTACAACTTGTTAATCGTACCCTTTCGGAATTAGGGCGACCGTCTGTTGCTGCAATTGATGAAAGCCCAGATGCGCAACAAGCAAGTGCAAAGATTTATGAATTAGCTCCTGAATTATATTTAGTTTATAACTGGTCATTCTTAGTTGTATTTACACAAGACTCAACTCCATTAACATTTAATTTTTCACCTGACTTTATTTACACATATCAATTACCAGGAAACTTTGGTCATTTCTTTAAATGGCAAGCCACAGGATCGCAATGGCCTATTTATGAATTTGCAGACGGGTATTTATTGGCTCAAACATTGCCAGTAGGATATTATTATATTGTTAATCAAGCCGATCCCACAGTTTACCCTCCGTTATTTGCTCGAGCATTAGTATTGTATGCGGCAGCTAAATTATCTCCAACGCTTACTAATAATGTGCCATTGACTCAGTATCTCGAAAAAGAATATGAGAAGATGATCGCAAAAGCCATTACAAGCGATGATATGCTTAACCCACATTTTGCTACACCATACAATGACTTCAACAGAATTACATTCGTGTAGTCCTATGATATGATTAATTAATAAATTTCAATGATGGTGTGTCAATGCCAAAAATGGTACGTCAAACTAGCTTCGTAGCTGGTGAAACAGATATTAAAGTCTGGAAAAGAACGGACGATCCCGCGTACCTTACAGCCGCACAAAGCTTATTAAATTGTGAAGTGGGCACAACGGGTCTTGCTAAGAAAAGACGCGGAACCACATACAGATATAATGCTACTGGTGAAGCAGTTCCTAATTCAACAATGTATGAATTCATTGATAAGAACGGAGTTTATTACATAATCCTAGGAGCAGGCGGACATTTTTATGTCTTATCAGCCCCGGAACAAACAGATTATGTTATCGATTATCAAGATAGATATGTTGTGACATATACAGGGGCTTTTGTAACTTATAATCAAGAAATGATTAATTTTGTTCAAGCAATCCCAGTTGATTACACAGATGCTGATTTATTTGATATTGACTATACCCAAGACAATGACACACTTATTCTTACATCTCCAAATTACCCTCCTGGCAGAATATACATAAGCAATTACAGTCCACTTACATTTGCATTCCAGTACTTAGATATCTATCCGTTGCCAGCATATGATTTTAATCAAATAAACTATAATAATACTTCAGTTGCATTAAGTGGCACAGGGTTGAGTGGTTCAACGCTTACAGTTACATTTACTAATATGCCATTTGGCGCGGGAATTCCTGTATATACAAATGCATGGGTAGGCGGCCAGATTGTAGGCGGAGGCGTAAGTGATTTAGCACCACTGGGGTATGGAATTATTCAGACGGTTTCTCAAAGCACAACCACAGTGCAATTTACAATTCTAGTGCAAATAGCGTTTGATGTATCATCACCTGATGCTGTAGGCTCGCAGTACTCCATTAAACAACCGGCTTGGGTTAATACATTGGGCAATCCATATGGGTTAGGTTACCCCGCTAAAGTGCTCTACTTTCAAAATAGATTATGGTTTGCTAATACAGCCCTTCTACCCATTACCATATTTGGTTCCAAATTAAATCAACCGGTATCAATGGATGTGGGCGCAGGAAACGATACAGATGCAATTATCTATACTATAGGCCAAAGTGATACAGTAGCTATTCAGTGGATGAATGGCGGCAAGCAGTTGGAAATATTTACCAATAATTTTGAGTTTGCATGCCCTCAAAATGAAGACGTTGGATTAACTCCAAGTTCATTTTCAATTAGGCAGCAATCATCGTTTGGTTCTTCCACTACATTAAAACCTCAAACATATTTGAATGATACATACTTTGTGCAAAAGACTGGTAAAGCCATGATTAATTATCATTTCACAGGCGTAGGGCTTGCCTATCAGTCAAGTAATATTGCACCACAAAGCCAGCATTTAATGAAAAATCCTGTGAATCGAGCGTTATTGCGTGGTACCGATACATCACAAGATAACTTTATTTACTTGCTGAATCAGGTTGATAACACACTTTCATCTTTCCAGTTTGCATTAGAAAATAAATTAGCAGCATTAACGCCAGTTGAGTTTGAAGAGAATGTGACATTAATTGACATTGTTACGGTAAATAATCACGTCTATATCTTAAAATACTTCACTTTAACTCAACAATATACGATTGATAGATTTGATAGCGGTATATACATCGATAGCTCACAAACCTTCCCCATAAGTACTACAGGTGTAATCGTCGGACTGGATAGGTTTGACGGATATGTTGTGCAAGTGGTGTATGAGCGTCAAGATTACGGTCAATTTCTAGTGGTTGGAGGGACGATAACGGTGACTCCTTTACCCCCTGATTTTGTACCTGAATCAGATACACAAGTCGGACTACTTTATGATGTTGAAATCAAGCCCATGTATCCATTCTTTAGTTCTACGAGTTCGCCATTTGAGAAGATTCTTAATCGAATTTATATTGACTATTATGAGTCGCTTGATTTCTTCATTAATGGTAAATTAGTTCAATATCAGAATTTTCAAGAGATACAATTAGGCTTGCCACTGGTTCCTAAAACAGATACTGCTATATTTTCGCCAGTGGAAGGTTATTATAGATTTGATGGAGAGGCCATTGTTATAACACAATCGTCCCCATTTGATTTACAAATCTTATCAATTGGCTATGAGCTAACTATGGCAGTTATTTAACGGGGTCATTATGGGATTAGAAGCAGCAGGTTTCGCGATGGCAGCAATAGCAGCCGGAGCCACAGTTGGTAAAATGAGTGCTGAGAAAGAAGCAGAGCAAGCTAATTTATCAGCTATTAATCAACAATCAAAGCTTGCATCATTACAATATCAAGAAAAGAACTTACAAAACCTTGATGCGACAGAGAAAATATTACAACGTCAAGCAGCGCAATTAAGTACTCGTGGCGTGTCATTTTCATCACCTAGCTTTAACGCAATTCAGCGCGAAACTATAAATATCGGTTCACGTAAGCAAGGAAATTTAAATGCTGAGGAAGCATTGTTTAACCAGGGATTAGATATCGAGCGACGCAACGTCAAGACCACATTGCATGCCCAATTATTTGGTGATGCGGCGTCATTAGCTTTTGCTGGCCTTGGAATTGCTGAGAAGTGGCCTACACTTGGAAATGGTAGTAAATTACCTCAAGCTGAGGAAATATAATGGCCGGAGAATTAACCCAAGACAAAGATGCATACCCCATTATTAATCCGCCATCGCCGAAATCTACAGCCAAAGGCTCAATGGAGATAGCCCAAGTATTGGGTAATATTGCAGATAGAGCGGCTCAAAAGTCAGCGGACTATGCGAGTGAGGCTTCCAAGACAAATTTACTGCAAACTAAATCAATGCTTGATGATATCTCGGATAAATCACGCCTTGAGATGGCGAGAAGTCCTGAGCATTCAATAGCAATAGCTCAGAATGCCGAACAAACAGCGGAAAGAATCAAAGCTAACGCAAGATTAAATCGTGAAGATAAAGTTAATTTAGACTTGGCCGCTCATAATGTAACGCGTGAATTAAGTTTCAAGGCTCAAGAAAAGCAAATTGCAATTACGAATGAATCAGCAAAATATGCAACATTGTCAGCCTTCAATAGTACTCTGCAAGATATTAATAATAGTTTATTTACAAACCCAGAAGCGGCTGAGAAAACAATTGAAGCCCAATACCAGTCATTGGCAGGGCAGGTAAGAAGTGGAATATTAACTGCTGTTGAGGCGGCAAATCTCCATAAACAACTTGAACATGAAGTTGATAGAGCAGCTATTATTCTTGAGGGTTATAAGAATGAGAATTTAACGGCAAGTCATGTTAATGCGTTGCATGCGGCTAGTCCTAATCCGCAGCCATTTAGTAATGCTAATTTGCCTATGACGCATGACACAATGTTTCATGCAGACAGTCATTTGACGCATCTAAGTACGCAAGATATTAAGTCTAAATGGGCGACGGGTGAATATGTGCCGCCTCAACAATTAGCTGGCGTTAAAACAACTGAAAGTCTGCAATCTTTATTAGTTTATAAAGCAGGTGCGGCACAAGCGAGTGGTGATATATTTTCAGGTGTTTCATGGCCTGAATTAAAAAAACGCCTGGATGTATTAAAGAAATCTGATAGATTGAGCACTGAGCAATCGGGATATAAAGATAGATTAAATAATTATATTGTTGGCATTGAGAATGGGAATCAATACTCAAATTATATAAGTCAAACACCCGCAGGAAGTCGGGCATATTTAGACTTTTCAAATCAAAATGCCGTGATCGCAAAGCATGCTTATTTTGGCGATGAAGCCTCGGTTGAAAAACAAAGACATGATGCGTACATTGAAAACTTAAATGGGTTAGTTAGCAAAATTGATTCAGTTGGCATTGGTGCTGATGTTCCAGACCAATATAGAAACCCAATTCCCGCGCAATACGTTCAACCTGTTGTTGATGCTTTTAAGGCTGGCGCTAATCCTGCTCAAGCTATCAATAACATTGCTATTTTTAATCCTAAGAATCGGGCCTCATTAGCTAATTCCATCCCTAATCCACGCCAAGCATTAACTGTATATGAAACGGGGCAATTATTAAGTAAGGGCGCAGACCAAGGATTTTTAAGTGATTTCTGGCATTCGCAACAAGACTCAATGCCGACAGACGCCAAACGCTCGACATCTGGGAGTGTGCGCTCACAATTTCTTGAATTGAATGATAAACAAGGTAAATCAATTAATACCATTCGAGATACTGTTAATTCTAAGATGGCTAAGATTAATCAATACTTCTCTTCTCAAGCCAATAATAGAGTATTATTAAATGCTTCAACTGAGAAGGCCGTGCGTTATGTGCAATACATGGCAGAGAAGAATGGAGATGCCACGCTATCTCATATGGACGATTATGGGGATACGTATGTCAATAACATGCAAAAATCATATGATGTAGCTACCTCTTATAATTACATGCTGGATAGAAATATTATTCCGATTGATGATGCACAGATGGGGTTATTGTCAAAACATGCGATAAATTCTGTAGAAACTAAATTACATGAGTACATGAATGATGCTCAGGTAAAAGATTACATGAGCAAGAATCAGTTAAGATTGGTTAATACAACGTTGGGGCGCATAGAAGTAGTGAATGGTGCTGGTCAATTAATTCCTGATAAAGACGGTCATGCAGCCTATTCTGAACTTTATAATGCTGGAATATTAAATCATGCAGAGCACGCCCAAGCAAAAGAGGAAGAAGGCAAGCAATCATTAAGTTTTGGTTATAAGGGCTTTCTATGAGTCTTAATGCAGAACGCGAGATTGCGCCACAGGGTGAGATTCAGCCAAAGCCCAGCACTTTTTATTCTGCTACACAAGCATTTGAAAAACCATTTTATGAAGTAGGCCTCGCTGCGTCTGCGATTGGAGAGAGGATATCACCTGGATTGTCATCGCCTGAATTTCGTCGTGGTATGGCTGATAAAATCGATGTCATTAATAATAATCTATCCGATCCAAGACTTGGATTGGCACAACAAGGATTTAATACCGTATCAGGGATCGTTGGATCAATTGCACCTACTGCCCCATTAGGATTTGCTGGTGGACTTGTAGGTCGTTTTGCTATGGGTGCTGCTGGCATGGCGGCACGAGGTGTAGCGTCTGAAGCATTTACAAGTCTAGCTCAAAAGCCATTATCACAAATGGTCGCTGGTAATTATGCTAAATACTTTCCTTTGATAGGTGAGGCAAGTTTATCGGGCACAACAAAAGCAGCCGTTGAATCTTATAGTGCTTACAAGGGTTTTGTTATTCCTGAGCACATTGCAGAGAATTACCATAAAGAAAATGATACTTTAAATGTGCATCAAGCGATTAAGGATTGGTCGGCTGATAATTATGGATTCTTGATACCTACGGCATCCATTGCAGCGGGATACATTGCATTTAAAGCGGCACGTATTCCGGGCGTTAAACGTGCGAATATGGCAGAATTTCGTAAAAATCAAGAGGCTCATTTAAGAACTAAAGCCAATCCATTGACTACCAGTCAAGAAACTAATTTTGAAAAGAACTTATATAATGCTGTTAAAGAGGGAAAGATAACCCAAACTGAGCATGATTGGTATTTGCAATATTTAGAAAATCCACAAGACCACGAAGGATTGATGCAGTCATCAAAGAAAGTTCTTGATGAGGCACGCATACCACATGATGGCAATGGAAATCATTGGTTTGAAATCTTAAGCAATGAGGATGTAAACAATCTTAAATCTGCGGTGGCAGACCAATCATCAACTTATTTTAGTGGAACTGACGCAAGCACATTAACTGATTATGTAGTCCATAATCGTATGGATGCTATGCGTACTATGATGGCAGAGAATCCTAATATAGTGGATGGATTGCGAGGTTATAGTGACCATATCGAGAATAAGCTCGGTATGCGTAGTCAGCATTTCAAAGCCTTAGATGAAATCATTGATAGGCATTTACCCAAGGGATTAGGCAAGAAGGAATTATTTTCACAGAATAATATTTACAAACATTTGAAGAAAATGGGTGTACATGACGCAAGTGAAGTTCCTTACATTGTGCCTGAAGGCGTGCGCTATAAATTAAAACTTGCTAAGAAAATAGATGATATTTTATCTCGCAAAGGTGCGCGCTTTGAGCAATGGTATAAAGAAGGTTTGCATGAAAAGTTAAAAGAGGAATTGAAATCAATTAAGCTTTTGAACCCTGCGGATGAATTGGCTGATTTGCGCAGTAAATTATTTCCTAGTGGAGAATTGATTAAAAATCATAAGACCAAGAAATTCTATCATCGTCTAGAGGAGTTGTCGCAACTATGGTCTAATGCCAAACATTTGTTAGATAGAGTTAATCTTGAGGCTCAATATGGACGTCAAGAGGCTTTCAACAATATATTAAAGCATTTCCTTGATATGGTTGATTCTAATGCTCAAAGGCTGGCTAATCCTGCCAAAGTAACTGATTACATTAAGCGTCGAATCGAGGATGCAACACCTTTCGTTCCAGAATCCAGAATTGAGAATGATATTATTAATGATGAAGTGCGTACTTCATTTGAAGGTAAAGAGGTAAAGCGTGAGGGTGAAACGAAAGTAGATCCTACTGAAAAGACATACATGTTATTTGATTCCATGAGAAAACAGATTGAAGATTACGGTTCTGATTTAGACAAAGAAGAATTCAGTTTCATTGAGCAACGATATAATCAATTGAAAGATAATGAAGATGCTTTAAGTAAGCTTGTTGAATGTGCATTAGGGGGTAAATAATGGCTAAGCCAAAAGTCGCTAAGGGCACAAGAATAGATAAGGGTTGCATTGATGCCGCCAAGGCTGCTTTAAGTAACTTTACTGATGATGAATTACGAGATTATGTGAGTTCAGTGAATAATCGTGCATCTGAATATGAAGATATAGGGCGCCAAGACGCTGTTAATCGTGCGATTCAAGATATTAACAAGCAAGAAATGGAGATATTATTATCTCAGGCGGCAACAAAAGCCAATGATTCATTAAAGTTAGAGAAAAATTCACAAAAGATAGCATCCGGCAATGATTTGGATTCGTTTTTGCACATGACTAATAAAAATAAAGACCATAACATTCAAACGGCACGTTATAAATCAAAGCATCAATTATTTAATAATAGTTTAGGTAGATTGTCACCTGAGCAATATGATTTATTGCTTAAGGGTGAAAGCGACAATGAGATTTACGCGCATTTAGATGGCAAGAAATCATCAAATCCTGAGATAGCGGCAATCGGCGATATTCTAAAAGATTATCCAGAATTTAGAAATCTCAAGATGATTCAATCTAATGCATTGCAACCACATGAAATATCGGCTGATAGAAAGTTTAAAACTACTTATGACCAGGGGCGCGTTAGCAGCGCAGGCCAGAGTGTGATTACACAAGCCGAGAGCAAATCAAGAGTAAATCAAGAGTTAGCTAAAGAGTATTTTGTTAAGCGGCGCATAGAGACATTGGACTTAAAGAAGACATTCGGCAACACAAGTGGTGCTTTCGATTTGGAAGGCAACCCAAATATGGCGCGCATTACTGAGATTGTAGGTAAGACATTCGATAATATTGTGCGTGGCTCTTCGCAAATATCAATTAAATCTAGTGTGGTGAGAGATTGGGAAGCGGTGCAGCGTTCCAGAAGATTATTCTATCATGCAAAGGACTGGTCGACCTGGGGTAATTTTAATGATGAATTTGGGACTGGATCATTGTTTTCCGCGTTATTAAAAGATGTTGAGACTTCGGGAAGTTCAATTGGCATGGCAGAAATAATGGGTTCTAATCCTGATGCAATGTATAATTCTATGCGTCTTGCGACTATAGAATCAAAGCCTGAAACATCTATCGGTAAACTAAAGTATTCTGATGAACTTTATAAAAGTGTTAGAGGTTCTGACCAGACTATATATTCACCGAAACTAAACAATATCAAGAATGCACTCGTAACGTTGAGTACGATGAATAGATTAGGGAAGTTGCCTATTCAAAGTATTGCAGACGTGGGTCAAGTTGCGGCATTTGCACAAAGATTTGGGTACTCATATTGGTCAAATTACTTCGATGGCATAATCCATCAATTCGGTTTATTCCCAGATGAATCTAGAATTAGATTAGCAAAATGTTTGAAGATGGATTTAGATGTGCATATGGGGTATTTAGGTAAATTTGCTGATGCTACAAGCTTTGGAAATGTCACAAGTAAAGTCACGAATGCATTCTTTAAGTATACCGGGATGAACGCCTTAGATAAAGGAAACGTATTGAGTTCGGGTGCTGCATTAATGAAGGGCATAGGTCATGATGCAGGAAAGACATTTGCAGAATTAGGTGAGCAGACACGCAGTCAATTTGAGAAATTTAATATAAATGAGCATGAATGGGATGCGTTGCGCTCAAAAGTTGATGATGAACTCTTTGGCCCTGAAACAGTGGATGGGTTATCAAGTTCTGAGATTCGAGAGCTTTGGAATCAAAGCGATAAATTAACGCCATTATCTGGCTATCGGGATGCATTGTACAATAAAGTATTTGGTATGTTTAATATGGCAAAAGAAAACACTGTATTAAATCCAGGTGCGTTTGAATCCGTGCTCACTGGTGGCAATTTTGCTAGCCCTGGCAGTAGTGGTGGGATTTTGCTATCTATGTTCAGGCAATTCAAGCAATATCCTATTGCATATTTCAGGCGCATTTGGAATGGAGGAATGAGGGATTTTGATAGTTATCAGGCGAGATTGATGTATGGTTTTACATTAACCGCAGGAACTATGATGGCTAATTCTTTGAGTATTATTCTTGAGTCAATAGCACAAGGTAAATCCCCTCCTGATTTTAATAAAATGAATGCTCATGAGAAGATGAAATTTTTAGTGAGAATGGTTATACCTGGTGCGGGCATATTCATGAAGGTCATGGATCCACAAAATGAAAGTAAGTATTTAGCTACGAATTTGCTTATGTCGCCATCGATGAATTTGGCCTCTGATGCACTGGCCACAGGATTTGCTTTAATGAGCGGCAACCCTAAGCAAGCCAAAAGTGCGGTTAAGGATTTTGTAAAGAATGCAAACCCTATTAGCTCTATACCTTTTGCTGATCCCTTTTTCCAACAATTAATGGGTGATAAACCCTATTTAGAGCCAGGTCAAAGACCACTATTTTAAGGAATAATCATGGCAGATTTACCACAACAAAATACCATAGTTCAGTATTTGGCAGACGGTGTTACTACAACTTATATCGTGCCCTTTTATACGCCAATTGAAACATCGGGTCAGCCTGATTTAGATGTGTTTACTCAATTGGCATCTGCCACACCTGTTCCTGCTTCAGATATAAATGAATGGAATGTTGCGTATACTTATACCCCAAATTTAGACCCAATTACGGGAGGTATAGTCACATTTAATGCGGATTATATTCCGCCGAATGGTTATGTAGTAACAATTGTGCGTGATGTTTCGGCCTCACTTGATGTAATGTTTTCCGATGCTACAACATTTAGTGGTATTACACTTGATTTGGCATTAGATAAACTACTTTTAATTAGCCAGCAAAATAAATCCTATACTTTAGAGCGCAATATATCGTATATTGTAAATTCGTATCTTCCTGAATCGACTATTTCCGCTAATGTACAAATACCTGTACTTGAGTCGCAGCAAGTATGGATGGGTTCTAGTAATGGAGTTATAGCCGCAACATTAGAACAATCCTCAGATACATCTACATTGCGCTCAGAATTAGCTAATGAGCAGCCTGTAACTAATGGCGCGGCGTTAGTTGGTTATTACGATACTACAAACGAAGAGCCAACTAC
>Ga0209624_10001091_pt1 | contig 22369 bp, 20 predicted proteins | sample JacPinW_OM2H0_O1_FD_188565 | JGI IMG/M metagenome (GOLD analysis project Ga0209624, IMG submission 188565) | Forest soil microbial communities from Algoma, Ontario, Canada - Jack Pine, Ontario site 1_JW_OM2H0_O1 (SPAdes) (version 2) | ecosystem: Environmental > Terrestrial > Soil > Boreal...
GGACTTAACGTACCAGCGTACCCCCTTCCGTTTTCTCCTTGTGTCGAGCTTGGCTGGAGATTGGCATTTGACAACTGGGGTAACGGGTATGCGCAAGAGGGAGCACGTGCGGCGCTGACGTTTGGTTTTGAAACAGTGGGAATCAAGGAAATCGTTTCGTTTACTACCAGAAACAATCTTCGCTCTCGTCGGGTCATGGAGCGAATCGGCATGAGCTACGATTCCCAGGGTGACTTCGATCACCCAAGAATTGCCGCAAATCACCCTTTAGGAAGACACGTATTGTACCGCAAGGTGAAAAGCGCCTGATTGTGCCTGGCCAATCGGATCAGGAGGGGTCGTTCAACGACCGCGAAGGAGACTTGCTTCGCACACTCCAATCGCATCCCCAAAAATCGCGGTTTATTTCTTCGAAGTTTTTCTGGCAACCTGCCTCTGGGCAGAAGCAGCAAGCTTCCGAACTTCTTCAATGGTTAGCGTACTCGGAGCAACCAGTCCTTTTCCGGCGAGTAGCTTGATCTTTGCTGAAGTAATCGGGGCGGGCGGTTTGGTCGGCGTCTTCTTTTTGGCCATGTTATGCCGGACGCCAATCATACCTTCATGGTAACACAATAGTAGTGTTCCAAACGGAACTCCTGTCGCTCCATATCGTAGCCTCGCACCGACAGAACCTCGGAAACACGCCGGTCGCCGGACTTTCTTTCGAGCTGCACAACCAGGTCCAAAGAATCCCCAATATTAGCGTTGATCGACGCATAAGGCAGGTCTATTCCACTTTGAAGGACGCAATTAGCGAACCGGGCCAGGGCCTGTTGTGCAGAATTCGCGTGAACGGTCGATATAGTCCCCGAGTGTCCTGAATTTAGAAGCTGAAGGAGGTCAAACGCCTCCCCTCCCCGAATCTCGCCCAGTATGATCCGGTCGGGCCGATGACGCAGGGTGGCCTTTAACAGCTCGCGAACGGTCACTCCGGGACTTCCCGGCTGAGCCTGACGGGCCTCGAATCGGACCAGGTTTGGCTTGGTCAGATGAATCTCGGCGGTATCTGCGATGAGTACGACCCGGTCTTCATCCGGAATTTCAGTGGCGAGGACGCCAAGCATCGTCGACTTTCCCACGCCCGTACCCCCCGCTTATCAAGATGTTGTGTCGCTTTGAGAGTTGTTCCCTCAGAAGAGCCGCGAGGTCCGTGTCGAGGGTACGCATTTGGACCGGATCGTCCATCTTGAAATCGTGCGACAAAAACTTGACCGCGCCGATGGCCATACCAACCCCAAACAGAATCCCGGCGAGAAGGCGTTTGGACGAGCCTTCCGAGAAAGCGAATGTGAGCCCTCCGACGACGATTGAGACAAGGGACAGACCTCGGGCGATTGTCGTAGTAAATGCCGTCATCAGGACGTTCGCAGCGTTTTCCCAGGGGGATCCGCCCTGCGCCTGCGCGTACGCCGGCGCTGCGAGGATCAGATAGACAACCACCATGGTCACAAGAGCCCGGTTCCTGGCCAGCCAACTTCGAAAATCTCTGAACTTTGGTTTCATAGGTTTCATATTTTTTCGACTCCTGAAAACTGCCGCGAACAATAGGGTGCGGTGCCCTGCTCTGTCCAATACTTCGTCGTCGCGGTCCTATCGCCAAAAGCTATAACTGGTGGAAACGAAGTCTGAGGGAACCCACAAACGTCTCAGGGATCGGCGCGCGACAGCTGCTTCTGAGCCGCATTTGTGTCCAATAACGTGGCAAATTTCGGACCTCATCGCATTTTAGTCGCCCGGTCCTAACGACTTTCTTATACGGAGACTTGTACATTTCAGGGCGTGTGATCTGACCGAGGGACTTGTTAGTCGAATCGATAAAACCTTGGCGGCTGCGAATCCAGCCGGCAGTCTCTGCGAGGAAAGGCAAAATGAAACGCATCTTTCATGTAAACACGAACATTCTGAAGGCTCTTCTGGCTGTGAGCCTGACGTCCATGCTGGCGACAGTCTCAAGAGCTCAGGACCAGACTCAAACGCCAACTACAACGACTACCACGACGGCCGCAGAAACCGCGGACTCGGGCACGAGCACCGACTTGTTCATCATGCTTGGCTCTGATTTTGACCGGCCAGGGCTGCTTCCCAAGGCGAACTACAACATTGGAATTGGCCATACGTTCGACTTTCTGAAGAAGGATCCGATCGGAGACGAACTTACGTTTGCCTATACGTATGAGGATGCCGGCCCAGGTTTCTGGCATTCGGACTTCGGTTCGCACACCGAGAGTGCCGGGGTCATGAAGAATTTTGGTCTGCCGAAGACGAAAGTGGTCACCGGGTACACCTGGGTCCAGTTGGGAATCACTAGCTTTACGGGGTTTCCTCATGTTGAGAATCATTTTTACAACGGTGAGTCGTTGGGCGCGGTGATTCATTTCACGGAGCACCACTCCATCTGGGTTCAGGAATCATTTAACAAAATCTTAACGGTTCCCTGGTACACGACCACGAGCATCGGGTACACCCGAAGCTGGTAGATGGACATGCGCGTTCTTCTTCGAGAAACTATGGAGGACGGTTCGAATCTATACAGTTGTTTATCCCGGATGAATAAAATCTTACGGCATCTATCGATCGGCCTTGTCGTTGTGGCCGTAGCTTCCAGTATCGTGCTGCTGGCAAGCGATTCAAACATGCTTGGTGGTCTGGACAGGTGGGCTTCACCGATTTCAGCCGTGCCGTTGCTCGCGGTGGGGCTGGCGTTCCTGGTTTTTCAGCCGACGATCCGCCCGGGCTGGGCGGAGTTGCTCAAGAGCGCACTGCTCGCTGCGACCTTTCTGCTATGGGGAGCCGTACAGCTCATGCCACCGACTATTGTGTCAAGGAGGCTGGGCAACCTCGTGATCGCACTCTACGTCATCGAACTCGCCTGGACGATTCTTTCCAGTCTGAAGGCAACGAGGAAGTCAGTTGAGTAAGAATCTGGAAAATGCGGCAACTCGTAGCCACAGCGGGAATATGGAGCTAGACCCGGCGTTTTGTTGGCAGGCCGTGTGCAGCCGCGACCGCCGCTTCGATGGTCGTTTCTTCGCTGGAATAACGACCACGGGAGTCTATTGCCGATCCATCTGTCCCGTATCGTTTGGTTCTCCCAACAACGTCCGCTGGTTTCACTCGGCCGCGGTCGCAGAGACGGCTGGCTTTCGCCCGTGCAAACGCTGCCGCCCCGATACATCACCGGGAACCGCGGCATGGTTCGGCACCTGGGCGGTGGTCTCTCGTGCGGTAAAGCTGATCTCACACGGTGCGTTGAATGACGGCAACCTCGAGCAGCTGGCCGATCGTGTGGGAATCGGCTCACGACACTTACGGCGGCTATTCCAACGACATCTGGGCTCGTCACCTCTGAAGATTGCGCGATCGCACCGCGTGCAAATCGCCAGAAACCTGATCTCTGAAACGAATCTGTCCTCGAGGGAAATTGCCCGGTGCACCGGGTTCGCGAGCGTCCGCCAATTCAATCATTCAGTGAAAACGACATTCGGGCAGTCTCCTACCGAGCTTCGACGACTGCGACGGTCTTCAGAGTCGGCAGCTGCAATAAAATAAGGTTCAGGTGGGCCTTACGGCAGGGTCAAGAGCGCGGGTTGGGGCGCTGACCGCGGAAGCTCGTATTTCTCGGGCGCGCAACACGCCGAGCTGAGCCGCGAAATGTCATTGCGCATCTCAGGTGCCAGCTTCAAGTGCATCAGCGTCTCGCGCAGAATGCTCGCGGTGGCTCGGTCCTTTGGTATCACTAGTCTGTAGTGCATCCACTTCCCCTCACGTCTCGACGCGACGATGCCCGCCCGACGCAAGTAGGCAAGATGTCGTGAGATCTTCGGCTGGCTGATTCGCAGGATTTCAACGAAGTAGCAGACGCAGATCTCGCGATCCGCAATCAGATTGAGCAGCCGCAGGCGCGTCGTGTCCGCAAGCGCGCGAAACAGAACGTCGAGTGAGGGATTCCTCTGTGCTTTCATTACGCCCCCAGTATACAAGATATGCGCCTTGACATATATGAATCGTCCGCGTAATCTGCAATCGCATGCGGATGTCCATATATATGAGCCTTCGTCGCGATGCCGAAAAGCTATAACGCGCTGTTCTTGTGCACGGGGAATTCGGCGCGGTCCATCATGGCCGAGGCAATCCTGAACCAGAAAGGCAGGACGATGTTCACGGCCTATAGCGCCGGGAGCCGTCCGACCGGTGTCGTGCATCCGGAAGCGCTGCATCAGCTCGAACTGGCACACTTACCCACCCAAGGCTTGCGTAGCAAGGACTGGATCGAATTCGCTCAGCCAGGCGCGCCGGAGCTGCACTTTGTCTTCACCGTCTGCGACAACGCCGCGAAAGAGGTTTGCCCCATCTGGCCTGGTCAACCCATGACGGCCCACTGGGGCGTTCCGGATCCTGCAGCGGTTGCAGGAACGCCCGGTCAGATTGAGCGCGCGTTTCGCGATGCATTCATGATTCTTGACCGTCGCATCAAGCTTTTTCTTTGCTTGCCCTTAGCGAGCCTCGGCACTCTCGCTATCAAGAGAGGGATCGACCGGATAGGAACGCAATGACCGCTTCCCTTCCACGCCGCCTCACCGCGGAATTCGTCGGCACGGCGTTCCTGATGGCTGCCGTCGTGGGCTCGGGAATCATGGCAGACCGTCTATCGAACGGAAATGCGGCTTTGGCCTTGCTTGCCAACACGATCGCGACGGGCGCGGCCTTGGTCGCGCTGATTCTGACGTTCGGGCCAATATCGGGCGCGCACTTCAATCCTGCTGTGACGCTCATGGATGCCATGGAGGGCGGTCTAACGTGGGCTCAGGGTTCGGGATACATCGGAGCTCAGATCCTGGGAGGGATGGCTGGAACTATGGTGGGCCAGCTGATGTTTGGCCTTCCGGCCATCTCGATTTCGCGCCACCTTCGAAGTGGTCCCGCCCAGCTGCTCAGTGAGTTCGTGGCCACTTTCGGTTTGCTATCTGTCATCTGGGGTTGCTCGAGGCTTCGGTCGATCGCCGTACCCTTTGCCGTCGGCGCATACATCACCGCGGCGTATTGGTTCACCTCTTCGACTTCGTTCGCAAACCCCGCGGTTACGATTGCGCGATCGTTGAGCGACACGTTTACCGGAATCAGGCCCGTTGACGTTCCGTTATTCATCGCCGCCCAGCTGCTTGGAGCGCTGGCTGCAACCGTTCTGTTTCGATGGCTGGTTCCCAGTCGGCCACGGGAAGCCAAGAATGTACTTCTTACACACGACGGTGAAATGGCTGAGATGGAGGTATCGGGGAGCGGTTCGCGGTGAGTATTCGGTTTCTCCTGCGCGATCTGTCGACCGATTCAAGGAGACTGCGATGAGTGCCGAAGACGTACGCGAAATTGTAAAAGAAAAGTACGGACGCGCGGCGACGCGTGCGGCCTCGGGACAGGGATCTGCGTGCTGCGGTAGCAGTCCCGCCTCTTCGATGAACGGGTGCGATCCGATCACCTCGAACCTCTATGGTGTAGCCGAGGCGGACTCGGTGCCGGAGGGTGCGCTGCGAGCCTCACTCGGTTGCGGCAATCCGACCCTACTCGCAAAGCTGCAGCTGGGTGAGACCGTTCTTGACCTTGGCTCTGGCGGAGGAATCGATGTCTTGCTTTCTGCACGTCGAGTCGGACCAACGGGAAGAGCGTTTGGTCTTGATATGACGGATGAAATGCTCGCCCTGGCAGAGGAAAACAGACGCAAGTCGGGTCTAACCAACGTGGAGTTCCTGAAAGGCGAGATCGAGAATATTCCGCTGCCTGACAATAATGTGGACGTGATCGTTTCGAACTGCGTGATCAATCTGTCGGGCGACAAAGACCGGGTGCTTCAGGAAGCTTTCCGAGTCTTGAAGCCGGGCGGCCGTCTCGCGATCTCTGACGTCGTGGTTCTTGGCGAGGTGCCGCATGAGATTCGCCACAACATGGAGCTCTGGGTGGGATGCGTCGCAGGAGCACTCACGGACGTGGACTACCGGGACAAACTTCAAACGGCAGGGTTCGAGGCTATCGAGATCGAACCGACGCGCATCTATAACATCGCCGATGCCAGGGAGTTTCTCGGTGCGGCGGGTCTGGACGTTAATACCATCGCGTCGCAGGTTGAAGGCAAGTTCATCAGCGCGTTTGTGCGTGCGCAGAAACCTGCTAAAGCCGTTAGATGATCGGCTGCCAGTTCTGAAATTGACTAGCCGTCGGGTTTCGATCTATCCGTAACGGCTGAACGGCGATGAGTGCCTGGACGCATTTCAGTGGCAACGAAAGTCACAACACGGTCTGGCTTCGGCACTCCGGGAAATAAGCCTCGATCCAAAACTCTAGGGTTTGATCGTGCTGTCGCGAATCACCGATGAGAATTACTCTCAACTCCTTCACGTATCGATCCCGCAGAATCTCTGGATCGAGATGCGCACTCAACTCCTGAACTTCGACGTACGTGTATCGTTGCTAATTCCTTCGGAAGAGGTTATTGAGGAGACTACCGTGAGGGCATTATACGGCTTCGTCGCGCTTTCACTGTACCTCTTCCCCGCAGTGGCTCTCGCCCAGCAGGGCGATGGCCAACAGCAACCGCCGTGCATGCCTGGAATGGCAATGCCTGGATGTCCGGACTCTTCTGCTCAAACCGCCGGTACTGGACAAGCTCCGGGCATGCAAATGGGCCAAACCGGCCTGTTGAGTATGCAAGGGATGGAGCCCCAGACCTTTCTCCAGGCGATCGCTCACCACGCAACGTCCGGTACGAGCGCGGAGCCAGACTCAACACCAACGCCCATGATCATGACCCAAAAGGGTCCATGGATGCTCATGTTCCACGCCAACGTATTTGTCGTTGACGAGCAGCAATCCAGTCCGCGTGGCCAAGACAAGTTCTTCTCGACCAACTGGTTTATGCCCATGGCGCAACGCGAGCTAGGAGTCGGAATCCTCACGATCCGCTCCATGCTGAGCCTCGAGCCAGCCACGATCACCGACCGCCAATACCCTCTGCTATTTCAGCAGGGAGAGACCGCGTTTGGGCTGCCCATTGCCGATGGCCAGCACCCTCATGACCTCTTCATGGAACTGGCTGGACTTTACGATCTCAAGCTGGACGAGAATACGCTTCTGTCGTTCTATCTCGCCCCAGTGGGCGACCCGGCGATTGGACCAACCGCCTATCCACATCGTGCTTCCGCTTTCGAAGATCCCGTTGCAACGCTTGGGCACCATCAAGAGGACTCCACGCACATCTCAGATGACGTCGTCACGGTCGGTTTGACCTATCGGATCGTACGGATTGAAGCTTCTGGCTTCCATGGCCGTGAACCCGGCGAGGATCGCTGGAGCATCGACCAAGGCTCGATGGACTCATGGTCCACTCGTTTGACCGTTCAGCCCGGAAAGAACTGGAGTGGGCAATACTCCTACGCGCGCATAACGAGTCCAGAAGCGCTGTTTCCGACTGACAATCAAGAGCGAATGACCGGGTCCATCATGTACAACCGACCGCTTCACAACGGAAACTGGGCTAGCACGCTTCTTTGGGGGCGCACGCGGTCACTTGAAGACCGCTCAACCTTCAACAGCTACTTGTTTGAGTCCTCCGTCCGTTTTCATACTCGGAACGATGCCTGGACGCGCATCGAAAATGCCGACCGGTCCAATTTATTGATCCTTGGCGAGAATTCCCTGCCCCCTGGCTTCGTTGAGAGACCAATCGGGCACGTTCAGGCCTATACCGTCGGCTACGACCGTGACTTCGACCTGATTCCCGATCTCGCTTCTGCTATCGGCGCGCAGTTTACGACGTACGGCGTGCCAGACATATTGCAACCCATTTATGGTTCCCATCCCGTCGGCGTCGCTGTATTCGTGCGGCTGCGACCGTTCTCAGGGCAGCGGAGGTAAACAAGACATCCTGGAATCAGATTCGCAAACCGTGAGGACCGAGCGGGGACACGAGTTCTTGCAACGAGCGCGCCGGGACGCATAGACTCGCAGTGTTACTTTCACACGGGGAGTTGCGCACCCATGGAACGCGATCGGGTCCGCATGGAAAGTCTCGCAAACGCCCTGCGGTTGCTTGCCTGTCTCGCGTTAGCATTGGTCGTTTCCGCTAGGCTTGACGCACAGGTCACTGATTTCGACGCTGTTGCCTCACGGTTGTCCGCGTCCGTTTCACTGTCGTCCAAAGGTCTTGAGATCAAACCAAGTGTGCTCGTGGCAGATTTCAGTGAGACGCACGGAGGGGTGAACCAGCTGGGAGCTGAACTCGCGAAGGAGCTTTCCCGGTCGCTCGCGACGAACGCCAAGGATTTTGCGGTTGCTGAACGAGATAGCAAATTCGACGCTTTCATGCGCGCCCGATTATCGACGCGGACCGACAACGGCACTCTGGCAGTCGAATGTTCTGCAGGACAAGCGGAACCGAGCATCGTGGTAGATGGATTCTTTGATAGCTTGGATGATCGAGTCGTTCTGCGAATCAAGGCCACGCGACGTGAGGACAAGAAGGTCATTTTCGATGAACGGGTTTCGCTCCCGCTGACTCCGGAGCTGCAGTCGCTGGAATCGAAGCCGATTCCAATCAGGGATACCGCGAAGGAGGACATGGTCTGGAACCGTCCGGGTTTCACGACCGCGGAGAGCGGACCCGAAATTCCACCCGTAGAGGCAGGAGACAAAGTTTACACGCAGCCTCGATGCCTTGACTGCCCAGCTGCCCAGTACTCGGACTCCGCTACAGCCGCCAAAATCCAAGGGACGGTCACGCTCAGCGCGTTGATCGATCCCCAGGGTCGCCCCGCCAGGATCATTGTTGTGGACGGACTTCCCTGCGGACTGAATGAAAAGGCGATCGAGACTGTCTCCGGTTGGAAGTTCTCACCCGCGGAAGGGTCTAACGGAAAATCTACGGCTGCTTGGGTGAAAATCCAAGTGTCGTTTCATCTCGCGTCCTAGTGGTTTCGCGCCGAGCCTTGCATTATCCGGCAGGACCGCGTGTTGGAAAAAAGGGCGAAGCGGGCGTAAAATCCGCGAGTGGGGGATGAAACCTGAAATCTGGGACTAAGAGGAACAGCAATGAAAGTCCAATCTCCCTACTCGTGGTATCCGGCATATCTGGCTGCTGCTCTCGAGACGGACTTTTCCCAACTGTATCAACGAGTTGACCTTGCATTGAGGGCAATCGAGAAGAGACTTGACGGCCCCAAGAATCTCGATGACGCCGAGTTCACCGAGATTCGACATGCTCTGCGGGCACTGCAAATGCTGAGCACTGACGAAAACTTCTAATCGAATGCCCGTTCCGGTGCTGTTTTCGTTCCTCTTACAAAACAGGAATCACAAACTCTGGTGCCGTCCTTTAGCGTGTAATCAATCCGGCGGGTCGGATCGATTTCGGCACCACATTTCCCGCAACGGTCTTCGGCTGGATCGATCATAAGTGTCCCTCCCCCATTAGATCACAGCCCGCGGTTCGGAGTATTACCCGCACGTTTCTCACTCGGCTCTGCTCTGTTACTGGCAATAACCGGTAATGCGATTGTCCTGAGTCGGCGCGGGTTCGAACTCTCCCTCGGATTCGCGCCCTCGGTCCCCTACGTGTGATGCGACGAATTGCGTTCGCGCGATCCTTTTCGGTACGCTGCGAGCCATGGCGGAACGTACTGTTAAGATCAATCGCGCTCCCGTGCTGGCTCTGTGGGCAAGCACCGTTGCGGAGCGATTCGGGTTCGACAAAGACGAGGCGCTGTCACTGGGCAAGGCCGTGACGGGTCTCACCGCCCAATCCAAGGGTCGCCGATTGGGAATATACAAACCTGCTCCGCAGGGAGCCAAACAAGCGCACGCTCGAAAACGAGGAGAGGAGTTCTTCGTTGATATTTGCGGGCGGCAAGTGCCCGCGATCAATACGGCGGAGGGAGTTCGAGCGGTCGTCAAAGACAAGCCCGTCGAAGCCAGGGGCGCGGAGCGATACCTTGAGAGCAAGTTCGGCGAGTCGCTTGAGTCCGTGCGCGCCGCTATGCGAGCGCTCGCAAAGGCCTATCGACCGGAGCAGCTCAAGGACAACGCATTCTCACTCTACGAGAGATTTCGACCCGCAATTCCAGAAGGGGTAACAGGCTGGGGAGCCAAAGGGGCTCTGGATCTGAGTCGCATCGAATCTTTGGCCCCACAGAAGTGACGGGCGAAACCGGCTGCACGACCGCAGCTCAGACGTTCTTTGATTCGCTCTTCGGGACGCTTCAGAAACAAGAGACTATTTGCTAGGAATGAAGCCTAGGATTTCCCGGACCCGGTGTCGATCGGAAGTTTCCCGCGGGCTGCCTCCATTCTTCTGGAGCCATGCATTAAAGTCCTTAATCTTGACCGAATGCTCGACGGGGATATTGAGCACGGATACCCGCACCGGGTTCAGGCCCTCAGGAATACCGTCGGTCCACTCGTCTGAGCGAATTGAAGCAAGGCCTAGCGCGACGGCTTCAAAAAGGGTCGCGGCCGTGACGTGGACGGAATGATCCACCCCGGCGAGATCGCGGATGGTCACTTTGCAGGAGCGAACCGGCATTTCGGGAGGATATCACCTTCGCTATTTGTTCGCCATAAGGGAAAAGATCGCCCGGAACGCCGCGTTTCACTTCCGAAGTCCGCCCGAATGACGCACATCCCCCTCCCCCTACGGAGTAAGCCCCCATTTGTGGGGTCTGCCCAGAGCTGCAACTGAGAAGAGGACGGCGGACGTGACGCACGAAATGCGGTTACCTGAGATTGCAATATTGTCGCTGTACTCCGCGCGATACCCCCTCCGACCACCCCGGAGTTGAGCGAATAGCCCTAATAGGAGAGCCACCGCGGGTCAGCTAGCTCTTCGGCACCCACGTAGACTGAATCTGCTCCAGCGAAAAGCCTCCGTGGACCCTTCCGCCGAGCGCGTAGTTGTACAGCGCCACCTTGTAAACCAAAGTCGTCGCCGACATCACCGCGATGACCACCTGGAGATATACCAGTAGCACGGCACCTGTGGCTAGAATGGCCGCTGGAGACAGCGACTGGCTGTTCCGTACTGCGAACCACAAGCCGATTCCCAACGACAAGGGAATCATAAATATCAGGGCGGTGCTGACGCCGGCCGCCACGTCTTCGCCCCAGGTCTTGCGGAATAGTTGCGCCGATCTTCGCACGGCCTCAACCGGCGACAGGTTATCGAACGCGAGCACTGGCACGATGAAGTACGTCGCCATTCCCCAGGCCAATCCGATCAACCTGGTCAGAAGTTTCCCGAGAATCCCCACGCGCTCGGAGATCATCTCAAGGACCATTCCGACCGTCGCCGCCAGAATCGCCCATTGCAAAATCGTAAACCGACGCTCCCATGCCAGTGCCAGTCCCTGGTGCATTCTCCAGGAACCACCGGCCATGCGGTTGTTCGCCACCGCCACAAGCGCCACGTTGCAAAACGTCACCACAAAATAGCTAATCGCATAGAACAGGAATAGCAGCATATACAGGAAGCCTCGATGCGGCAGGTCTGCCGCCGAGCTACGGGGCGGGAGTGCGCGAAGTTCCGGCCGGCACGCAGCCACGTACCATCCGCCCAGCATCGCCAGCGTCAGCATCGAAATGAGCGCCGACGTCAATGGCAGCAAAACTAATTCCTTGTCCGAAGCCAAAAGCACCAGGCTCTGTCGAGCCAGATTCCAACTCGCCTCCAGTTTTCCCATGTTCCGCAGCCTCCAATCCCTGCCGGACCCTAGGTTGTCGCCGAACACAGCGGAAACGCCCAGCGAGCCTCCATTTTTCCGAACCCTCTCGCAGCGAGCGATAGTACTCGGCCATGCCCGTTTCCAAGGGCACAACTGGCCTTCTCGCACGTGACGCAGCTCAGGAAGGAGAATTCCGCGCGGCGCGGTTCGGAGCGCAATGCAACCGTGAGATCAGGAATACGAAGGCTTAATGGGGCGAACTGCAGGTAAAATTCGCTGCCTCGTTGATATTGCCTGTGCCGTTGTAGCGGGCAACCTCAGGATAGGGGCAGAGAGGGCGCGTGCGATCGACCTTGCCAGCTGTTTTATGCGCGGCGATGATTCGCGAGGGAACCTTACCTTGCTCGACCCACCGTTCCATCACGCCGACCTTGTCAAATGTGTCGGGGCCTTCCCCGCCCCAGCAGTGTCCCATGCCGGGAACCATGAACAGGCGAATCCAGTTGGAGCCTGCTGCTGAATCTCCGCTGAGTTTCATTGCCGATTTGTAAAACTCGATGCTTGAGCCCGGGGCTACCTGTTGATCGGCCCAACCGTGATAAATCAGCAGCTTCCCGCCGTGTTTGGCGAACGCGGCAAGATCGGGATCCATCTCATCGACACCCTTGTCGATGGCGTTCGCTTTTGCGGAGTCCCGATCCATATCGAACGTCCGCCAGTCCCATTTCGGATCCTGGTAAACGATATAGCGAAACTGATCCATAAAGAGGTCGACGGGATTCGGACCGCCCACAAGGCGGCCCCATTCGAGCTCGGTCCCGGGCTCGAGCCGAGGGAACAGGACATGGCCTTTGGAGTCCGTGGCTGGGCTAATGATGGTTTGCGCGGTTTGAACTTGGCGCGGTGTGAGACAGTCAGGTCCATCAGGTCCCTTGCATAGGAGAGCTTTGAAGTCGACATGACATTTCTCGGGCTCCTCGATGAGGCCGTCCTTAAGTCCGTCGTTTGCATCGCAGGCATCGAGAACTGCGCGGTGAATCATCGGGTACTTCGCCGGCGGGATGTAGTCGGCGGGATCCTTGAAGGTTCGTTCCGCTAGCCAGAGCGCCCATGCGTTGCGACGAACGTTCGCCGGATCGCCAGCGATTACACCGTCAAACTCGTCCGGATAGCGGTAGGCCTGCAGGAGACCTTCTCGTCCGCCAGCGGAGCAGCCATTCCAGTACGAATAGCGGGCGTCGCGGCCATAGTAGGCCTTTATGAGTGATTTGGCTTCGACGGTCATCTCGCGCTCGGCGCGATAGGCGAAATCAATGAACTTCTCCGGGTGGCCCAAGACGAAACTGGCGCCCCTGTCGGGGTGGCCGTCGTCCGTTGCGCTGGTTGCGTAGCCGCGGCGGAGTGCATCTGCCAAATCCTCGTAGGCGGTGGAGGAGATGGAACCTCCCCATCCACCGTTTCCGACCGCGATGAACTTGCCGTTCCAGCCTGAAATCGGGAGCCAAATCTCGGCGTGGATGTCCGAATCTGCCGTGGGTTTCAGATTTGCGGCAACGCGACAAAACGCTGGGAGGTCGGGAAGCGTCGTCGTGCTTCCGGCGGGTGTGAAGTCGCCAGCGTCGGCAGACTTCGCAAGGGTAATAGAAACCGTTGGCGAGAACAGCTTCGAGAGACCCTCACAGGACTGCGCCTGGAGCGCCGCCGGCACGAACAGGGCTAGAAGGACCAAAAAGAGCATCCGTCCTTGTGTCATGAGAGGAAGTATACGTGGTCGCATCTCACCTAGCGAAGAGGACGGAAGAATTCCCGGATGTCCTGTGCGAGAAGGTCGGGCTGCTCCAGGGCGGCAAAGTGTCCGCCTCTGGGCATAACGGTCCACCGACGGATATTGTAGCCGCGCTCAGCGAGCGCGCGCGGCGGCACGGGGATCTCCTTGGGAAAAATGGCCATCGCTACGGGAGGCTCGACGCGGTTTGTGGGTGATAGCTGAAGCGGCTGCTCTCGCGTTTCATAATACAGGCGGGTTGAGGAGTTTATGGTATCGGTAACCCAGTAGATCATCACGTTGGTCAGGAGTTCATCCCTTGTGAAGATGTGTTCTAGATCGCCCGAGCAATCACTCCAGGTTCGGAACTTCTCGACGATCCAGGCTGCCAGACCGACAGGCGAATCGTTAAGCGCGTAACCCAGAGTTTGTGGCTTCGTACTTTGTTCATGGCTATAGCCACCCTCAATGTCCCACCATGCTCGGAGTTCCCCGAGGTAGGATTTTGCAATCTCATCCTCCGGCGTTTGGTTCAATGTGCCGCCGAGCAGAAAGCGACCGGCAATGTAGTTGAGGTGAATCCCGATGACGCGTTTGGGATGGTCGAGACCGAGAGACGTCGAAATGGCTGAGCCCCAATCGCCTCCCTGGGCGCAGAAACGCTCATAACCCAGTTCCGTCATCAATCGGGCCCAGAGTCGAGCCACCTTGGGCGGATTCATGCCCCGCTCCTTGGGACGGTCAGAGAATCCATAGCCCGGTAACGAGGGGACGACCACATCGAAGGCGTCTTCTTCCCTTCCGCCGTGCGCCGCCGGATCAGTCAGTAGCGGTATGAGCTTCACCATTTCAACGAAGCTTCCCGGCCAGCCATGCGTAATGATGATTGGCAGTGGTTTTGGATACTTGCTGCGCACGTGCACAAAGTGGACGTGGAATCCATCGAGTGCGACCCGGTACTGAGGGAGCTGGTTCAGGTGTGCCTCTTGTCGCCGCCAGTCGTAGCCATCCCGCCAGTAATCAGCCAGCGACTTCAGATATCCGAGACTCGAGCCCAGCTCCCAACCGACGTCCTCGAGCTCGTCCGGCCAGCGCGTGGCATCGAGCCTGCGCTTCAGATCCGCAATCAGCGCCTCCGGCACATTTATCGTGAACTGTTCTATAGCCATTGATCCGCCCTCAAGCAGAAGTAGATACGTCCCGGTCGCAAATTGTCACTTTGCAGGAGCGAACGGGCATTGCGAAAGGATACCATCCTCGCTTTCCGCTGCATTCCTGACAGGGTCGATTTTCTCGCGGATTTCTCGCTTGCCTATGTTGTTGCTCCTGTAGACGCGTCCAACTCGCAGCGATCGTCGAGAAACCGACAGACGTGCGACGCGTTGGCCCGAACTCTCGCCCCCGGTCCTTTTGGGCCGAGGTCTGAGGCCAGTTTGCCTCCATAACGGCGTCGCTGCCGCGGGTGCGCTCGCGGGAATAAAACAGTTGTGACTGGCACTGCGACCTCTTGGTAGAATAGCGAAATCGGAGCTTCCACAATGGCTCTTGCGCGCGCGATCAATTTTCTCTTGCTCACCTGTGCGTGTGTCCAGTGGGCGAACGCGCAGGCCGAACCTCACCCCCCAGCTCCGGCCTCCCTTCGGTCCGTTGTTTCGGCCGACGACACCGGAGTTGCGCCTGGCCGGTCTGCGCCAACTGAGACAGTTCAGCTAATCGTTCCAAAAGGCATGGCTGTTCAGGTCGCGCTTGATAAGGAAGTTCGAGTACGCAGAGTGGGTCAGCCCATCAGAGGACACGTCGTCGAACCTGTGTTTGCGTTCGACAAGCTCGCGGTACCGGTGGGCACCGAAGTCACAGGTCGAATTACAAAGATTGGTGCCGTCTCTAAAGGCAAGCGCACGCTCGACGCCCTGGACGCTGAGTTTACTCCGGCTCGCAGAATTGATGTCGAATTCGACGAGTTCGTACTTCCGGATGGAAAGCAGCTCCCAATTCACACCTTCGTGACTCCGGGATCCGGCCAGGTGATTCAATTCGTCGCGGCGGCCCAAGTCGACAAGAAGAAGGACGTCCGAGATGCTGCCGCTCGAAAAGCGAAGCAGGCCAAAGAAGAAGCGAAACGCGACTGGGACTCCGCTTTGGAGCAGGTCAAACAACCCGGAAAGGTTCACCAGATCGAGCGATATGCTGTCGCAGAGCTTCCGGTGCATCCCCAGTACCTCGATGCTGGCACGGTTTACCTGGCCGAGCTTCTTGAGCCGCTCGATTTCGGGACCGAGCCGCTCACTCCAGAACTCGCAGCATCGCTCGGATCTGCGCCACCGGACGGCAGCTTCGTGCGTGCGAGGCTGGTAACGCCGTTGAGTTCGGCAACTTCCCAGAGGGGAGATGACGTGGAAGCCATGCTTTCGCGTCCGCTCTTCGATGGCGAGCGCCTGATTCTGCCGCAGGGAGCGATATTGAAGGGTTCGGTGATCCAGGCCCAGCCGGCACGTGAACTGGGCCGCAACGGCCAGCTCCGGTTTGTCTTTCATGATCTGGTTCTGCCGAGCGGGCTCAACCAAAAGGTGAGTGCCGTTCTCTCCGGAGTCCAGGCCGGCAAAACCGAGAACCTCAAGCTAGATTCCGAAGGAGGGGCGCAGGCCACCTCTCCCAAGTCGCGCTACCTGCAAACGGGCATTGCACTAGGATTGGCTGCTGTCTCCGCCGCCGGTGATGGCGACGCCGATGTACTCAATAAGGCCGCGGGCGGTGCCGGAGGATTCAAGCTTGTAGGCATCGCGGTGGGAATAGCGGCTCGTTCGAATTCTCTGGGCATCGCCATGGGCACGCTGGGCGCGAGCAGATCGATCTACATGCATTTTATTGCGCGCGGCTGCGACGTCATCTTCGCCAAAAACACCGCGATGCAGATCGATATCGGTGTTCGTCCCCCACCCTCCGCGAAACCTTCGCAGCAATAGTCTTTCCGGCTTCTGCTGATTGACCGTTCGAATGAAGCAGCCCAGGCGCCCACCACGGTAGATTAGGAACCGGTTCGCAGTGTTCAATAAATGGCTCGGCGGGCGGTCGTCACGCGTCGACCCAGGCGACCACCGGAGCGTAGGATGTTAATACAGGAGCTTTAGTCCGAACTGCAGAATCCGTGGCGGCACCGAAGTGCTAGTGATCAGCCCAAACGTCCCTTGGGCGATTGCATTGGCATCATTGATCGGCGGATTGAACTGAGGGTGGTTGAACGCGTTGTACAATTCGCTCCGGAACACGACGGTAACCGCTTCTGTGATCTTCGTGTGTTTCTGAATCGAAATATCCCAATTGAATTGACCTGGACCGGTAATGATTCCAATAGCAGAGTCTCCAAAACCACTGCCGCCACTGGACTCAGCGCAATCTCCCTGAATTGTGCCGCCGATGCAAGGTTCCGGACCAAAGGCATTCGGATTGACGTAATGGCTGAGGCGCGAGCGAACGCTGCCGGATGTGGCGACCGGAATCCCGGAATGGCAAACCCCGAGCGAATTGCACCGGACCGGGTCCGCGAGATTTGCCCTGGCGCTCCAGAACAAGCCGGCCGGATTGCTACCCCAATAAATTGTCCCTCCCGAGCTGTCAACAATCGTAAAGGGCTCACCGTTTTGAACTATGGTTACTCCGGAAATATTCCACCCGCCCAACACCGCTCCCTTGAATCCCGACTTGTTTGGCGAAGGGAAATCGTAACTGTAGCTTACGACCAAGCGCTGAGATCGGTTGAAGGCGGCAGGCCCGTACTGTTGGCGAAAATCGAGAACGTTGTTGCTGGTTGCGCCACCAGAAAGAATATTCCCGGGCTGTGCAAGCCCCCCTCCGGATTCCGACCCATTGATGTTCGTGATCAGTTTGCTCCAGGTGTATGACGCCTGGAACAGGAGGCCGTGAGAGGTGGAATGTCGTAACTCGGCCTGCAAACTGTTGTACTCGTGGTCGCCCTGGGTGCTTGTGGTCAAAAGGCCAGCCGGATCAAAGCCCAGATACGTAACGCGTCCCAGGACGTTGGTGGTCAGGTTCGCGCCGATGGGCTCGGAATTGTCTGCATCGTTGAAGGGCAAGACCCCAGGCGTCCCGACGTGCCCGGATCCTGCGATCAGCGCGGAGTTTTGCGGATCGATCGGCTCGTTCGGAGCGCCAGAAACGAGGTGCGCGATATTAATGCTGCGCCCCCAGTCATACAGGTGCGTGCCATGGGTTCCGACGTAGCCAATTTCAGCGATCCAGCTGCCCCCGAATTCGTACTGGAGGTCGAGGTTATACTCCTGCACCATGGGAGTTCCGATGGATTCTGCGATCCTATCGCTCAGCAAATCCGAGCCCCCGATAACGACTGGCCCGTAGATTGGGTCTATGCCGGATGCGCTCACGGTGCGAGGCGTCCAGCCGGGAGAACCCGCGCCGAACGGATTATCCAGAGTCTCGGCGGGGGACGTGCCGACCGAAGCCGCAAACGGGGGCATAAACGCCTGGTTGATGCCCAGAAGATTCCCATACACGCGATCATAAAAAATTCCATATCCTGCCCGAATCACGAAGCGATCGCCAATCGGCTGCCAGGCGAATCCAATCCGCGGCGCGAAATTCTCAAGCGGAGTTCCATGCACGAGCGTTTTGTTGGAGCTGACAAAGACACCTTCCGCACCATTCGCAGCAGTGTAGCCGCAGGGTTGACCGCAAACTTGCGAGTTCGCCTTGTAGTTGGAAGGAACCACAAAACCGGCAAGGGTACCGGCAGGGTTACCCAGGAAAAATGAACCGTCATTCGCGAGCGAGGCCTTGCTCGTCCAAATGTTCGTATAGAGACCTGTCCGGTCCGATAGATTGCCGTCGAATTCCCAGCGCAACCCGAAATTCAATACGAAGTGTGATGTGGCTCTGATGTCGTCCTGAACGAAAGTGGAAAATCCATTCGCGCGAAATTCATGATGGTTCGGGTTGTCCGGAGCCAGACGTGTTGTCTGGTTGTAAACGATTCCGCTCCCAGCGAATGCCGGGCATGACTGCGTCCCGGACAGCCCGCAATTCGTTCCCGGTGTTCCGCTGGCACTCGTTAAAAAGTCATCCACGTTTCCAAATACCATGAGTCCCCTGCCGTCGTCGGGCAGTGACACATTCCATTGCGTCCGCTCCGCTTCAAACCCGGCTCGCAGCGACTGCCTGCCGCGGCTCCAGGAGATCTGATCCGCATACTGATAAACGTTAAAGTAGTTCCGGTTTGCCCCATCCAGGTACGCTCCCTGTTGGAACCCGCCCCAAGGATTGATCGATCCAAACCCGTTGTTTGAACCTACGACGATGGCGGGCAAAAGATAGAAGTCACGAACTGCATTTGGCGCCGCGGGACAGGGAGCACCGCTGTTGATCATCGGAATTATGCCGACGTCGCAGGCTTTGATAGCGATATCGTTGGCACTGTTTGTCGTCTCGCGCTGGTAGGAGAATCGAGCCTCGTTCACCAGGTGATTGGTCAGAAGCGAAGTAAGTTTCAAAAGAGCATCGCCATCGGTGTACGTTGCATCTTCGGGCGCGCCCGGCATGCACCCGCCGCCAAGGCAATCGAATGGCTGGACCTGGGGGTCACGCGAGAAGAAGTACTTCTGGGTAAGAGTGTGCTTGGCCGAAATTATGTAGTCGGTGTTGACGAGAAACTGGTCCTCATTCGCGATCGCGGGCCCCTCAACACTGGTCAGGCATGGAGCAGCGCACGAACCGGGACGCGAAGGTACATAGGACCCGCTGGGAACATAGTAGCCGTCATTAAAGCCACTTTTCGGGCCAGGGGCTCGCAGGATATTGATGGCGACCTGATTGATGTTTGATCCATCGGAGGCAACTGGGACGCACGTACCGACAAACCCGAAGAAACAGTCTGTCTCTCCGCCGAAAACGCTGCCGAGATACTGTCTGTAGGTTTGCCCGTTGCAGCCGTCGGACCGGTTGCCGCACGAATTATTGAACGGCGGCATGCTGATGCCGGATGAGAATCCCGTGACCAGACCGCTTGATCCGACCGCGTTCACCTGCCGGGTTCCCTGATAGGAACCGAAGAAGAAGAACTTGTCTTTTTTCAGCGGAGCGCCGACGGTTCCGCCGAACTGATTCTGCCTCAGAGTTTGAGGTGTGTCGGCCAGACCTGCCGCCAACTGCTGCTGTTTCAAGAAAAAGTCGTTTGCGTCCACCACATTGTTCCGAAGAAATGCCCACGCGGCGCCGTGAAACTCATTGGTGCCGCCCTTTGTGACAACGTTGATGCTGGCGCCGGGATTTCGCCCATAGGAAGCATCATACTGGGCCGTTTGAACCTTGAACTCCTGAATGGCGTCAGGATTCGGAATGCCGATTCCCGGGAAGTATCCGGATTGTGCCGCGCCGCCGCTAGCATAATTGGTGATCGACGCCCCATCCATCATGTAGTTGTTCTGATCCGAACCTGAGCCGTTCACGTTGACGTCCTGCGTGCCGTTTCCAATCGCCGCGGCATTGGGAACGTTTGCGACCACGCCCGGCGCTGCGGCCACAAGCTGCGTGTAGTTCCGCGTGCTGAGCGGCAGATCGGTCACCTCTTGGGTTCCCACCAACTGCCCAAGGGTGGCGTTTTGTGTTTGCAAAGCCTCGCGAGAGGCAGTCACGGTGACTCTTTCCGACTGCTCGCCCACTGACAGGCTCTGGTTTAGCTCGGGAGTTTCAGTGACGTTGACAACAATGGCACGGACCTCGACCGTGTTGAACCCCTCGGCGGAGAACATCACTCGATAGCTCCCGGCGGGTAGTAATGAAAACGTGTAGCTTCCGCTTGCGTCTGTTGTGGTCGTGCGGGACTGTCCGGTACTGAGACTAGCGGCCGTTACCGTCGCACCGGAAATTACCGCGCCCGAGGAATCGGTAACCGTGCCCGTAAGCGCACCGGTTCCGGACGTCTGCGCCGGAGAAGGCGCGACGAAAATCAATAGAACGGCAAAAAAAGCCACGAATGGCAGGACGCATCCTGAGCCCGCCAAACGCGACCCCATCAGGTGTGTCCCGAACGCGTACCAGGTTTTGTTTCCCAATTCGTCATTTCTTCAGCCCTGCCTCCCAGTTCTGCGCCACAATAAACGGAGGCTGCGCTGTTCGGTCCGGAGGCACCTCGAAAAGGAAGCGTTTGCCATCAGAGGCTGGCTCCGCAGTACCGATTACGCCGAATTCGGGACGTACCACCGGAGTCTGGAATAGCACCTTTGGAACTCCTGCCTGAAACACGAGTCCAGACGTGACGTTGACCGCCATCAATTTCCCGTCGAGCGCTACGTAAAACAATTCGCGCCCGTCGGCCCTCCAGCGAGGCTCGACTCCGCCTGCGGTCGAAATCAACCACTTTGGCCCGTCGCTTGAGGATTCCCGAGGGGAGTCTGGCGAGAACGGCCGCACATAAATCTCGTAGCGGCCCGTCTCGTTGGAATAATAGGCAACCCAGCGTCCGTCCGGAGAAAAGTAACCCTGCCCCTCGTCAAACTCCGTCCGCAGGAACGGGATTGGTTTCCTGTGACCATCGAGGGGCAGAACCCAAAGATCGGAGTAGCGCTTGGAATCAATCGTGAAATACAGGAGAAAGCGACCGTCGCGGGACCAGCTTGTTGCAACCATATTCGCGTCCGACTGGAATAGAAGCTCCTCCTCCTTCTCGCTGTTAACGGCCTTCTCATACAGGCCAAACTTACCGCCCTGAGTGGAAACGAAGATAATCCGGCTGCCGTCCCGAGACCACGCCGAGGAATAGGAATTGAACGCTCCGAAACTAAACCGCGTCGTCGTGCCCCTCAACAAATCCACCAGCAGAATAATCGAACCAGGATGTTGGGCATCGATTGAGTGCACGCCAACACGAGTCCCATCGGGAGAAAGTGCAAACTGCAGGAACAAACCCGGCTCCCCGACCTTCCCGATGAGCTTTCCCTGCCTGTCGTACCACGCCAGTTGAGCATCTTGCGACGAACCGCCGCCGGTCCGGTATACCAGCACGCCGTTGTTGGAAACCGAAAAGTACGGGTAGGCGGCCAGGAATCCGACGTGCTCGGCCACGGTGACGGGATCGCCTGTGAGCTCCAAGTGGCGCGCATCGAAGGGTTGGGCCAGTAGGGCGCCCTCGCGGACAAAAAGCAGCTGACCGGTGTCGGGGTCAGCCGACGGAGCGTAAGCGGCCTGTTGATCAGTCTCGACGAGCTGTCTTGAATCCTGTTGTTCGGGCTTGGCGTCGAGCGAGCCGACGTAAATGCCCTTTTTCGCCGGCGCAGTCGAATCCATCCAGTAAATGAAATGGCGCCCATCCGGGAGGAACGACGGAAACGCCTGAACCGTTTCCCCACGGGGCGCGTTCCGAGCGGTTACAGGTGTCGGCGTTCCCCCGTTCGCGGAAACCCGCATTAATATCACGTGCCCAGCCTCATTCGATTCGCCGAACAAGATTACGTCGTCTCGATTCCAGGAACCGCCCTGTATGTCCTGGGCCGTATCGCACACGGTTTGCGCCGGTCCGCCCGACACGTCGATCTTCTTGAGTTTCCCGTTGCCGCCAAACGCGATGAACCGGCTGTCGGGCGACCAAAAAAAAGGATCGTTGACTGCCGATTCTGATCCGGGCAGCGGGCGAGCCTCGAGTGAATTCAGAGGACGGAGCCAGAGGCGAAGAACGCCGTCGGAGCCTTTTGCAGCGAAGGCGAGCTGCCGGCCGTCGGGTGACACTGCGAGCGTGCCAAGGAAGGATAGGGTTGAACTTTCAGGCACGGGAATCTCAAAACGCACAGGTTCAGTCGCACCGGAGGCGGCCTGGCGGGATCGCATAAACACGGATCCCGAC
>Ga0209624_10001092_pt1 | contig 22333 bp, 18 predicted proteins | sample JacPinW_OM2H0_O1_FD_188565 | JGI IMG/M metagenome (GOLD analysis project Ga0209624, IMG submission 188565) | Forest soil microbial communities from Algoma, Ontario, Canada - Jack Pine, Ontario site 1_JW_OM2H0_O1 (SPAdes) (version 2) | ecosystem: Environmental > Terrestrial > Soil > Boreal...
GGTGGAGATGGTCATGCCCGGGGACAACATCAAGATGACGATCGAGCTGATCAGCCCGATAGCCATGGAGGACGGGCTGCGCTTTGCGATCCGCGAGGGCGGCAAGACCGTCGGCGCCGGCGTCGTGACGAAGATCCTGAAGTGACCGACAGTGTGCGCAGCGGGCAAAAGTCACGTCTTTTGCCCGCGACCCACGAAGTAATGTCCGCTGAAATCGCCGCAGGCGATTTCAGCCACATTGAACAGGCCAGTAGCTCAATTGGCAGAGCGGCGGTCTCCAAAACCGCAGGTTGGGGGTTCGATTCCCTCCTGGCCTGCCAGCGACTGACATGACGGACGACGTAAAGGCACAGGAACCCGGCACGGCCGACAAAGCGAAGCTCACCGTCGCGGTGCTGCTCGCGCTCGCCGGTGTCGTCGGCTACTACCTGCTGGCGAACCAGCCGGGCTGGCAGCGCTGGCTCGCGGTCGTCGCGGGCCTGGCGGCGGGCGCGGTGGTGGCGGCGTTCAGCTACTACGGGACGGAGTTCCGCCGCTTCGTCGAGCTGGCGCGCGTCGAGCTGCGCAAGATCGTCTGGCCGGCGCGTCAGGAGACGCTGCAGACGACGGTCGTGGTGTTCGGCTTCGTCATCGTGGCGGGGGTGTTTTTCTGGGCGCTCGACCTGGTGCTCGCCTGGGCGACGAAGTTTCTTACCGGGCAGGGGAGTTGAACGTGGCCTTGAGATGGTACGTCGTGCACGCCTACTCGAATTTCGAGCATCGCGTCGCGGAGTCCCTGAAGGAGCGCATCCAGCGCGCCGGGCTCGCCGAGCGCTTCGGCGAGATCCTGGTGCCGACCGAAGAGGTCGTGGAGATGCGCGACGGGCAGAAGCGCAAGAGCGAGCGCAAGTTCTACCCCGGCTACGTGCTGGTGCAGATGGAGATGGACGAGGAGACCTGGCACCTGGTGCGCGACGTGCCCAAGGTGCTCGGTTTCATCGGCGGGACCCCGGAAAGGCCGGCCGCGATCACCGACAAGGAGGCGAACCAGATCCTGCGCCGCGTGGAAGAGGGCGTGGACAAGCCGCGCCCCAAGGTGCTGTTCGAGCCCGGCGAGGTGGTGCGCGTGGTGGACGGGCCGTTCAACGACTTCAACGGCGTGGTGGAGAGCGTGAACTACGAGAAGAACCGCCTGCACGTGGCGGTGCAGATTCTCGGGCGCTCGACCCCGGTCGAGCTGGATTTCTCTCAGGTCGAGAAGGCCTGAACGGACTGAATTGTGAACCAGGTGCGGCCCGCAATGGCCGCGTGTTTTGAACCGACATCCTTTTAAAGGGAGCCGACAGGCGCTGGAACCTTGAGGAGAGGTGAGTAATGGCCAAGAAAGTACAGGGCTACATCAAGCTGCAGGTGCCGGCAGGCTCTGCCAACCCGTCGCCGCCCATCGGGCCGGCGCTGGGCCAGCAGGGCGTGAACATCATGGAGTTCTGCAAGCAGTTCAATGCCCAGACCCAGAAGGTGGAGAAGGGCCTGCCCATTCCGGTGATCATCACGGTGTACACCGATCGCAGCTTCACCTTCGTGATGAAGACCCCGCCGGCCGCGGTGCTGATTCGCAAGGCGATCGGCATTGAAAAAGGCAGCGGCACACCCAATACCGCCAAGGTTGGAAAGATCTCGCGCCAGCAGCTCGAAGAGATTGCCCGGCTCAAGCAGCCCGACCTCACCGCCGCCGACCTCGATGCCGCGGTCCGCACCATCGCGGGCAGCGCGCGCAGCATGGGCGTCGACGTGGAGGGGGTGTAGCCATGGCACTCACTAAGCGTGGCAAGGCCTGGAAGGCCAAGCTCACGCCGGGTCGGCAGTATCCGGTGGAGGAGGCCATCCGCCTGGTGAAGGAATTCGCCACTGCGAAGTTCGCCGAAGCGGTGGATGCGGCGGTGAACCTCGGGATCGACGCCAGCAAGTCCGACCAGCAGGTGCGCGGCTCGACCGTGATGCCGCACGGCACGGGTAAGACGGTGCGCGTGGCGGTGTTCACCTCCGGCAAGAACCTGGAGGCGGCCAAGGCGGCCGGCGCGGACATCGTGGGACTCGAGGATCTCGCGGCGCAGGTCAAGGCGGGCGAGATCAATTTCGATCGCGTGATCGCCAGTCCCGATGCCATGCGCGTGGTCGGGCAGCTCGGCCAGATCCTGGGTCCGCGCGGGCTGATGCCGAACCCCAAGGTGGGTACGGTGACCCCGGACGTGGCCACCGCGGTGAAGAACGCCAAGTCCGGGCAGGTCACCTACCGGGTGGACAAGGCCGGGATCGTCCATTGCACGATCGGCAAGGCGAATTTCGAGGTGAATGCGCTGAAGGAGAACCTGCACGCGCTGATCGCGGACCTGCAGAAGGCCAAGCCCGCCTCCTCGAAGGGCGTGTATCTGAAGCGCGTCACGCTGTCCTCGACCATGGGGCCGGGCGTGATGGTGGATCAGGGAACTCTTTAAGTTTGATGAACTTCGGTGGCGCGCGGGCGCCACCGAAGTTTCAATCCCGCGCGACAGCGCGTGGGAAGCAGGCCGGTGCGCTGATTGGCGCCGGCCGTCATCGAAGACCGCAGGCGAGGGACGGGCGTGGGCCTCATTGGCCTGATGTCCGCGGCCCTCTTAATAGAACCGCCTGCGCAGATGGTGAACCGCTTGTCGCATCGAGGATGCCTCGAGGCGTGGAGGTCACCGTCGTGAGCGAAGTGATCTTCTCACGTAAGAGGAGAGATGAATGGCACTTAACCTGGAAGACAAGAAGGCGCTGGTAGCGGAAGTGGCCGACGTGGCGGCGAAAGCCCAGTCGGTCGTGGCCGCGGAGTACCGCGGGCTGACGGTTTCGCAGATGACCGAGCTGCGTGCCAAGGCGAGGAAGCAGGGTGTGTACATGCGTGTGGTCAAGAACACGCTGGCACGCAGGGCGCTCGCTGGCACGACGTTCGAAGCGGTGGGACCGAAGCTCAAGGGGCCTCTGGTGCTCGCTTTCTCGAAGGACGATCCGGGCGCGGCCGCGCGCGTGGTGAAGGACTTCGCGAAGGTTCACGAGAAGCTCGTGGCGACGCTCGTGTCTCTCGGCGGGCAGGTACTGTCCGGCGCGGAGCTCGAGAAAGTGGCGAGTCTGCCGACTCGCGAGCAGGCGTTGTCGATTCTGCTCGGCGTGCTGAAGGCGCCGATTCAGAAGTTCGTGCGCACGCTCGCCGAGCCGCCGGCGAAGCTCGCACGCACCGTCGCCGCCATCCGCGACCAGAAACAGGCCGCTTAGCGCCCAAGCAAGTCTTAAGTCAACGTTTCAGGAGACTCAAAATGGCTGTCAACAAAGACGAAATCCTCGATGCAATCTCCAAGATGACGCTCATGGAAGTGGTGGAGCTGATCTCCGACATGGAGAAGAAGTTCGGCGTCACCGCCGCGGCCCCGGTGGCCGTCGCCGCCGCTGCCGGCGCGGGTGCGGCTGCCGCCGCGCCCGCCGAGGAGCAGACGGAGTTCACCGTCACCCTCAAGGAGTACCCGGCGGACAAGAAGGTGACCGTGATCAAGGTGATCCGCGAGATCACCGGGCTCGGTCTGAAGGAGGCCAAGGACCTCGTCGAGGGCGCACCCTCGACCGTCAAGGAGGCCGTGTCCAAGGCCGATGCCGAAACAATGAAGAAAAAGCTCGAGGACGCCGGCGCGAAGGTGGAGGTCAAGTAGACCTTTGCCGCTGCGCCCCCATTGCTGTCCGCGGCGCGCGCCCCAGGCGCGCGCCGCGGAAACGGCGTGGGGCGATTTCGATTGACGTGACGACGCGCGTGGATTTTTTGCCGGCCGCTGCCTTTGCGGCGCCGAACCTGAGGTGAACACTCGATGGCTTATTCCTTCACCGAGAAGAAGCGCATCCGCAAGAACTTCGGCAAGCAGGCGAGCATTCTCGACACGCCCTACCTGCTGGCCATTCAGCTCGACTCGTATCGCAAGTTCCTGCAGGTCGACAAGGCCGAGGACGCGCGCGATCCGATCGGCCTGCACGCCGCGTTCCGCAGCGTGTTCCCGATCTCGAGCTACAGCGGCAACGCTTCGCTCGAGTACGTGAGCTACCGGCTCGGCGAGCCGGTGTTCGACGTCAAGGAGTGTCAGTTGCGCGGGCTCACCTATGCGGCGCCGTTGCGCGTCAAGGTGCGCCTGATCGTGCTCGACAAGGAGGCCGCCGGCGCCAAGAAGCCGGTCAAGGACGTGCGCGAGCAGGAGGTCTACCTCGGCGAGCTGCCGCTGATGACCGACAACGGCACCTTCGTCATCAACGGTACCGAGCGCGTCATCGTCTCGCAGCTGCACCGCTCGCCGGGCGTGTTCTTCGATCACGACCGCGGCAAGACGCACTCCTCGGGGAAGCTGCTGTTCTCGGCGCGCATCATTCCCTATCGCGGCTCGTGGCTCGACTTCGAGTTCGATCCCAAGGACTGCGTGTTCGCCCGCATCGATCGCCGGCGCAAGCTGCCGGTCACCATCATCCTGCGCGCGCTCGGCATGAACGAATCCGAGATCCTCGCGACCTTCTTCGACACCAACACCTTCTACATCAGCCGCGACGAGGTCGCGCTGCAGCTGGTGCCGCAGCGCCTGCGCGGTGAGACCGCGACCTTCGAGATTCGCATCGGCGACCAGGTGATCGTCGAGGAGGGCCGGCGCATCACCGCCCGCCACGTACGCCAGCTGGAAGACGCCAAGGTGACGCGCCTGCGGGTGCCGCGCGAGTACGTGTACGGCAAGGTGCTGGCGCACGACGTGGTCAACACCGACACCGGCGAGATCCTCGCCAAGGCGAACGAGGTGCTGACCGCGGCGTCGGTGGAGAAGCTGATCGAGGCCGGCTTCATCCAGGTCAATACGCTGTACGTGAACGACCTCGACCGCGGCGCCTACATCTCCGACACGCTGCGCATCGATCCCACCAAGACGCGCCTCGAGGCGCTGGTGGAGATCTATCGCATGATGCGCCCCGGCGAGCCGCCCACCAAGGATGCGGCCGAGAACCTGTTCGCCAACCTGTTCTTCAACCCCGAGCGCTATGACCTTTCGGCGGTCGGGCGCATGAAGTTCAACCGCCGCGTCGGCCGCAAGGAGATCCTCGGCCCCGGCATTCTCTACGATCTGAAGTACGCGAGCACGCGCACCGACGAGCTGTCGAAGCGCCTGGTGGCGCAGTACGGGCAGATGTCGGACATCATCGACGTGCTGCGGGTGCTGATCGATATCCGCAACGGCAACGGCCAGGTGGACGACATCGATCACCTCGGCAATCGCCGCGTGCGCTCGGTGGGCGAGATGGCGGAGAACGCCTTCCGCGTCGGTCTGGTGCGCGTCGAGCGCGCCGTCAAGGAGCGCTTGACGATCGCCGAGACCGAGCCGCTGATGCCGCAGGAGATGATCAACGCCAAGCCGGTGGCGGCGGCGGTCAAGGAATTCTTCGGCTCCTCGCAGCTGTCGCAGTTCATGGACCAGAACAATCCGCTCTCCGAGGTCACCCACAAGCGCCGCGTCTCGGCTCTGGGGCCGGGCGGACTCACCCGCGAGCGCGCCGGCTTCGAGGTGCGCGACGTACATCCGACCCACTACGGCCGGGTGTGCCCGATCGAGACGCCGGAAGGCCCGAACATCGGCCTGATCAATTCGCTCTCGGTGTACGCGCGCACCAACAACTACGGCTTCCTCGAGACGCCGTACCGGCGCGTGGACAGCGGCCGCGTCACCGATCGCATCGACTACCTGTCGGCGATCGAGGAGGGCGAGTTCGCCATCGCGCAGGCGAACGCGGTGCTCGGTCCCAAGGGCGAGCTCACCGACCAGCTGGTGTCGTGCCGCTTCCAGAACGAGTTCACGCTGATGCCGCGCGAGCGCATCAACTACATGGACGTCTCGCCGAAGCAGATCGTGTCGGTGGCCGCCTCGCTGATCCCGTTCCTCGAGCACGACGACGCCAACCGCGCGCTCATGGGCTCGAACATGCAACGCCAGGCGGTGCCGACGCTGCGCTCGGAAACGCCGCTGGTAGGCACCGGCATGGAGCGCCCGGTGGCGATCGACTCGGGCGTCACGGTGGTGGCGCGCCGCGGCGGCGCGGTCGATTCCGTCGATGCCTCACGCATCGTGGTGCGGGTGAACGACGATGAGACCACCGCCGGCGAGCCCGGGGTGGACATCTACAACCTCACCAAGTACACGCGCTCGAACCAGAATACCTGCATCAACCAGCGCCCGCTGGTGAACGCCGGTGACGTGATCGCGCGCGGCGACGTGCTGGCAGATGGTCCCTCGACGCACCTCGGCGAGCTGGCGTTGGGTCAGAACCTGCTGGTGGCGTTCATGCCGTGGAACGGCTACAACTTCGAGGACTCAATCCTGATCTCCGAGCGCGTGGTGGAGGAGGATCGCTTCACCACCATCCACATCGAGGAGCTCACCTGTGTGGCGCGCGACACCAAGCTCGGGCCGGAGGAAATCACCGCCGATATTCCCAACGTCGGCGATGCGGCGCTCGCCAAGCTCGACGAGGCGGGCATCGCCTTCATCGGCGCGGAAGTGAAGGCCGGCGACATCCTGGTCGGCAAGGTGACGCCCAAGGGCGAGACCCAGCTCACCCCGGAGGAGAAGCTGCTGCGCGCCATCTTCGGCGAGAAGGCCTCCGACGTTAAGGACACCGGGCTGCGGGTGCCGCCCGGCATGGACGGTACGGTGATCGACGTGCGCGTGTTCACGCGCGACGGCGTCGACAAGGACAGCCGCGCGCTGTCCATCGAGAAGGCGGAGATCGAGCGGGTACGCAAGGACTTTGCCGACCAGCAGCGCATCCTCGAGGACGACCTGTTCCAGCGGGTGCGCGACATGCTGCTCGGTCAGAGCGCCGCCGGCGGTCCGCACAAGCTCAAGAGCGGCACCAGGATCAGCGCGGAGTACCTCGAGGAGGTGCCGCGCCAGGAGTGGTTCGAGATCCGCCTCGAGGACGAGGAAGCCAACTCGCAGCTCGAGCAGGCTTCCGAGCGCCTCAAGCTGCAGCGCAAGGCCTTCGAGAAGCGCCTCGACGACAAGAAGGCCAAGATCACCGCCGGCGATGACCTCGCCCCGGGTGTGCTCAAGATGGTCAAGGTGTACCTCGCGGTGAAGCGCCGCGTGCAGCCCGGCGACAAGATGGCCGGCCGCCACGGCAACAAGGGCGTGATCTCGACCATCGTGCCGGTGGAGGACATGCCGTACCTCGAGGACGGCACCCCGGTGGACGTGGTGCTGAACCCGCTCGGCGTGCCCTCGCGCATGAACGTCGGCCAGGTGCTCGAGACGCACCTGGGCTGGGCGGCCAAGGGCGTGGGACTGAAGATCGGACGCATGCTCGAGCAGCAGGCGGCCGCCGCGGAGCTGCGCGCCTTCGTCAAGCAGATCTACAACGAGACCGGCGGGCAGAAGGAGGACATCGACAGCCTGAACGATGCCGATCTCACCCAGCTGGCGAAGAACCTCACCAATGGCGTGCCGATGGCCACCCCGGTGTTCGACGGCGCCAGCGAGGAGGAGATCAAGCGCATGCTGAAGCTGGCGGACTTGCCGCTGCACGGCCAGACGTATCTGTATGACGGCCGCACCGGCGAGCGCTTCGAGCGACAGGTGACGGTCGGCTACATGTACATGCTGAAACTGAACCACCTGGTCGACGACAAGATGCACGCCCGCTCTACCGGGCCGTACAGCCTGGTCACGCAGCAGCCGCTCGGCGGCAAGGCGCAGTTCGGCGGCCAGCGCTTCGGTGAGATGGAAGTGTGGGCGCTGGAAGCTTACGGGGCTTCCTACACGCTGCAGGAGATGCTGACCGTGAAGTCCGATGACGTGAACGGCCGCACCAAGATGTACAAGAACATCGTCGACGGCAACCATCAGATGGATGCCGGCATGCCGGAGTCCTTCAACGTCCTGGTGAAGGAAATCCGCTCGCTGGGCATCAACATGGAACTGGAGCAGGACTAAATGAAAGACCTACTGAAGCTTTTCAAGCAGCACGCTCCGGTCGAGCACTTCGATTCGATCAAGATCGGACTCGCCTCGCCGGAGATGATCCGCGCCTGGTCGTACGGCGAGGTCAAGAAGCCCGAGACCATCAACTACCGCACCTTCAAGCCGGAGCGTGATGGCCTGTTCTGCGCCAAGATCTTCGGTCCGGTGAAGGACTACGAGTGCCTGTGCGGCAAGTACAAGCGCCTCAAACACCGCGGCGTGGTGTGCGAGAAGTGCGGCGTCGAGGTGACGCAATCAAAAGTGCGGCGCGAGCGCATGGGCCACATCGAGCTCGCCAGCCCCACCGCGCACATCTGGTTCCTGAAATCGCTGCCCTCGCGCATCGGTCTGATGCTCGACATGACGCTGCGCGAGATCGAGCGCGTGCTGTACTTCGAGGCGTTCGTGGTCATCGACCCGGGTATGACGCCCATGCAGCGCGGCCAGCTGCTGACCGATGAGATGTACCTCGAGGCCATCGAGGAGCACGGCGATGAGTTCGACGCCCGCATGGGCGCGGAGGCCGTGTACGAGTTGATGCGCACCATCGATCTGAACGCGGAGATCGCCAAGGTGCGCGAGGAGATGGCCGGCACCTCGTCGGAGACCAAGCTGAAGCGGCTGTCGAAGCGCCTGAAGCTCATCGAGTCGTTCGTCGAGTCGGGCAACAAGCCCGAGTGGATGGTGATGACGGTGTTGCCGGTGCTGCCGCCGGACCTCAGGCCATTGGTGCCGCTCGATGGCGGGCGCTTCGCGACCTCGGACCTGAACGATCTGTATCGCCGCGTCATCAACCGCAACAACCGCCTGCGGCGGCTGCTCGAGCTCAACGCGCCCGACATCATCGTGCGCAACGAAAAGCGCATGCTGCAGGAGGCGGTGGATGCGCTGCTCGACAACGGTCGCCGCGGCCGCGCCATCACCGGCACCAACAAGCGTCCGCTGAAGTCGCTCGCCGACATGATCAAGGGCAAGCAGGGGCGCTTCCGCCAGAACCTGCTCGGCAAGCGCGTCGACTACTCCGGCCGCTCGGTCATCGTGGTCGGTCCGCAGCTGCGGCTGCACCAGTGCGGGCTGCCGAAGAAGATGGCGCTCGAGCTGTTCAAGCCGTTCATCTTCCAGAAGCTGCAGCTGCGCGGCGAGGCTTCCACCATCAAGGCCGCCAAGCGCCTGGTGGAGCGCGAGGGACCGGAGGTGTGGGACATCCTCGAGGAAGTGATCCGCGAGCATCCGGTGCTGCTCAACCGGGCGCCGACCCTGCACCGCCTGGGGATCCAGGCGTTCGAGCCGCTGCTGGTCGAGGGCAAGGCCATCCAGCTGCATCCGCTGGTGTGCACCGCTTTCAACGCCGACTTCGACGGCGACCAGATGGCCGTGCACGTGCCGCTGTCGCTCGAGGCGCAGCTCGAGGCGCGTGCGCTCATGATGTCGTCCAACAACATCCTGTCGCCGGCCAACGGCGACCCGATCATCGTGCCATCGCAGGACGTGGTGCTCGGGCTCTACTACATGACGCGCGAGCGCATCGGTGCCAAGGGCGAGGGCATGTTCTTCGCCGACGGCGCCGAGGTGCACCGCGCCTACGAGAGCCGCGGCGTGGATCTGCAGGCCAGGTGCAAGGTGCGGCTGAAGGAGTCGGTGCGCGGCGAGGGCGGTGTGCTCACCGAGCGCACGCGGGTCGTCGACACCACCGTCGGCCGGGCGCTGTTGTTCGAGATCCTGCCGAAGGGTCTGTCCTTCGATCTCATCAACCAGGACATGACCAAGAAGGCGATCTCCGCGACCATCAACGCCTGTTACCGCGCGCTCGGCTTGAAGGAGACGGTGGTATTTGCCGACCAGCTGATGTACACCGGCTTTCATTACGCGACGCGCGCCGGGGTCTCCTTCGGCATCGACGACATCGTCATTCCGGAGCAGAAGACCCGCATCGTTACCTCGGCCGACAATGAGGTGAAGGAGATTCAGGACCAGTACGCCTCGGGTCTGGTCACCAACGGCGAGCGCTACAACAAGGTGGTCGACATCTGGTCGCGCGCCAATGACCAGGTGGCGAAGGCCATGATGGAGAAACTCGGCAGCGAGGAGGCGACCGACTCGCGCGGCGCGCGCCACAAGCAGAAGTCGTTCAACTCCATCTTCATGATGGCCGACTCCGGCGCCCGCGGCTCCGCGGCGCAGATCCGCCAGCTCGCCGGCATGCGCGGCCTGATGGCCAAGCCCGACGGCTCGATCATCGAGACGCCGATCACGGCGAACTTCCGCGAGGGCCTGAACGTCCTGCAGTACTTCATCTCCACGCACGGCGCCCGCAAGGGACTCGCCGACACGGCGCTGAAGACCGCCAACTCAGGCTACCTCACCCGTCGCCTGGTGGACGTGGCTCAGGACCTGGTGGTGACCGAGCCCGACTGCGGCACGGTCAACGGGCTGGCCATGGCGCCGCTGGTCGAGGGCGGTGACGTGGTCGAGGCGCTCGGCGAGCGCGTGCTCGGGCGCGTGCTGGCGGAGGACATCATCAAGCCGGGTGCCAGGGAAGTGCTCATCCCGACCGGCACGCTGCTCGATGAGAAGATGGTGCGCCTGCTCGAGACTGAGGGCATCGACCAGATCAAGGTCCGCTCGCCCATCACCTGCCAGACGCGCTACGGGGTGTGCTCGCACTGCTACGGGCGCGATCTGGCGCGCGGCCGGCCGATCTCCATCGGCGAGGCGGTGGGCGTCATCGCCGCGCAGTCGATCGGCGAGCCGGGCACGCAGCTCACCATGCGCACCTTCCACATCGGCGGTGCCGCCTCGCGTGCGGCCGCGGCCTCCAGCGTCGAGGTGCGCAACAAGGGCGTGATCCGCTTCCACCACATCAAGACGGTGCAGCACGAGAAGGGGCACCTGGTGGCGGTGTCGCGCTCGGGTGAGATCGGCGTGGTCGATGACTTCGGCCGCGAGCGCGAGCGCTACAAGATCCCCTACGGCGCGGTAATCAGTGTCAAGGAAGGCGCCACCGCGGCTGCCGGCCAGGTGGTGTCCACCTGGGATCCGCACACGCACCCGGTGGTGACCGAGGTCGCCGGCTTCGTCAAGTTCCAGGACTTCGTCGACGGCCTGACCGTCACCTCGCAGGTGGACGAGGTCACCGGGCTCTCCAGCACGGTGGTGCTCGACACCAAGCAGCGCGGCGGCAAGGACGTGCGCGCCACCATCAAGCTGGTGAACGGCAAGGGCAAGGAGGTCACCTTCGCCAACACCGAGATCCCGGCCGTGTACACGCTGCCCCCGGGCGCGCTGGTGTCGCTCGAGGACGGCGCGCGCGTGTCGGTGGGCGATGTCATTGCCCGCATCCCGCAGGAGTCCTCCAAGACGCGCGACATCACCGGCGGTCTGCCGCGCGTTGCCGACCTGTTCGAGGCGCGCAAACCGAAGGACCCGGCGATCCTCGCCGAGAAATCCGGCACCGTGAGCTTCGGCAAGGAGACCAAGGGCAAGCGGCGCCTGATCATTACCTCCGACGACGGCGAGAAGTACGAGGAGCTGATTCCGAAGTGGCGCCAGCTCAACGTCTTCGAAGGCGAGACGGTGGAGCGCGGCGAGGTGATCGCCGACGGTGAGCCCAACCCGCACGACATCCTGCGACTGCAGGGCGTCGAAGCGCTGGCGAATTACCTGGTGCGCGAGATCCAGGACGTCTACCGCCTGCAGGGTGTGAAGATCAACGACAAGCACATCGAGGTGATCATCCGCCAGATGCTGCGCAAGACCGAGGTGCAGGAGGCCGGCGAGACGGCGCTGCTGCGCGGTGAGCAGCTCGATCGCGCGCGGGCGCTCGACATCAACGACCGCGCGCAGACCGACGGCAAGAAGTCCGCGCGGCTGCAGCCGGTGCTGCTAGGCATCACCAAGGCCTCGCTCGCCACCGAGTCGTTCATCTCCGCGGCCTCCTTCCAGGAGACCACGCGGGTGCTGACCGAGGCGGCGGTGCGTGGACTGAAGGACGACCTGCGCGGACTGAAGGAGAACGTCATCGTCGGCCGGCTCATTCCGGCGGGCACCGGCTTCGCCGCGCATGCCTCGCGCCGCAGGAAGATGGAAGGCGCCGATCGCCGCAGCTTCATGGACGTGGGCGGCGGGCTGCCGGATGCGGAAGAGTCGAGCGTCGGCGAGGAGCCGGAGAGCGCGGCCAGCTGAAACTGGGCGAGGGTGCGGCGCTCCACCTGTGGAGCGCCGTGCCGCTCACCACGTCCCGCTTCAGCCCCGGCGGCGGGCGAAATACGCCACGATCAGGCCGAACAGCAGCATGGCCGCCATGTTCATGAGGAACTTGGTGGCGGAGAAGTGCGCGTGGTGCTTCCACGCCGACAGCGGCACGACGACGTAGTTCATCACCGCGAAGATCACCACGCCGTAGAGCAGGCCCCCGGCCAGCCAGCGCCGCCTCAGCACCGGCAGCAGCTGCGCGGCGGCGAGGTAGCTCGCCGCGATGAGGATACCCATCAGCTCCTGCAGCAGCAGCCCGAGGAGCGCGGTCGCAGTCCCACCGGAATACGCCCGCTGTGCCAGCAACCCGCCGGCGATGGTGTGCAGTATGAACGGCACGCTGCGCCCGCTGATCAGGCAGGCCGCGCCGATGTCGATCGTCGCGGCGATCATCCCGCCGAGGAGGATCGCGGCGAGCGGGCGGTGTGTGCGGCTGCGCACGCTTAGGCTCGCGCGACGGCTATTTCTGTTCCCAGATCTTCATCATGTCCGGCGAGCCCTGGGCGCGCACGTCGTTGTCGGTGAGGATGGCCTCGGTGGAGGCGATCAGCTCCTTGCGCGGGAACACCATGGCTTCGCTGGCGCGGTTGTCGAAGTCGAGCGTGACGTAATCGTCCTTCAGATCGCGCAGTAGCGCGACCAGGTGCGCCAGGCTGCGGATCTGCGTGCCATTCAGGGACTTGATGATCGAGCCGCTCGGGTCCGAGTAGCCCTTCGACAGCGCGTGCGGAAACAGCGGCGCCGGGATCATCACCAGCTCCTCGCGGTCCGGGTCGGGCCGCTCGCCGAGCCGCGCGAACAGCGGGCTGCCGAGCACTGCCTGGCCGTGAGTGCGCACCAGCTGCAGTCCCTCGAGCGTCGCCCGTTCGAATACCAGCGGACCGAGGATGAAGTACGAGGGGTAGGCGCCACGCAGCGTGTCGATGAGCAGCGGCCGCTGTGGCGGCACGGGCATACGGATCTGCTGGCTCTTGCCGCTGCGCACGATGGTGAGCGGCACGCTGCCGTCGCGCGCGCTCTTCTGGATGAGATAGGCGAAGTTCACCCGCAGCCCGTCGCGGATGCCGACCATGCCCTCATCGTCGATCGGCGTGTCGGCGATGTGCGTGATCACGTCCCACTGTTTGAGCGGGTAGGAGGCGCTGTCCTGGTCCGGCCGGTGCACCACCATGCCGCGCACCGAGCTGTCGATCTTGAGGAAGCCGCGCAGCGCCGGGTTCTCGAGCGTCTGCAGCTCGTCGTACATCCCGGGCTTGCCGGCGTACGGGCCGCTGCCGACGCTCTTGAGAAACAGCTCCACCTCTTCGTTGGGGATGATGTAGCCGATGTTCTCGGCGTTCTGCAGGTGACTGAAGGCGAGGCCGATCATCTTGTTGCCGGCGATCGCCGGGCCGCCGCTGTTGCCGGGATTGATGGCGGCGTCGATCTGCACGCGCAACCCCGACACCGGGATGTTGTATGGCACGAACTCGATGCGTGAGACGATGCCGCGCGTGATCGACAGCGTGGTGCCGCCGACCGGAAAGCCGTAGGCCAGCACCGGCTCCTTGACCTGCGGCAGCACGCTGGCGCGCGGCAGGGTCTGCCGGCCGTCGAAGAACGATTCGTCGTCGAGCTTGAGCACCGCCAGGTCGATGCCGAACCCGATGGCCTCGACGCTCGCCGACACCTTGTCGCCGGACTGGTTGGCCTGCACCTGCACCTGGCTGGCGTACAGCACCACGTGGGCGTTGGTGAGGATGCGCTTGCCCTCGATGATGACCCCCGAGCCGCTCACCTCGGTCGGTGAGGTCTTGCTCCAGGGGTGCGCCATGTCCGGGCGGCGCATGGTGGCGAACACTTTCACCACTGCGTTTTCCGCCTCGTGCGAGATCGCCGGGGTCGGCTCGGCGGTTTCCGCCGCACGCGCCGCGCCGCTCGCAAGTGCCAGGGCGGCCAGGCAGACGGGGAGCGTCGTGCGGAGGATGCTTGTCATGAGGACTCGTCCTGGGGGATTGAGGCGGCTCGAGGCCGCGGTGCGATTCTGCCACAGAAGCTTAGGACTTCTCCGTGACCTTGGCCGCAGCGCGGCTGCCGCCCGCGCGCCTGGCCGCGCCCCTCCGGCAATTAGTTGACTCAGGCAACTGATTGCGCAACAGTCGTGCCGGCGGGAGCTGGGGACATACACGGAAGCTGTGCAGGGTGTTTTCCCGAGAGCAGATCGAGCAGGTACGGGCCTTCAATCGCGACTACACGCGCCGCCTGGGCTTGCTGTCGCGCGGGCTGCTCGACAGCCCCTGGTCGCTCACCCAGGTGCGCGTGCTGTACGAGATCGCGCACCGCCCGGACGTCACCGCCGCGGAGCTCGCGGATGCGCTGGCACTCGATCGCGGCTATCTCAGCCGCATCCTGCGCGGTTTCGCCGCCAAAAGGCTGCTGGCACGATCCGCCTCGAGCGCCGATGCGCGCCGGCAGCACCTGCGCCTGACGCCGCTCGGGCAGCGCGTGCTCGCGCCTCTCGAGCGGCGAGCGCAGCAACAGGTGCGCACGCTGCTGGCGCCGCTCGATAGCGCGCGCCGCGAGACGCTGCTCGCGGCCATGAGCAGCATCCGCCTGGCATTCGATCCGCAGACCACGGCGAGCGAGCTCGTGCTGCGCGGCCACCGGCCCGGGGACATGGGATGGGTGGTGGAGCGGCACGGGGCGCTGTATGCCGCGGAGTACGGCTGGAATGAGGCGTTCGAGGCGCTGGTGGCCGGCATCACGGCCGAGTTCATCAGCAAGCTCGACCCCGCGCGCGAGCGCTGCTGGATCGCCGAAGCGCACGGGCGGCGCCTCGGCTGCGTGTTCCTGGTGGCCGGCGAGGGCGGCGCGGCGCGGCTGCGCCTGCTGCTGGTGGAGCCCGAGGCGCGGGGTCTGGGCCTCGGCCGGCGCCTGGTGAGGGAATGCGTCGGCTTCGCGCGTGCCGCCGGGTACCGTCGGTTGGTTCTGTGGACCCACGCCAACCTCGCGGCGGCGCGCCACCTCTACCAGGAAGCGGGCTTCGAGCTCACCTCGAGCGAGCCGCGCCACAGCTTCGGGAAAGACGTGGTCTCGGAAACCTGGGAACTCGGGCTGCGCGGCTCGCGTTCCGCGACACGCCGCCGCCGGGACGCGCCAGAGCGATAGTCGCCCCGACTCAGGCTCCTGCTAAAGTGACGCGCCCCGAAAGAGCCCACAAACTCTTCCTCTAGGAGACCTTCGTGGATCGATCAACGACTTTCGCAGGCGCGGCGCTCGTGGCGCTGGGCCTCGCCACTACCGCCTACGCCGCCGGACGCGGCGGCCTGCCCGCCTACATCACCGCCGCAGTCGCCGATACTTCGCGGCCTGCCACCGATACCGAGCGCGACGCCGCCCGCAAGCCGGCCGAGACGCTCGCCTTCGCGGGCGTGAAGCCCGGCCAGCAGGTCGTGGAGCTTGCACCGGGCAAGGGCTATTACACCCGGCTGCTGAGCGCGGTCGTCGGACAGAACGGCAAGGTGTACACCGTGTCCTCGCCGCCGAAGCCCGATGCGCCGCCGCCCCCGGTGCAGGCGATCGCCGCCGATCCGCATTACAGCAACGTGCACCCGACGTTCGGCAAGATCGCGGAGCTCAAGCTTCCGACGGACACCGACCTCGTGTGGACTACGCAGAACTATCACGACTTCCACAACATCCCCGACGTGCAGGTGTCGACCCTCAACAAGGCGGTGTTCGATGCGCTCAAGCCCGGCGGTATTTACTTCGTGCTGGATCACGCCGCCGAGGCCGGCTCCGGGACGCGCGATACCAACACTCTGCATCGTATCGACGAGGAGGCGGTCAAGTCCGAAGTGAAGGCCGCGGGCTTCGAGCTGGTCGGCGAGAGCAAGATCCTGCGCAACAAGGACGATCCGCACACCGCCAAGGTGTTCGAGCCCCCGATACAGGGGCACACGGATCAGTTCATCCTGAAGTTCCGCAAGCCGAAGACCTAAAGCAGCTCGAGCGTGCGCACATCGGGCTGACCGCCGTAGTACTTCCTGAGCGCCTCGCCGAACAGCTCTTCCTGCGGCGCGGCGCGCTCGAACAACGTCAGGCACGAGCGCAACTTCAGCTCATCGGGGTAGCCGAAGATCTCGGCCGCACTGCGTCCCTCGAGCAGCAGCAGGCACCGCGTGCACTCGCGCAGCCGCGCGCCCAGTACGGGGTGATCCAGATAGGCACGCGCTTCCGCCAGCGAGGCGAGGCCGTAGTGTTGCGCACTCGGGCTGGAGCCGAGCCCCCGCAGCTGCGGGAAGATGAACCACATCCAGTGGCTGCGCTTGGCCCCGGCGCGCAGCTCGGCGCACACCGCCGCGTAAACGGCCTGCTGCGCCTGCACGAAACGCTCAAGATCGAAGCGCTCGTCCATGCGGGCGAGTGCACTTGAGGCGGCCGCGTGCAGTCATTTCCTGGCTCTGCGAAACACCATCACGAAACGGTCGGTCTTGCCCACCATCTCTCCTTTATAAGTGATCATGTCCCGCGCATCGTCGGGCCGGCGCAGCACGTCGCTCGAGCGCACGAAGATGAAGCCGTGCTTCTCGAAATCGCGCCGCGCGAACTGCTCGTCGATGCGGTGCAGCCGCCCGGCGTCCGCGCTGCCGGTGCCGGGCTTGGCGGAGTGGTCCACCAGCAGCAGGATGCCGCCCGGTCGCACGACGCGCGCGATCTCGGTGAGCACCTGATCCGGATTGATCTTCGGCCACGGGCCGTTGTCCGGTTGCCAGTAGAGATCGTGGTACACCTTGATGAGCAGGATGGCATCGAGCGAGCGTGCCGGCAGCCCGAGATACTCGACCGTCACGGTGCGATGCTCGACGTTCGGCAGCCGTCCGCCGACCAGGCGCCCCTGCCATTGGTTGTCGCTCCACTTGTCGTAGGCCTCGTTGTTCATCAGGTACACGTGGCCCCGCGGGCCGACGAGGTAGCTCAGCAGCTCGCTGTAGTAGCCCTCCGCGGCGAGGAAGTCGGCGACCTCCATCCCGGGACGGATGCCGGCGAGCCGCAGCACTTCCGCGGGGTGATCGATGGTGTCGCGCTGGATATCCCCGGCCGGACGGCCGGCATGCGACACCGCGTCGCTGTAGCGGTCGGCCCAGGCGCTGTCCGCGGCGAGCGCAGTGACCGCGATGGCGGCGAAGATCGATGCGCTGCGTGCGCGCAAGCGGTCGGCGGACATGGCACTCCCTTTAGTGCGTCGGCGGCCAGGCGCGAGTATGAACCGGCGCGCCACCCGCCGCGGCGCTCAGATGCGGCGGGGCGAACGGCGCGCGCGCCGTACGTGTCTCACCGCAGCGGCTTGTCCAGCAGCTGGTAGCCGGCGCGCGCGGCATAGCCATGACGGCGGTAGAAGTCGCTGGCCAGCGCATTCGCGGCGCCCAGCTGTAATTGCAACCGTACGCAGCCGCGGCGCGCCAGCGCAGCTTCGGCCGTGGCGAGCAGCCGGGTTCCGGTGCCGCGCGAGCGCGCCTCGGGGAGCAGGTAGAACTCGTCGATCTCCCCCATGAGCCCCTGGTGCTCGATGCTCGTCAGCAACACCACCGCGAGATAGCCGAGCAGCATCCCCTGCTCGTCCGCCACGAAGATCGCGCCCCTGGCAGCGGTTGCCAGCAGCTCCTGCAGCACGATCTCCACGCGCAGCGCGGAGAAGTCGCCGATGCCCTCGAACTCCCAGTAACGGCGCACCAGCGCCAGCAGCTGCGGCAGGTCGGCGAGGGTGGCCGGACGGATGTCCACCTGCGGATCACGCCGCAGCGAGTGCCACGGCGAGCTGCACCTGGTTGCGGCCGGAGCGCTTGGCGGCATACTGGGCGGTGTCGGCGTGGGCGATGAGGTGCTGACCCCACACGCCGAGGGTGTCGCTCGCCGCCACCCCGATGCTGCAGGTGAGGCGCAAGGCTGCGCCGAATCCCTCGATACGCAGCTCGGAGACGCGCCGGCAGGCGCGCTCGGCGATCGGATGCGCGGCGGCGGCATCGGCACCGTAGAGAATCACGATGAACTCCTCGCCCCCGTAGCGGCCGATCACGTCCGACTGGCGCAGCTCCGCCTGGATGGGCGGGATGATGGCGGCGAGGCAGGTATCGCCGGCCGCATGACCGTAGGTGTCGTTGATCTGCTTGAAGTGATCCAGGTCGATGAACAGCACGGAGATCGGCAGCCCGCGGCTCTTGGCGCGTACGCAGGCGGCATCGAGCCGCTCGATGAGCGAGCGGCGGTTCAGCACGCCGGTCAGCGGGTCGGTCTGGGCGCGCTGCTCGGCGGCCGTCAGCGCGGCCGACTGTGCCCGCAGGCGATCCGAGGTGCCAAGCGCGATGAGCACCGCGGCGGCCACCATCGAGGGGGCCAGTCCGTAGTAGAGGAGTCCGCCGGCATCGTCCGCGCGCGCGTACAGCAGCCGCAGCGCCGTGAGGATCTGGAAGGTGCACAGCAGCGCCCAGGCGATCAGGAACCAGCCGGCGGCGCGATTGCCGCTGCGCCACGCAAGGTAGGAAACCAGCAGCGTGAATACCGCGCTGCCGAGGAACATGAGGTTGCCCGCCGCGGCCACCAGCGGCGAGAACCCCGGGATCACGCGCAGTACGTTCGCTGCGGCGAGCACGACGAAGGCCAGTGCGAGAGTGCCGAAGGCACGGTACACCCTGGGCGAAAACAGCCGCAGGTTCGCGAACTCGCGGACGAACAGCGCCGCGGCCGCCGCCGCGATCGCGACCGGCACGTTCCAGGCGTACGAGGACAGCGGCCGGGCCCAGGAGAGCACCGGCCAGTGAAACCCCTGGCCGGAGAAGTAGGCGAGGTACAGCGCCTGCAGCGAAAACAGCGTGCCGTAGAGTGGGTAGAGACGGTCGGTGAGCACGAAGCGCACCAGCAGCGTCGACAGCGACATGGCCATCAATGCGCCGAAGGCCAGCGCGATCATGCGCGCGTGGGCTGCAGCCGCCTCGAGCGTACGCGCCAGCGTCGCGGTCATGAAGTGCACGTCGGTCGTGGCGCGCCCGCTGCGCGCGACGCGTGCGTAGAGCGGCTGCCCGGGCGCAAGACCCGGCGGCAGCACGAAGACCGTGTCCTGCGCGCCGCCGAACTGCGGCACCACCGTCACGGGCTGCAGCGTCACGGCGCCGCCGTTACCGTGGGCGAACACCGTGACCGTCTGGTCCATCCCGGCGCGCGCCACCAGCACCGGGATGGGCGCATCGCCCGCCGGGCCCGTGCCGGGCAGCGCTGGCAGGCGGAACCACAGCGGTGCGGTGCGCAAATGCGAGCCGCGCGCCTCGAAGGGCCCGAATTGCGCATCCAGCGCCCCGCCGCTCACTGCGGCGGCGGACGGGTCCCCGTCGGAGGCGGCCAGCACCTGCACCGTGAGCGGCGCGCCATTGCCGGGGGCGAGCTGGGCGATGGGAGGCAGGTCCGGGACCAGCGCTCCGTCCGCCGCCCGGGGCGCGTTGGGCAGCACGAGAGCCAGGCCCGCAAGGCAGCTGGCCAGCGCCCGATTACGCACGACTCCCCTGGGGCCGCCCCGCCTTAGAGGCACAGTGACTCCTCTTAATTAGAGGGGCTCGAGGGTGGGCCTGAGGGCCGCCTTTTGCCCGGGGCGCATATCCTAATGGCCCCCGGCTGCAAATCAATTGCAGCGGGCGGTAAGGCGCGGCCCGGTGCGCCGGTTGACACCCCACGGGCCCGTACCTAGAATCGCCGGCCTTTGTCGGGACGGCCCTTAGCACATGCCGCCCCGGAAACAGCGACTTACGAGTACCGGGCTGCCTCACGAAGGCGGCCCGGTGTTTCTTGCGAGGGTCGCTTTAATCGTGCCAGGAGTCTAAGAGAACAATGGCGACCACCGGTCAGCTGATCCGGCAACCGCGCCGGACCAGGGCGGAAAAAACCAAGGTGCCGGCGCTCGGCGCCTCACCGCAGAAGCGCGGCGTCTGCACGCGCGTCTACACCACGACGCCGAAGAAGCCCAACTCGGCGCTGCGCAAGGTGTGCCGCGTGCGCCTCACCAATGGCTACGAGGTCACCAGCTACATCGGTGGTGAGGGCCACAATCTGCAGGAGCACTCGGTGGTGCTGATCCGCGGCGGCCGCGTGAAGGATCTGCCCGGGGTGCGCTACCACACGGTGCGTGGCACGCTCGATTGCGCCGGCGTCGGCGAGCGTCGCCAGAGCCGCTCGAAGTACGGCGCCAAGCGCCCGAAGAAATAAGAGGTAACGCATGTCGCGCCGCGCGCAAGCACCGGTCCGCACCATCCTCCCGGACCCGAAGTTCAACAACGAGATGCTGGCCAAGTTCATGAACGTGGTCATGAAGAACGGCAAGAAGTCCGCCGCCGAGCGCATCATCTACGGTGCGCTCGACCGCATCGCCGAGAAGACCGGCAAGCAGGGCGGTGAGGCGATCGAGGTGCTGTCGACCGCGCTCGACAACGTCAAGCCGGTGGTCGAAGTGAAGTCGCGTCGCGTCGGCGGCGCCACCTACCAGGTGCCGGTCGAGGTGCGCGCCACCCGCCGCCAGACCCTGGCGATGCGCTGGGTGATCGAGGCCGCGCGCGATCGCAGCGAGAAGTCCATGGCGTTTCGCCTGGCGCACGAGCTGATGGACGCCTCCGAGAACCGCGGGGCCGCCGTCAGGAAGCGCGAGGACACGCACCGCATGGCGGAGGCCAACAAGGCCTTCGCGCATTATCGCTGGTAAGGCAAGCCAAGGACATTCACGTGGCACGCGCGACGCCCATCGAGCGCTATCGGAACATCGGCATCTCCGCGCACATCGACGCGGGGAAGACGACCACGACCGAGCGCATCCTTTTCTATACCGGCGTGTCGCACAAGATCGGCGAAGTTCACGACGGCGCCGCCGTCATGGATTACATGGAACAGGAGCAGGAGCGCGGCATCACCATCACCGCCGCGGCTACCACCTGCTTCTGGAAGGGGATGGAAAACAGCTTCCCCGAGCATCGCATCAACATTCTCGATACCCCCGGGCACGTCGACTTCACCATCGAGGTGGAGCGCAGCCTGCGGGTGCTCGACAGCGCGGTCGCGCTGTTCGACTCGGTCGCGGGCGTGCAGCCGCAGTCGGAGACGGTGTGGCGGCAGATGAACAAGTACGCCGTGCCGCGCATCTGCTTCGTCAACAAGATGGATCGCGCCGGCGCCAACTTCCTGCGCGTGGTCGAGATGATCCGCGCGCGCCTGCGCGCCAATCCGGTCGCGATCCAGCTGCCGATCGGCGCCGAGGAGGACTTCGAGGGCGTCGTCGACCTGATCCGCATGAAGGCCATCTACTGGGACATGGCGACCCAGGGGATGAAGTTCGAGTACCGCGACATCCCGGCCAGCCTGCAGGCGCAGGCCGAGGAGTACCGCGCCAAGATGATCGAGGCGGCTGCCGAGGCCAACGAGACGCTCACGCACAAGTACCTGGAGCATGAGCAGCTCAGCGACGCGGAGATCCGCCAGGGGCTGCGCGAGCGCTCGATCAGGAACGAGATCGTGCTGGCGATGTGCGGTTCGGCCTTCAAGAACAAGGGCGTGCAGGCGCTGCTCGATGCGATCATCGAGTTCATGCCCGCGCCGGTCGACATGCCTCCCGTCAAGGGCATCGACGAGCGCGGCCAGCCGGACACCCGCACCGCGAGCGACGAGGAGCCGTTCGCCGCGCTCGCCTTCAAGATCCTGAACGACCCGTTCGTCGGCAACCTGACGTTCTTCCGCGTCTACTCGGGAGTGCTCAACTCCGGCGACACGGTGTTCGCGCCGACCAAGGGCAGGAAGGAGCGCATCGGGCGCCTGCTGCAGATGCACGCCAGCGATCGCACCGAGATCAAGGAAGTGCGCGCCGGTGATATCGCTGCGGCGGTGGGTCTGAAGGATGTCATCACCGGCGACACGCTGTGCGATCTCGACAAGGTCATTACGCTCGAGAAGATGGAATTCCCGGCGCCCGTCATCTCGGTGGCGGTGGAGCCGAAGACCAAGGCGGACCAGGAGAAGATGGGCCTCGCGCTGCAGCGCCTCGCCAAGGA
>Ga0209624_10001093_pt1 | contig 22324 bp, 19 predicted proteins | sample JacPinW_OM2H0_O1_FD_188565 | JGI IMG/M metagenome (GOLD analysis project Ga0209624, IMG submission 188565) | Forest soil microbial communities from Algoma, Ontario, Canada - Jack Pine, Ontario site 1_JW_OM2H0_O1 (SPAdes) (version 2) | ecosystem: Environmental > Terrestrial > Soil > Boreal...
ATCCGCCTTGCCGATCGGCGGCCATCTTGCCGCCGCCTTCGGGGCGGACGACCAGCTTCTCGCTTTTGCTCGCGAGATCTCGGACGCCATTCCTCCTCTTCCACTCCCGCAATTCGAGGCCGCGCTATGAATACGCGCTCCCCCGGCCGCCACTTCCTGCAGATACCCGGGCCTACAGACGTGCCAGGCCGCGTCCTGCGCGCGGTCTCGGAACCGACGATCGATCATCGCGGTCCTGACTTCGCAACGCTCGGACGTTCGGTCCTGACGGGCCTCAAGCGGGTCTTTCAGACGAACGATCCTGTGGTCATCTTTCCCGCCTCCGGCACCGGCGCTTGGGAAGCTGCTCTCGTCAATACGCTCTCGCCTGGCGACGCCGTGCTGATGGCGCGCACGGGTTGGTTCGCGTCACTCTGGAGCGAAATGGCGAAGCGCCTTGGGCTGGAGCCGATCCTTCTGGAAACCGACTGGCGACGCGGCGCCGACCCCGCCGCCATCGCGGCCGCGCTCGAAGCCGACAAAGGCGGCCGGATCCGCGCTGTCTGCGTCGTCCATAACGAGACGTCGACCGGCTGCGTCAGCCCTGTCGCCGCTGTCCGGAGAGCGATCGACAGGATCGGACATCCCGCGCTGCTGCTTGTCGACACGATCTCGTCGCTTGCTTCGATCGACTATCGGCACGACGAGTGGGGCGTCGACGTCACCGTCGCCGGGAGCCAGAAAGGGTTGATGCTTCCGCCGGGCCTGTCCTTCAACGCAGTCAGCGCGCGCGCTCTCGAAGCCTCGAAGACGGCAAGGTCCGTCCGCAGCTATTGGGACTGGCGGCCAATGCTCGAAGCCAACACTGGGTTTTATTTCCCGTACACGCCCGCAACGAATCTTCTGCGAGGATTGCAGGAGGCGCTCACGATGCTTGACGAAGAGGGCTTGCCGAATGTCCTCGCGAGGCACCAGCGTCACGGTGCGGCGACGAGAGCTGCCGTGGATGCTTGGGGCCAAGCGGGCGCGGTCGAATTGCAGTGTCTTGAGCCGACGGACTATTCGTCGTCCCTGACCGCAGTTCGGCTTGCGGAGGGCCACAGCGCCGATGCGCTGCGGGCGCTGATTTTGCGGCGGTTCAATATGAGCCTCGGCAATGGTCTCGGGATTCTCAAGGACCGGGTTTTTCGGATCGGCCATCTCGGCGACATCAACGACCTCACGCTGCTCGGCGCCATATCCGGAGTGGAGATCGGACTGAAGCTTACCGGCGTGCCGATCGGAAGCGGCGGCGTCGACGCGGCAATGGCGGTGTTGATGGCGGCCGAAGAGGACTGAGAGCCCAGGCCCGCGTGAGCTTCGAAACGCCGCCGAGCCCCACGGCCTCATCCTGAGGAGGGAAGCGAAGCTTCGCGTCTCGAAGGATGGTCCAGGTCGTAGACTCGTTTACGGCTCCTGAAGCGTCCCCTCGACGGGCTCGGGGCAGGCCCTTCGAGGCCGCTTCGCGGCACCTCAGGACGAGGTGGTTGGGAGTTAAGGCCGTTGCCGTTAAGCGCCTTCACGCACAATCTCCTCCGCCGCATCGGCGAGAGCCTCGCAGCCGAGTACGATGTCGGCTTCGCTTGTATCTTCTGTCCAGTGGTGGCTGACGCCATTGATGCTGGGCACGAACAACATCGCCGCAGGGAGCTTGCGCGCCAGGATCTGCGCGTCGTGCCCGGCGCCGCTCGGCATGGAGATGAACGCGTTCGGCGCATGCTTCTCAGCCGCAAGGCTCAACGCATCCTGAAACGGCTGTGACATGAGCACCGGACTCACGGTCCAAACAGTCTCCATTGTGACCGCGCAGGGGCCCGCCGAATTGGCTTCGGCGACGAGGTCGAGGAGCGTGTCTTCAAAGCGCTGCAACTGCGCGGGCTCGATGTCGCGAACCTGGAATGTCATCTCCGCGCGCCCGGGAACGATGCTCGGCTGGCCGGGCTCAAGGCGGATCGCGCCCGTGGTCCAGACACTGCGCGGTCCGGAAATTTGTGGGAAGCGATCTGCGATCGTCGCGGACAGTTTGACAAGCGCGACGCCGGCGTCCTTGCGCTTCACCATGCGCGTCGTGCCTGCGTGATTGGCTTCTCCGGTGAAGACGATGCGATAGAGGCGGATGCCGACAATGCCGGTGACGATTCCAAGACGCAGTCCCGCCTCGTCGAGGGTGTCGCCTTGTTCGATGTGGGCTTCGAGATAGCCGATATAATCCGAAGGGGCGATGGTCTCGCGCTTGCGCTGCGCAAGGCCTGCGCTCGCCAGCGCCTCGCGCAACGGCATTCCATTGTTGTGGTCGCGCGCTTTGTCGATCTCCTCGTCCGTGACGTCGCCAATGAACGAGCGGCTACCAAGAAAGGAGCCGAAGTGACCTTCCTCGTCCGCCCAGGAAGCGACGTCGATCGCACTAGCGGCAGTGCGAGGATCTTCGCGGAATGCGCGCGCGACTTCCAGTCCGTAGATGACGCCGAGCGCCCCATCGAGCCAGCCCGCATGGTTCTGAGATTCGCTGTGCGAGCCAAGCAGGAGCTTCTGCCCTATCGCGCGCGAACGACCGAACACGTTGCCGATTCCGTCGATCGACGCTTCAAGCCCCGCCTCCGCGAAACGTCCGGCGAGCCAGCGGCGCGCCTCGATGTCCGGTGGCGAAAACGTCGGCCGGTGAACGCCGCTCTTGTAGGCGCCGAACTCGGCCAGACGGCGAAGGTCGGCGAGCAATCGGTCGCCATTGATCTGAGGCATGGGTTCCGGTCAGCTAGGGTTGACGGCGAGGATAAGCTTGCCCGCGACTTGACGTGAAGCCAACCGATCCAACATGGCGCGCGCTTCGCCGAAGGGGAACGTCTCTTCAAGCGGGACTTTCAGGCTCCCGTCCAGTATCCCGCCGACGACCGCGTCGATCGATTGGCGCCAGGCGTCAGAAGAAAAGTCGGCGTGGCCGAGGTGGAAGCGGGTGAAGGTGAGGGACTTCGCCACCAGCCTTTCCCAGAGATTGGGAAATGGCCGGCCCTCGGCCTCGCCGAAACTCACCACGTGACCAAGCTTGCGGATGGTCGAGAAGCTGCGGTCGAGGATGCTAGCGCCCGTCGAGTCCAGCACCTTGTCGACGCCTCTGCCTTGAGTGAATCTCATTACGGCCTCAACGAAATCCTCGTTCTCCCGGTTGACCACCGTCGCTGCGCCAAAGCTAAGCGCGCGCGCCTCCTTGCCTTTCGTGCCCACGGTTCCGATGACAGTCGCGCCGGCGCGCACAGCAAGCTGGGTTCCGAACAAGCCCACGCCGCCGCCGATGGCGTGGAGCAGGATGACGTCGCCCGGCTTGGTGACGCTCACATTGTGGAGGAGGTGCCATGCGGTTAGCGCCTGGATGGGAAAGGTCGCCGCAACATCGAGCCCCATTGCCTCGGGGATTGGGATCAAACGTTCGACCCGCGCCACGCACCGATCGGCGAAGCCGCCCGCTTCCTCCAAGAAGGCCGCGACGCGGTCGCCGACCTTCGGGCCAGTGACGCCCGGTCCGAGCGCGGCGATCCGTCCTGAGACCTCGAGGCCGGCGATGATCGGGTAGCCCTTCGGATGAGGGTAGGTTCCGCTGACGATCATCGTGTCGGCGAAATTGCAGCCGCAATAGGCGACGTCGATCAGCGCCTCTCCAGGGCCAGGGATTGGCTGCGGCGCTTCACCCACCCGCAAATTGTCGTTCACGCCGGGAGCGTCGACGATGATCGTGCGCAAGGAACCCGTCCTTCGCTATTTGGCCGCAGCCGCGGTCGCCCGAAGCGCATCGGTTGCGACCACGTCCAAGGCCTTGCCTCGGATGACGACGCCGTAGTCCGTTTCCGCCTGTTCCGCGGAAACATAGCCGTCGAGCACATCGCTCAGCACGGCCTCAGGGTTCCTTTCGAAGGGCTTGCCGTAGCCGCCGCCGTTCGGTCCGATCGCTACCAGCCGATCGCCCGGGCTCGCTCCCCGATAGGGAACCTTGGACGGGAGGATCTTTTCGTCGCCGGTGGCGAGGAGCAGCGACAAGGAGGCGGTGGAGCCGTCCTCTCCGCCGGCAAACCCCCAAGGGCGATATTTGTGTCCCTCGCCTTCGACAGAGAATGCGCCGTCAGACAGAAAGGCGAATTCGCGGATGGAGCCAATGCCGCCTCGCCATCTGCCTTTTGCCGGAGCCTGATTGCGCAACTCGTAGCGGCTGACGCGGAGCGGCAGATGCGACTCGATGTCCTCTATCGGGTTGTTCCGCGTGTTGGCGTAAAGGGTGTCGACCGCGTCCATGCCGTCGATGCCCTGTCGGCCGCCGTAACTCCCTTCGAGAATTTCCATCTGCACCCAGTGACGGCCTGCGTGGAGGCCGGTGAACGCAACACAGCGCAGATTGCCGATGCCAGCGCTCACCTGTCCGGGAACGCATTGTGCAAGCGCCTTCATGACGGTGTCGGCAAGCGCGTTGCCTGGACAGAAACGCGCGATGACCGGCGCGGGAAAATTGGGGTTCGCGAGAGTTCCCTTCGGCGCGACAATGTGGATCGGGCGCGTCAGTCCCATGTTCTGCGGCACGTTCCCGTAGACTGCGCTGTCGAGAAGGATGGATCGGAGCGTCAGCCAGATGGCGCAATCGACCGTGCCTTCGAGCGGCATATTGATCGGCCGATCGTCGACCTGCGGCGCAGTGCCTGTAAGATCGACGGTCATCTCATCGCCGCGCACTTTCAGCGTCACCCTGATCTGGAGATCGCGGCGTTTCGCCTCCTCGTCGTCCAGGAAACCGTCGATCGTGGTCTCGGCCGCGTAGTCGCCGTCCGGCAGCGCGCGGATCGCCTTGCGCATCAGGCGCTCGGAATAATCCATGAGATCCTGATAGGCGAGCATAAGGGTCTCAAGCCCATATTGCCGCACGAGCGCGAGGAAGCGCTCGGCTCCGATTTCCGCCGCCTTGATCTGCGCCTCCATGTCGCCGACGACCAGGTCGGACGCCCGGATGTTGTCGCGCAACAACTGCCAGACCGCACGGTTCGGGCGCCCTTCCTCGATGATCTTGATTGCCTTGAATTGCAGGCCTTCCGCGTAGGCGTCGATGGCGCTTACGATCCCGGCGCTGCCCGGAGTCGAGGCGCCGATGTCCAGATGATGGGCAGTCGTGACTGAGAAGCCGATCAATTGATCGTCAAGAAAGACCGGCACGCAAAAGGCGACGTCGGGTCCGTGCGAGGCGCCCCCGTAAGGATCGTTGTGCATGATGACGTCGCCCGCGGCGATCGTCTCGCCACGCCTTTCGAGTTCCTTTCGAATCCCGCGGATATATCCTGGGATCGGACCGGACTGGAGCGGGGTGCTCATCTTGCACTCGCAAAGCTGGCCTCCCTCTGGGTCGGTCAGCGCAGCGCCGAAATCCTCGGACTCGCGGATAATGCTCGAATAGGCCATGCGCATGAGTTTGTGGCCCATCTCGATCGCAATGTTTTCAAGCGCGCCGTGGATAACCGCCGCCGTCACTGGATCGACCCGGGTTGCAGCTTGGGCGTCCGCAGCGACCGCTGATTGAACCATCATTGCAGTCCTCCGAGCGCGATGATGATATTGCCGCTCCAGTCGACGCGAGCGGTGGCGCCAGGGGGAACGAGCGTCGTGCTGTCAGTTTGCAGGATGACAGCGGGACCGGGAAATGTCTCTTCAACCGGGAGTTCGCTTCGGCGGTAAAAGGGCGTCTCGAAGCTCTCGAGCTTGCCGCCAACCCGGAACAGGCAAGGCCTGACGCGCGCCTTCGCCTTTTCGAGAGAGCCGCCTGCCGGCGCGTTCATCGCGCGTAGCTTCGGGACGCGGCCGATTCCGCTCACCCGAATGTTCACGATCTCGATCGGGCTCGCCTCAAAAGCGCGCCCATACTCGGCGGCATGTGCAGCGTGAAACGCCTTCCACGCCTGAGGGAGAGTTTCCTCCGTGATCTCCCCATCAGGCAGGGGAACGCGCAGCTCATAACCTTGCCCGACATAGCGAAGGTCGCCTGCGCGGGAGAAGCTGACTTCGGAAAGCGGAATGTGGTCCGCCGCGAACCGAGCCGTGAGGCCAGCCTGCATTTCGGCGAGGCTCCTGTTGAGCTTCTTGAGATCGACCGCGCTGCTGACCTGAAAATCCGTCTGGACGGCGTCGTATTTGAAATCGGTGGTGAGAAGTCCCATGGCGGAGGTGATACCGGGGTAGGGGGGCGCGATCACCTCGGGAATGCCGAGGATGGCGGCGACCTCGGCGCCCTGCAACGGGCCCGCCCCCCCGAAGGCCACAAGCGAGAAGCCGCGCGGGTCGATCCCCTTCTGAACTGTGCGGGAGCGGATCGCGTTCGCCATATTGGCGTTGATGACGGTTAGGATTCCCTCCGCCGCCTCGCTAAGCCCGAGGCCGAGCTTGCTTGCGAGGCCGCCCACAGCCCGGCGCGCCGCTTCCACGTCGAGCTTCATTCCCCCGCCGAGGAAGTCTTCCGCGTCGAGCCGACCAAGAACCAGATTGGCGTCCGTCACGGTCGGCTCTTCGCCGCCCATCCCGTAGGCGGCCGGTCCGGGTACGGCGCCCGCGCTCCGTGGCCCAACTCGAAACGCTCCGCCGTGGTCAATGTAAGCGATCGAGCCGCCGCCTGCGCCGATCGTGTGGATGTCGATCATGGGCGTGAGTAGCGGAAAGCCGGCGATGGATGTTGAACGCGCGTCGGTCTCCGCGAGCCTCCCATCAACGATGATTCCGATGTCGGCGCTCGTGCCGCCGATGTCGAAGGTAATCAGCTTACGTCGCTCCGCCAGTCCGCCGATCCACGCTCCCGCGAGCACGCCCGCCGCCAACCCCGAAAGCAGCGTCAGCGTCGGCTTCTCCGACACCATTCCCGCAGTCGCTACACCCCCGTTCGAGGCCATGATTCTCAGATCGGCGGTAAGGCCTGCGCTCTTCAGCGACTTGTCGAGATGGGTGAAGTATGTCCGAACCTTCGGTCCGATGAAAGCCGCCAATGCGGCGGTTGTGAATCGCTCAAACTCACGGAACTGCGTGGATATGAAGGAGGATGTGGTGACAAAGGCGTCCGGGAGAATCTCGGACACGATCGCCTTGGCGCGGTCCTCATGCGCAGGGTTAAGGTAGGAGAAAAGAAAGCAGATCGCGACGGATTCCACGCGGGCGTCGCGAAGGGCGATTGCTGCATCGCGTATGCGCTGCTCATCCAACGGCTCGAGTTCCTGCCCGTTCGGCGGCGCCAGACGTCCGGGAACCACCATGCGATTGCGACGCTTGATCAGCGGACGATTTTGCCAAGGTAGTTCTTGTCGGATCGAATAATGCTCGACCCGCTGATGACGTCCGATATGCAAAACATCGCGGAAGCCTTCATTGGTGATCATTCCCGCATTGGCTCCCTTATCCTCCAGGACGGCGTTGGTTGCGGTCGTGGTCGCGTGGAAGACGAGGTCAATCTCGTCGGGGCTGTGCTGAGCCGACGCGAGGAGGCCATCGATGCCCCTGATGACGCCGTTCGAGGGATCCTGCGGCGTGGTCGGAACCTTGTGGATAGCCATCGCGCCGGTATCGAGATCGGAGAAAATGAGGTCGGTAAACGTGCCGCCGACATCGACGCCGATGACCTTCATGGGTTGCGAACTCCGAATGTCGAGCGTCACGTTTTGCTAACCGACATACAACAATGCGACGAGCGTCATCGGCGCGGAAGGGTCTGGCGCGGCATAGATCCGCGATGAATCACAAGTCGACGACGCGGCAATCGGCGCCTCATCTCGACTTCCTCGTGCAAAACCCTTGCCGTCCCTGCGCAGCAATGCAAGTTTGCGCAACGCGAGGGCTTCTGATCGAGCGGCCGGCTGTGCATGCTCTCGGCATGACGTTTGCTTTGTCCGGGATGTCGTGGGGGCTTCGCCCACCGCGATCCCCCCCGCGATCAAGCGGCTTCTGCAACGGAGACTTGAAGTGGCGAACCCTTTATCGCTTTGGCACGCCGCCGTCTTGGGCTTGGCAACCTGCGGATCTATGGCGGCTTCGGCGCACGCGGATGATCTATCGTATTTCGAGAAGCAAATTGAGCCGTTCACAAAGAAGCCCGAGTTCGTTGCGCCCGGTCCTGCGTTCGACGCCCAAACCTGCATGAAGGGCAAGACGATCCTCAGCATTCCCGTGTCCAGCGCGAACCCCTTCACCGCTAATATCGAGAAGGCCATGGCGGCGGCGGCAAAAAAAGTAGGCTTCAAGTTCACGACTTGGGAGAATCAGGGACAAAGTTCGCAGTGGGTGCAAGGGATGGATACCGCGGTGAACCAGAAAGTCGACCTGATCGATCTTCTGGCCGGGACGGACCCTCGCGTTTTGGTGCCGCAAGTGAACGCCGCCCACGCAGCCCAGATTCCCGTCGTGGCCTCGCACTACAACGGCGTCGAGCAGACCGCGGAGGTGAAGAAATACGCCGACGGAGACGTCCCGATCGACTACGCAAAAGCCGGAGCTCTCTTAGCCGACTGGGCAATCGTCAGAACCAAGGGTCATATGAACGCCCTTGTCCTGATCGCAACCGGCCCGCTTTCGACCGACTCGATGATGTCTGGCATCGAAGCGGAGCTAAAACATTGCGATGACTGCAAAACGAAAGTGATGAACTTTCCCGTTGTCGACTGGGGCACCCGCATCACCCCCGGCGTGCAAGCTGCGCTGCTCGCCGATCCGACGGTCAACTACATTATCGTGATCTACGACAGCATGAGCCAGTTCGTTGTGCCCGCGGTCACGATCACCGGCTCGCAGAAGAGAGTGGGAATTGACGCCTTCAATGGCACGCCGTTCGTCGTTGGGCTCGTACAGCAAGGGCAGGTGGAGATGGACATCGGCGAGAATCTCGACTGGATCGGGCACGCGATCGTCGACGCCGAAATGCGCCGCGTCTGTGGCCTGCCTCTCGTCTCGGATCCGAAGATTCCGTTCTATATTTTCACTGAGGAAAACGCCAAGGACGCGGGAACGCCGCCCCAGCTGTCTCAAGGTTATGGGGATGCCTATGTGAAGGGCTATGGAGACCTGTGGAAGCTTCAGTAGGAGTGGCTCGCCCGCGCACGGCGCCCGTTCCGGCGCTTCGGCTCTGGGACCTGAGCAAGACCTTTGGGGGCCAGAAGGCCCTCGACAAGGCTTCGCTCGAAATCGCGCCGGGCGAGGTGCACGGCCTTCTCGGCCAGAACGGTTCTGGCAAGTCGACGCTCATTAAGATTCTGGCGGGGTTCCATGCGCCAGACCCAGGAAGCCGTCTAGAGATCGGCGGCGCCAACGTTGCGCTGCCGCTCGCGCCGGGCGAATTCCGGAAGCGCCGCATGAGCTTCGTGCACCAGCATCTCGGGCTGATCCCGAGTCTGACAGCGCTCGAGAACCTCTTGCTCGGGCGGCTCGCGGAGCGCGAGGCTTGGGCGATGAACTGGAGCGCGGAGCGGCGCGCCGCACGAGCGCTCTTTACGAGCTACGATATTGATATCGATCCTGACGCGCGCGTCGCCGACATCGCGCCCGTCGAACGCGCGCTGCTCGCCATTGTCCGCGCGATTACGGAGATGAACGAGGCAGGCGGAGTGGGAGCAGGCCTTTTGGTGCTGGACGAGCCGACCCCGTTTCTTCCGAAGCGTGACGTCGATCGCCTGTTCCAGCTAGTCCGCGCCGTCATAGCCAAAAGCGCAAGCGTCATCTTCGTTTCTCATGACGTGGACGAGGTGATGGAGATTACTGATCGGGCGACTGTGCTGCGGGATGGCAAGGTCGCTGCGACGATACAAACGAACGCCGCCACCAAGGCTGACTTTATCGAGGCGATTGTCGGCCGGAAGCTTGCCGCCATGACGCCTCCAACTCCTCCTGCGGTGCGCGGTTCTAGCCACGCCGTCGTTCACAACCTGTCCGGAGGGACGATAGAGGGGTTCTCACTTGATTTGGCGGCCGGAGAGGTCGTTGGCGTTACTGGGCTGATCGGGTCGGGCTATGACGAAATTCCCTACCTGATCTACGGCGCGCGAGAGGCTCGCAGCGGTACGCTCGACATTGGCGGTCGTGGCGTCGAACTCAGTAAGATCAGGCCTCGCGACGCGATTCGCTATGGGGTGGTCCTGGTGCCTGCCGATCGGGCCAACGCCGGCGTCATTGGCGCCCTTCCCGTCGCCGATAACGTCACCATGCCCACCCTTGCCTCGCGGTTCAGATGGTGGATGCTGCGCCGGCGCGCGATGACCGCCGAAGCGGGGGAAATGGGTCGGCGGTTCGAAGTTCGCCCAGCCGACCCGACCATGACGGTCGCTTCCCTCAGCGGCGGCAATCAGCAAAAGGTTGTCCTCGCCAAGTGGTTTCAGATGGCGCCGAAGCTGATCCGTTTGGACGAGCCGACGCAGGGCGTGGACATTGGCGCGCGACAAACGGTTTTCCGGCACATCGCGAGCGCAGCGTCAGCCGGCGCGGCGGTCCTTTGCGCCAGTTCGGATTACGAGCAGCTCGCCGCGATCTGCAGCCGCGTGCTGATCTTTGCGGCAGGTCGGGTCATCGCGATCCTTGAAGGCGCTGAGATCAACAAGGAGGCCATCGCGGAGCGCAGCCTCGCCGGGAGCTTCGCGTGACAGGCGGAGCGTTCGTTCAACAAAGCGACGAGTCATGACCGACTCCGCGCCCACTCACGCGGCAGCCTCGGCGGAGCGCGTCGCGCATGCGCCGTTCGTCTACCGGCTCGAGCAATTCGGGCTGATCATCGTGTGGGTTCTGCTTATCGCGGTGTTCGGCTATTTGCGGCCTGACACGTTCCTCACGTGGCCCAATTTCTCGACGATTCTCGGCTCCCAGGCGGTTCTCGTCGTGGTCACGCTCGGGCTCATCATTCCCCTGACGGCCAACGACTTTGACCTCTCGATCGCGTTCATCATGACGCTGTCGTCGATGCTGGTCGCGGTCCTCAACGTGAATTATGGGATCGGCATCGGCTGGGCCGTGATTGCGGCGCTTGCGCTCGGCGTCGCCGTTGGCCTCATCAACGGTCTGCTGATCACCATTTTCCGTATTCACTCGCTGATCGTCACGCTCGGCACCGGCACCTTTTTGCATGGCGCAACGCTTTGGCTCAGCGACTCGATGACCATCAGCGGCATTTCACCGTCTCTCATGAATGCGGTCATTGTCGACCGCCTCTTCGGCGTCCCTCTCGAGTTTTACTACGCGATCGTCCTGGCTGCTCTCGTCTGGTACCTGCTCGAGTACACGGCGCTCGGCCGGCGCATTCTTTTCGTCGGTCGCGGACGCGAAGTGGCGCGTCTCAGCGGCATCAACACCGATCGAATCCGGATCGCGTGTCTCGCCGCTTCGGGCTTCCTAGGCGCTCTCGCTGGCGTCCTCTATGCCGGCACTCAGGGAGCGGCGGACCCGGTATCGGGCGTCACGTACCAGCTGCCGGCCTTCGCCGCCGCCTTTCTTGGATCGACCTGCATCGCGCCCGGACGTTTCAACCCATGGGGCGCTACGGTCGCCGTGTATTTCCTTGTGACCGGCATCACTGGCCTCGTCTTTCTAGGCTTCAGCTCGTTCATCCAGGAAATGTTTTATGGCGGCGCCTTAGTGATCGCCGTCACCTTGTCCCAACTTGTACGCGGCCGTCAGGAGCAGCAGTTCTGACCTCACCTCTGTCAACGGAAGCCAAGACGTGACTCCTCGCTCACTTGAACGCGACTTCATCGGCTACGGATCGAAGCCCCCCAATCCACGCTGGCCGGGCGGGGCGCGCCTCGCGTTGAACTTCGTGATGAACTATGAGGAGGGATCAGAATACAGCATGATGGACAGCGACGGTGTCAGTGACGCCGCCTTGACGGAAACGGCGAGCACGGCCGTACCGCGCGGCGAACGCGATCTCGCCGCCGAGAGCATGTTCGAATATGGCAGCCGCGTCGGGTTTTGGCGCCTGCACAGGATCTTTCAAGAGCGCGAACTGCCGATGACGGTCTACGCCTGCGCGCTTGCGCTTGAGCGCAATCCGCGCGCGGCGCAAGCGATCAAAGAGGCAGGCTATGACATTTGTTGCCACGGCTGGCGTTGGATCGAGCACTACAAGCTCGACGAAGCGACGGAGCGCGAGCACATCCGCATGGCCGTCGAGAGTCTGAAGCGTACGGTTGGGCAACGCCCGTTAGGCTGGTACTGCCGTTATGGACCGAGCGTCAACACGCGACGCCTCGTCGTGGAGGAGGGCGGTTTTCTCTACGACAGTGACAGCTACGCCGACGAGCTTCCCTATTATGTGATGGCCGAAGGCCGCCCCCAACTGGTCGTGCCGTACACGCTCACCAACAACGACGTGAAATTTGCCGCGACGAACTTGGGGACCGGGGAGGACTTCTTCACGATCCTGCGAGAAGCTTTTGACTTCCTGTACGAAGAGGGGCAAGACGCGCCCAAGATGATGAATGTGGGGATGCATATGCGGCTTCTTGGCCATCCCAGCCGAGCCTCCGGCCTTGCGCGTTTCCTCGACTACGTGAAGAGTAAACCTGATGTTTGGGTCTGCCGGCGCTTGGATCTCGCAAAGCACTGGCTGAAAGAGCATCCTTGTGAGGTTGCTTGATGAAGCGGTTGAAAATCGAACCGATCGACGCAGAGGCGTTCGCGCCGTTCGGACGACTTCTTCCGCCTGCGCGGCCAGGAGAGGATCGTCAGGAGCTCATCGAAGAATTGGAGAACGACCGCGCCAGCGCGCGTCCGCGCCTGTCGATCGCGACCACGGAGCCGAAAACCTTACCTGTCACTGCGGTCCAGATGGAGCGCCACGTCCATTCCTCGCAAGCCTTCGCGCCGCTCGACTGCGCGAGTTATCTGGTGATGGTCGCGCCGCACGGCGATGCCGGAATGCCGGACCTTGAAAGGGTCCGGGCCTTTCGCGTGCCGGGAGACACCGGCATCAACTACAAAGCCGACACATGGCATCACCCGCTGACTCCGCTCGAACGCACCGGGCGATTTGCCATTCTCACTTTTGTCGACGGAAGCGCCGCCGACGAACAATTCGTTGAGCTGCCGCAGCCGGTTCTAGTCGAGGACTGACGGATCGGCTCGCCGAGTCGTGCCAGCGAACGAGCGTGTTATTGCATCATACCAGCGCCTTCTGAGCGCCGATCGCGCCATTGCGGCGTAGCTGCTTTTTTGTCCCGCGAAACGTGTTTAGGCTGCGCCAATGCTTTTAAGCGCACGCCTCCGCAGCGCAGACGTATCTGGAGACACAGGCGCCGATCGAGGCGGAATGGGCCAAGACGCTTGGCCCGGACGCCGCCGCGCTGCAAAATGAAACGACGCTCCCCGCTCCAGCGGCCGCACAGGAAGGAAGTAGATGCCTGTCATCGATCGCGACGATATTGTCTGTTTTTTTGTCAGCCTGAGCTTCGGGGTTTTGCTGATGGGTTTCTACGGGATGGGACGTGTGCTCCGACCGAGGCTGCCGGCAGAGCATCGCTCGCGCGAGATGACCGAGGTGCTGCTCTCGGTCATCGCGATGCTCGTCACCTTCTCCGCCATCGCGCTCGGACTCATGCTCAATTCGTCCCTCAACAAACTGCAGCACCTCAACGATCTGGTAAGCGGGTTGGCAGACCGTATCGTGCGCCTGGACGACTCGCTGGTCGAGTATGGCAGCGACGCCCAGCTGGTTCATGTCGCCTTGGCCAATTATACGCGACGTGAGTTGGCAGGCCTTGCCGAAGACTCATCGGCGCCCATGACGCGGGCCGCTTTGCAACAGGTCGAGTCACTGATCATACAGTTTGCTCCGCCCGATTCCTATCATCAGATGATGAAGCGCGATGCGTTGGCCCGCTATAGTGACGTGATCGACGTGCGATTCCAATTACTCAGCGAGGGAGGGACAAGCTCGAATCTACCGTTCAATCTGACGCTCGGAGTCTGGCTGGTGCTGACTTTTTTTGTATTCGGCCTCAACTCCGAACGGAACACTTTTATCATAGTGGCGCTCACGGTGTCGATGTGCGCGATCGTGGTGGCGATCTTCGTAATCCTCGACATGGACACGGCGCTCGGTGGACTGATCTCCGTCTCGCCCGATGCGCTCGACCTAGCGCTTGCCCAGCTCCGCCAGGGTTAAGGCGCAATGGGGCGACCCAGCATCTGCGCGGAAGAGCTCAGCGCTTCTTCTTCGCGAGGTCTTTCGATCCGGCGCGGCCGGGAGTTTTCATACAACCTCTGTCAACGTCAGCGCCATCGCGTGGGCCTCGGTGCTTGGGCCGCTGCGACGTAGCTGCTTTTTTCTCCCGCTAAACGGGTTTAGGCTGCGCCAATGCTTTTTCGCATCGAGCCCTCCGGCGTTCTCGCCATCAGCCAGCCGACCCATGCGTGGATTTCTGGCCAGATTCTGCGCGCCTGGGACGAACGCCTCGGCGAATCGTTGCTGCTCGCCGGGGAGCAGCACGATATTGGCTGGCTGGACTGGGAGACGGCGCCGACCTTCAATCCAGAGACCGGCCGCCCGCATCTGTTTCGTGAGATCGGCGCCGCGGTGCATTCGCCAATGTGGAGGCAAGGCGTCGAGCGTGCGCTCGGCGCCTGGGGCGCGCACGTCGCGCTTCTGATCTCGCGCCACGGCGGAGTGATCTACCGCCGCTACACTGACCGTCACCGCATAAGCGAAGCCGATTCCGTGGCAGCGCAGACATATCTGGAGACGCAGGCGCCGATGGAGGCCGCGTGGGCCAAGGCGCTTGGCCTGGACGCCGCAGCGCTGCAAAAAGAAACGACGCTTGTGGCGCTTGTCGACGCCCTATCGCTGGCCCTGTGCGGGGAATTGAAGACGCCGATAGACCTGGAGGCGCCGAACGCGCGCGGCGGGACTGAAACCTTGCGCCTCATCGAATGGCCCGGTCATCCTTTTCATTTCGTCCTCTCACCGTGGCCACTCAGAACCGATGTGCTCACCGTCGAAGGCGAAGCGCGCCCGTTGCCGGCGGCGGGGCGTTTCGATAATGAGGCGGCGATGCGAACCTGGCTCAAGTCGCCTGAGCGTACGGTGTTTCGCGCACATCTCATGAGCAAATCCGCGATTTAGCCGGCCGATTGTATCAAATATCTCGAAGTTCGTTTCGAAATAATCGTGCAACGAACCCCAATGCACGCCCTTGCTGCTAACTGACAAATCGGGCAGGTTTCTTGCATGAGAGTTTCCGCAATGGCTTCACTCTGAGGGAGCGAAGCCGAAATGGGGCAGGGACCTCCGGCGCCGAAAAAAGGAGTGTGACATGAGATTGTCAATGACGCGTTTCGGCCTTATCGCCATCGCGGCCACCGCCTTTCTCAGCGCCCAGGCGGCAAATGCGCAGACAGTGGCGCTCGTGACGATCAACCAGCAAGCGCTCTTCTTCAACCAAATCAACGACGGCGCCAAGCAGGCGGCGGATAAGGCTGGCGCGAAGCTCATCATCTTCAACGCCAACAACGTTGCCGCGGCTCAGAACAGCGCAATCGAGGACTATATCGCCCAGAAGGTCGACGGCATCGTGCTCATCGCCATTGACGTGAATGGGGTGAAGCCCGCCGTCACAGCGGCGAAGAATGCCGGTATTCCCGTCGTCGCCATCGACGCCCGTATCCCCGACGGCGACAATGCCGCGTTCATCGGCGTCGACAACAAGGGGGCGGGCGAGCAGATCGGCAAGTACTTCGCCGATTACGCGAAGAACAAGATGGGCGGCTCCGCGAAAGTCGGCATCGTCGGCGCGCTCAACTCCTTCATTCAGAACCAGCGCCTGGATGGTTTCAAAGCGGCGGCTCAAGGAGAGGGCGTCAAGTTCCTCGACACGGTGGATGGCCAGAACATCCAGGACGTGGCGCTCACCGCGGCTGAAAACTTGATGACCGCCAACCCCGACATGAATGCGCTCTACGCCACGGGTGAGCCTGCGCTTGTCGGCGCAATTTCGGCCGTGACCAGTCAGCAGGGCACAGGCAAGGTCAAGGTCTTCGGCTGGGACCTCACTGCTCAGGCGATCAAGGGCATAGACGAGGGGTGGATCGTCGCTGTCGTTCAGCAGGACCCCTTCCAGGAGGGCGTGGCCGGCGTCGAAACCGTGCTCAAGATCAAGAAGGGCGAGACAGTCAATCCGAGCATCGACATTCCCGTCACCATTGTGACCAAGGACAATGTCGACAAGTTCCGCAGCCTCTTCAAATAGCCGGCTCGAACCGCCGCCAATGCCGGGCTATCCCCGACCACCTCGTCCTGAGGCGCCGCGAAGCGGCCTCGAAGGGCCTGCCCCGAGCCCGTCGAGGGGACGCTCCAGGATGCGCAAACGAGGCTATGAACTGGACCACCCCTCGAGATGCGACGCTACGCATCGCTCCTCAGGATGAGGCGGTGGGGTTCAGCGCCGTTCCGAAGCTCCATCTTGGGAGCCAATGCGGGATGCCTCGGCGTCTCCTGCTTCCGCTTCCTCTTTCTCTGTGCACGAAAGCTTAAGCCGGGCGGATGTTGAGCGCCGACGCGCCGATCCGAGTCCAGATGGAGGACATCAGCAAGTCCTTCGGCGCCATCAAGTCCCTTGACCGCGTCAACCTCGTTTTGCGCGCTGGCGAGGTCCTTGGTCTGGTCGGCGACAACGGCGCGGGAAAGTCGACGCTGAGCAAGATCCTCTCCGGCGCCGTCGTTCCCGATTCCGGCCGCATTCTGCTCGATGGCCGTGAAATCCATTTCGCGTCACCCGCTGACGCGCGCCGTCACCGGGTCGAGATGGTTTATCAGGACCTGTCGCTCTGCGACACGGTCGATGTCGCGGGCAACCTCCTGCTTGGCCGAGAGCCGCTCAGGCGCATGTTTGGCTTGCCCATCATGGACAAGCGCAAGATGCATGAGGACGCCGCGCAAATGCTGGCCCATCTTGGCATCCGCATGCCAAGCACGCGGCTCAAGGTCGAGAATCTTTCCGGCGGCCAGCGCCAAAGCATTGCAATCGGACGCGCAGTGTCGTTCGACCCCTTGGTCCTCATCATGGACGAGCCGACGGCAGCCCTGGCGGTCGCTGAGGTCGACGCTGTGCTCGATCTCATCGGGCGCGTGAGCGCCCAAGGCGTCAGCGTCATTCTTATTACCCATCGGCTGCAGGATCTGTTCGTGGTCTGCGACCGGATCATGGTTCTCTATGAGGGGCGCAACGCGGCCGAGCGGCTCATTGGCGACACGAATATCGAGGAGATCGTCAACCTCATCGTGGGACGAAAATTCCGCTCGGTTTCGGCCGGAACGTCGCCCGGAAGCGAGGCGCGTTCTTGACCGCGATTGCAGCCCCCGTCGCACTGCGCGATCGCGCGCGGCTGATTGTCCACGACAATGGGGGCGTGCTCAGCATCGCATTGTTCTTTATCGCGATGACGGTCACGTTCTCGCTCATCACGGACACGTTCCTCACCCAGACCAACCTTCTCAATATTCTGCGACAGATCGCGCCCCTCATGATCGTGGCGGTCGCCATGACCTTCGTGATCACGACCGCGGGGATCGATCTGTCGGTCGGGTCGGTTTTGGCGCTCGTCAATGCGCTGGCTGCAATTTCGCTTCAGGCGGGGGTCTCCTGGCCGCTGGTAGTTGTTCTGATGCTTGGCGTGGGGATTGTGATAGGCGCCATCCAGGGCTTCCTGATCGCGTATGAGGGCATTCCCGCCTTCATCGTCACTCTTGCTGGCCTTAGCTCCATACGAGGCACGGCGCTGCTTCTGACGAAAGGCTATTCGATCCCGATCGATCCTCAGAGCCCGTTCAACGCGATCGGGCGCGGCTGGATCTTCGGCTTGCCCATGCCGGCGATCATCGCCGTCGTCGTGCTGGCTTTGGGCTTCCTTGTCTTCAATGAAACCACCTTCGGCCGCTATGTGACCGGCGTCGGCGCGAACGCCGAAGCGGTCCGGCGCGCGGGCGTCAACACCAGGAAGATCACGGGTGCGGTGTACGCGCTGAGCGGATGCGCCGCGGCGATGGCGGGAATCATTATCGCTGGCCGCCTCGGAAGCGGCTCCTCAAACGCCGGCGGAGGGTTCGAACTCGAGGTCATCGCCGCGGTCGTGCTCGGTGGAACGAGCCTGTTCGGGGGGCGCGGCACGATGCTCGGCACGATGCTGGGCGCCTTGACCGTTGCGGTCATCGGCAACGGCCTCATCCTCTACCATGTGTCGCCGTTCATAACGCCGATCGTTGAGGGCTTCATCATTCTGATCGCGATTTGGCTCAATTTCCGGTTGTTCCGCACAGGACGACGGGCGAGCTGAGGAAGACGGGGAGAACATGGCGAAGCCCACGATCGGCGTGCATTCGGGACTCGTGCGGACCGTGCTCGGCCCCATTCCCGTCGAGGCGATGGGCGTCACGCTGTTGCACGAACATATCTTGCTCGACGCTTCGAGCTGGTGGAAGCGCCCATGCTGCGGCTCGGAGATCGCGATCGCCGAAAGAGCGCTCGACATATCGATGATTGGCGATCTGCGGATGAACCCGTTTCTCAACCGCGACAATTGCGCTCTTCTCGATGTCAGGGCCGCGATCGAGGAGCTCGATCATTTCGTCGAGTATGGGGGCAAGACTGTCGTCGATCCGACCAACCTCGGAATCGGACGTGATCCGTCTGCTTTGCAGAGGATCAGCCGGCGAAGCGGCCTCAACATCGTCATGGGCGCAGGCTTCTACCTCGAACCGTCGCATCCTCCTTACGTGAGGGACATGACCGTCGAAACGATCGCCGAGGCGATTGCTGAGGACTGCGGCCTCTCGGAAGACGAGCCCGAGGTTTGCGCCGGAATCATCGGAGAGATCGGGATCAGCAAGGACTTCACGCCCGCCGAGGAAAAGGTGCTGAGGGGCGCGGCGCGCGCGTCCAAGCTCAGCGGCGCTCCTCTCTCGGTTCATCTTCCGGGCTGGGAGCGCCACGCTCACCGCGTGCTCGACGTCGTTGCGAGCGAGGGCGCGGACCTGCGGCACGTCGTGCTCTGCCATATGAACCCGAGCTTGCACGACCCGAGTTATCAGAAGAGCGTGGCCGACAGAGGCCCGTTCATCGAATACGATATGATCGGCATGAACTTCTTTTACGCCGACCAGCAGGCCCAGTCGCCGTGCGACGAGGAGAACGCGATCGCCATCTGCCGGCTGGCCGACGACGGCTATCTCAGCTCGATTCTCATGTCGCAGGACGTATTTCTGAAGATGATGCTGGTGCGGTACGGGGGCTTTGGCTACGGCTATATCCTCAAGCATTTCGTGCCGCGCCTGAAGCGCCACGGCATGGACCAGCGCACGATCGATCATATCCTGGTCGAGAACCCGCGGCGGGTTTTCTCCGCCGAGCATCGCGCGCGCTGACGGGACCAGCACGCTGAGCGCTGGCGGCGGACAGTGGGCCAAGATGATCCATGTGATCGGCAACGCCACGATCGATAGCGTCATTCGAGTGGACAGGTTTCCGCGGCCTGGAGAAACGATCGTGGCTCTCGGAGCCTCCGAAGATCTTGGAGGCAAGGGCGCCAATCAGGCGGTCGTCGCGGTGCGTTGCGGCGCCAATGTTCGTCTCGTGGCGGCAATCGGCGGTGACGCACTCGGCGAGCGCATTCGGTCCAGTCTCGCTCGTGAAGGCGTGCGGACGGATGGGGTGACGACTTCGCCTTATGTGACGGATCGTTGTGTCATTACCGTCGATCGCCATGGCGAGAATACGATTCTGAGCCTCATCGAGGCTGCGCGCAATTTTGATCCGATTGCCGAGACGCCGATTGGGGCGTGGATCTCTACGGGCGACCTGGTCGTCATGCAGGGCAATCTGCGGCCGAGCGTTACGCGCGACTGTCTCGCTCTGGCGAAGTTGAAAGGCGCGACGACGGTTCTCAATCCGTCGCCAACCTACGGGGCTCAGGACTACGACTGGACGCTGATTGATCTGGTCCTGGTCAATCGCGGCGAGGCGGTTGAACTTGCGGGCGGCGAAGCGGAGGAGGCCGCGCGCGAGCTTTGCAAGAAAGGCGCAGGCGCGGTCGTTCTCACGCTTGGCGCCGATGGCGCTGCTTTTTTCTCGGCCGACGAGGCGTTTCGCGTGGCGACGCCTCAGGTCGTGGCCATCGACGCGGTCGGAGCGGGCGACGTGTTCTGCGGAGTTTTGATCGCCGCCAATGGTCTCGGGCGCGACTGGAGGGACGCGCTCGCCGCTGCGGCCGAAGCGGCTTCGATTTCGGTCACGCGAAAGGGCGTGCTTGCTTCTTTTCCGTCCCGCGAGGAGATGGCGGCTATTCTAGAACGCGCCGCGGTCGAACGCATTCAGGAGCGCCGGCTATGACAGAAGGTGAGCACGTCGTCGCGCGAGCGCGGGAGAACGCGCTCAAGAGCATATTCGGCCGCCCCGACCGCGTGCTGATCGGCGTCGTCCACCTTCTCCCATTGCCGGCGTCGCCCGATTATTGGGGCGGCGGGGTCGAGGCGATCTATGCCCGGGCGCTCGCGGACGCGAGAGCTTACGCTGACGCCGGCTTTGACGGCCTCATTGTCGAGAATCACGGCGACATTCCTTTCTCGAAGCCCGAAGACATCGGCCCGGAAACCGCGGCGCATATGGCGGTCGCGACCGATCGCGTCCGGGCCGCAACCGGATTGCCGATAGGGATTAATGTGCTGGCCAACGCCGCCCTCCACGCTCTGGCGATTGCGAGCGCGGCAAGCGCACGCTTCGTTCGCGTCAATCAATGGGCCAACGCCTATGTCGCCAACGAAGGCCTGATCGAAGGGGCCGCCGCGAAAGCCATGCGCTACCGGAGCGCGCTTCAGGCGCAGGGCGTCAAGATTTTCGCCGACGCTCACGTGAAACATGGCGCGCACGCCATCGTACAGGATCGACCGATCGCCGAGCTCGTGCGCGACGTCGAGTTTTTCAACGCCGACGTCGTGATCTTCACCGGCCAGCGCACCGGCCACGCCGCCGATTTGGATTATCTTCGGAAGATTCGGGCGGCCGCTTCGCTCCCAACGCTTGTCGGGAGCGGCGTTGATCCTGACAACGTCAGCGACGTTCTTTCCATCGTTGATGGCGTCATCGTCGCAAGCTCGTTGAAGGTCGATGGGCTCTGGTGGAACCCCGTCGATCCCGAGCGGGCCAGCCAATTCGTCGCGCGCGCCAGGAAGGCGTCATGAGCGACAAGTCCTCGTTCTCGGAGCGCATGCGCGCCCCCGCGGATCGAACATGGAACGCAATCCTCGGCCATCGCTTCTTTCGCGAAGTCGCGACCGACGTTATCGACGATCGCGTCTTCGCCCGATACCTCAGGATCGAATATGGCTTCGTCGACACCGCGGCGAGAGCGCTAGGCTACGCCGTCGCCAAGGCGCCTTCGTTTCAGGAACGGCGGCGCTTGGGCCTCGGCCTTTATGGGCTCGTCACCGATCAGGAGCAGGTGTTCGTCGACGCGTTCGAACGGATGGGCGCGCCCGCCGATGAGCGGACGGCTCTACCGCCTCAGGGGCTCGCTCTTCCGCTGCACGCGCTCTTTCTGAAAGTGGCCGAGACGGAGGGCTATGAGGAGATCCTCGCCTGCATTTTGGCGGCGGAGTGGATGTATCTGACGTGGTGTTCGGCAGCCAACCGGTCGCCGTCTTCGAGAGGCTACATTCGGGATTGGGTGGCCCTACACGCCGGCGGTCCGTTTGCCGAGCATGTCGCTTGGCTTCGCTCGGAAATCGATGGCCGAGGACCGACGCTCACCGATGCCCGGCAGGCGCGACTGGGCGCGCTATTCGAAGAGGCGTTGGAGGCGGAAATCGGTTTCCACGACGCGGCCTACGCTGGTTAACACGGATTCGGTTGATGAGATCGCTCGGCGTTCCCGAGGAGCGGCGAATGCGCCGCTTGGGGGCCGGGCGGCTCGATTGGAAAAATCGACAATTTCTTGCCAAGCCGGCCGGGACGGGGTATTGTTTTTCAGAAAGGCCCACAAGCCCGGCTGGCGCTTCTCACGGGCGACGCGCGACCAGGACCTCGGCCTTAGGCAAAGGGGAATGACTCGTAACTGCCCGGGGGGAGCTTCGGAATGGCGCCGAACCCCACGACCTTATCCTGAGGAGGGAAGTGAAGCTTCACGTCTCGAAGGATGGTCCAGCTCGTCGCCTCGTTTGCGCCTTCTGGAGCATCCTTCGAGGCCGCTTCGCGGCGCCTCAGCGACTGTGTTGGCGGTCAAGCGGTTTCTGGGCGCCATGGTTGTTTGTCCCGCAGGATGGCGTTGAGGATGGTGAGGAGTTTAC
>Ga0209624_10001094_pt1 | contig 22324 bp, 19 predicted proteins | sample JacPinW_OM2H0_O1_FD_188565 | JGI IMG/M metagenome (GOLD analysis project Ga0209624, IMG submission 188565) | Forest soil microbial communities from Algoma, Ontario, Canada - Jack Pine, Ontario site 1_JW_OM2H0_O1 (SPAdes) (version 2) | ecosystem: Environmental > Terrestrial > Soil > Boreal...
CCCGCCGCAACGGCACATTGGCGGGGTCCAAATAGGCATTGGCGCCCTGCCTCACGTCGAGGAATCGCAACACGCCGCTGTCGGGATGCTGCGCAACGCTCTCGCCGGCGCGAACGCAGTACACGGCGGACCACGATGCCAGCGGATGATTGTGGGCGACGAAGGAGCCCGCGTATCTTGAGATGTGGAACCACGTGTGGTTTTGAAACTTGAGCCGCGCGATGTCTTCGCCCTTAAGAGAGGTGGTCTCGATCACCATTTGCGCGACTGCGTTCAGCATGAAGTTGCGCAGCTCCTGGACACAGGCCTCAGGCCATCGGAACAGGTTGAACCGGCTTTCAAAGGTTTCCTCCTGGGCGATGTGGCTGGGCGTGGGATTTCTGTACTCGGCGCTCTCGCGTTGCAAGAACAGCGCTTCGAGCTGCTGATTCAGACGCTCGCAGTGAACAAGGCGCGTCTCTGCGAACGGCACGGCGAACAGCGAATGGAGCTTGAGCGCCGGGGTTACCATCGCCCAACGCCCTGCTGCCCCGGAGCGACGAAGCGCACACGGGCGGTGACCAGAATCAGCTTGCCGGCGGACCGCAGCAACGCGATCTCGTGGGTGAGAGACGCCGGGAATACCGCTAGCTGTCCGGGAACCGGCCGCCAGGCATAATGACCCGGTGTGAACGGGACGCGCATGACGGAATTCGTGGCGTCTTGAAACATGGTGCCGAGCCGCGACTCGTATAGCCGCAGCACGCCACTGTCCTGACGAGTGGCGGAAGGCTCGGGCGCGGCGACGCAGTACATCGCGCACCACGCCGTGAGCGGGTAGCTTGCCGCCGGCAGGGATCCCAATTGCTCGAGGATCGTGAACCAGCCGCGCGCCTCGAGATTGAAAGAGCGCAGCTGGTCTGGCTCGAATGCATTGAGCGTCTCGACGACCGAACACACGCCGCGAAAAATCTCGGTGGCTAGCGCGCGGGCAGGCTGCTCCGGCCAGTCGAACAAGTCATCGTGGCTGCGGTACACGCTGGGTTTCGAGTGCGGCACGCGGTCCAAGGGTGTGCGTCGCATGAAAAGATCGACCAGCTGAGGATTGAGTTCCTCCGCTTGCGGAACCGTCACTATCCCAAGCGGCGTCGCGAATAGAGGTAACACGATCGGCGGCGCGGCAATCATGCGAGTCCGTCCAGGTAGTCGCGCAACTCTTTGAGTTCATCGGCGTAGTGCCGCGCTCGTCCCGAGGAGGTGCTGTACAACGGCTCGCGCACCTGCCAAGTGCTGGCCGTCCTGATCGCTGCGCTGCGCGCTGCGACCAGGGGGACGTGTCCCGGCCATTCAAGGCCGAGAAATGCGCACAGCCGTTGCATTTGGATTTGCGGCTCTCTGACCAAGGCGTCGTAGTCGAAATCGAAGATATCGGCTGAAAACTCAGTCTTCCAATGCGCCATCAGGCGCCGATACTCACGGTAGTAATGGCCGATGTCCATGAGATTCAAGGCATAGCTCATCTGCTGTTCGAGATGCAGGAAAAATATGGACAAACAGTTGTCCAAGGGATTGCGCGTCGTATGTACGATCTTGGCATCCGGAAACAGACGCTTGATGAGACCCAAGTACAAGAAGTTATCGGGGCGCTTGTCGGTGACGTAGGCGGCGTTCGCCGACGCGCGCATGAGTTCTGCGCGGTAGCGCGCGGCAATCCCGTCCAAGCGCTCGGCCGAGACGGTTTCCAGCGTTTCGAAAAACGGTAGGAATTCGCTGTTGACCAGCCGCGGCAGGAAATCCATTTCGCCGCCGGCGGCAACCTTAGGCATTCCCGCGAGCAATTGCTCGGTGAGCGTCGATCCTGAACGAAACATGCCGACGATGAATATGGGACGTGGCGGAATATCGGCCGTGTGGGCTTGCGTGCGTCGCGCGCCGCTGCCGATCACGCGGTCGACGAACGCCTGCTGTCGAGCGCGATCGTAGGGAACGGCCTGGGGTCCGGCGCTGGCGAGGCTCGCCTGATTGGCCGCGGTATAGACCGTAAATGCCTCGCGGTAGTCGCCGGCCGCATCAAGCAGCCGGCCGAGTGCAAACCCCAAGCTCGCGCGATCGCTCATTGAGGACGCGCGTTTAAGCGCGTCTCTCAGCCGGTTGATGAGAGAGCCATCGACGCTGCCCACCGGCTGCACATTCGCGAAGCGCGCCAGCGCCTCGAAGGCGTGCGGCTCGATGGCCAGAATGCGCGCATACAGCGAACTCGCTTCCGGCCTCTTGCCGAGATCCTCATACAGATTGGCCAGGTTCAGCAGCGCGGGCGTGTAGGCGGGATTAACAGTCAAAGCCCGCTCCAACTCGCCGGCCGCCGCCGGGTAGTCGCGCAGGAAATCGCTGAAGATGACGCCGCGATTCAAGTGGACTTCTTCCGGACGTGTGATGCCGCAGCTAAGCGCCCTTTGATAAGAAGCAAGCGACTCGTGGAAACGGAACGTCTGGCGCTGCAGAACTGCCAGGTTGTACCAGGCATCCGGCAGTTTCGGCCAGCGCGCAACAATGGACTGGTACGCGGCGATGGCCTCGGCGGCATGGTTTTGCCGATGCAATCGCGCCGCCTCGCGCATCAGCTCATGGGAAGGGTCCGTCAAGGGCAATTTCCCCATCTTAAGCACGATTCCGGTAGCCTTGTCGCCAGACAAATATGTAGAACTCCCATGGCCCGTGATCTTGAAACCGATATGGAAACGCTGCGCATGGTGTTAAGCCTAGCGCAGAACCGCGATTATGTGCGGGCCGCGGCGTTGGCCGAGCAAACCCTGGCGAGCGGTTTCGAGCACCCCATGCTGCTGAACATCGCCGCCACGCAGCTCGAGCAACAGGGCAAGTACGAGCAGGCGCTGCAATTGCTCGAACGTGCCGTTGCCATCGCCCCGAAAGACGTGGGCGCGCGCAACGCGCTGGGATTGTGCTTGCAGCGTCTCGACCGGCCGGCCGAGGCGCTTGTTCATGTTGAGGAACTCTTGAAACAGCACGCAGACCTGCCGTTTGCACATGCCAGCAAGGGCAACGCGCTCATTGCTTTGGGATCGCTTGGGAAGGCCAAGCAGAGTCATTTGCGCGCGCTCGAGCTCGAGCCCGGCAACTTCACCAGTGCGGCGGCGCTGGCCTCGATCGCCACACACCGCGGCCAGCACGAGGAAGCCAGGGCTTGGGCGGAACGGGCCCTCAAAATCGCGCCCGGTTTTCCGGATGCCGTCTTAAGCCTCGCCGCCGCCGATTTGGCGGTTGGGTGTAGGGATTCTGCGGAAAAGCGTTTGCGGCACTTGATCATGGATTCACGGGCGGGACCGTCCGATCGAGCCCGCGCCACAGGACTGCTTGCGGATGTGCTCGATGCCGGCGGCCGCTATGATGAGGCATTCGAGGCTTACGAAGCCTGCAATCAGGCGCTCCGGCAAATTCATCGTGCGCATGCGGGTTCGAACGTGCTTGGCTATACGCGTGCGCTGACGGCAGCCATGGAGAAGATCGACGCCGGCCAATGGCACGTCCCCCCGGGGGAGCCGGACGTGGAGGCGGCCGGCCATGTGTTCCTCTTGGGGTTTCCTCGATCCGGCACCACCTTGCTGGAGGTCGTGTTGGACGGAAATCCGCGGGTCGTGAGCCTCGAGGAGCACGAGCTGCTTATCGACGGCGTGCTCGCTTTCATGCGCGAGCCGGTGAATTTGCTGCCGCTGGCGCGCGCGGAGGGCCAATCTGTAAACGCATTGAGGCAGGCCTATTGGCGCCGGGTGCGCGCTGCCGGCGCCGATGTCGCGGGCAAAGTGTTCGTCGACAAGCATCCATTGAATTCCATGAAACTACCGCTGATCGCGAAGCTGTTTCCGCATGCCAAGATTTTGTTCGCCGTGCGCGATCCGCGCGATGTGATACTCAGCTGCTTCCGGCGCCGCTTCAAGATGAATCCGTCCATGTATGAGTTGCTGACGTTGCCGGGGGCGGCAGCGTTCTATGCGGCAGTGATGACATTCGCCGACACCGTGCAGCGCTCGCTGCGGCTCGATTGGCGCGAGGTTCGCTATGAAAGCCTGGTGGCCGGATTCGAGGGCGAGATGCGCAGCGTCTGCGAATATATCGGGCTCGAGTGGGTGGCGGGCATGGGCGAGTTTGGCGATCGCGCTCAGGCGCGCGAGCATGCCACGCCCAGCACCGCGCAGTTGTCGCAAGGCCTCGTCACGTCGGCCACGGCGCAATGGCGAAATTACGAGCCCCAGATCCGGACGGCATTGCCGGTGCTCGAGCCATGGATGAACCGATTCGGCTATTCGGCTTAGTGCACTCGCCGCACGTGATACGAATGATTTGAGGGCGCAGTCAACAGGAATGCTCCCAGTGCCGCCCGCTTGATAGTCACTGCATCCCCCTTCGAGAGCCAGCCGTCGTTCTCTCCCATGGACCAGGTTTGGCCGCTATCGAGCACAATGTAGGTCTGGCCATTTGGGCCCGAGTTAATCGCTTCGACGCGCGCTTTGATCGATGTCGGGCCGGCGAAGGCCATATGCTGCTGCGCCAAGCTCAAGCCAAAGTTATTCGGATCCTGGGCGGAAATCGCAGCGGCCGAGGCTGGCGCCGCCGCCGCCGAGGGTTTCTCGGCTGCCACCGCCGATGGCTTCGCTGCCACGCTCGCCGATGGCTTCACTGCCCGATGCGCGAGTGCGTCGTAGCACGCCAGTCGCGCGTCCGGTGCCTCGATGGCGGCGCAATGCGCGAGGTCTTCCGCACGGACCGCGGTGGCGGCCGCCGCCGCCGCCAAAGACAGGAGGCATGCCGCGTACTTGATCACGCGCCGTTCAACGGCCGCTGCGAATAATACTGGCCATACACTTCCGTGGCGGTTTGGATCATGTCGCGTTCCGCGGGCGTCAGCAACGGATTCCAAATGTCGAAAATCAATATGGCACGCGGCGTGTCCGATAGATTCCATGCCTCGTGCTCGATCGTGTCGTCGAACACCCAGGCTTGATCGGGAATCCATTCGCGCGTCGTGGCTCCCACCCGAAACCCGCAGTTTGGCGGCACCACGAGAGGCAAATGAACGGTCAAGCGCGTATTGGTTACACCGGTATGCGCCGGTATGCGGGTGTCGGGATCAAGAATCGAAAAAAAAGCGGTGGGCGCTCGGCCGCCGACCCGGCAACGCGGCACCACCTCCTCGAGGGTTCGCGCAGTCACCGGGCAGCGTGAAATGTGGCCCGGCTGCGGCTGGCTCTGGTTCCACAGAAAGTACGCACTCCACTTTCGCGAGCGGTTCAACGCCTTGAACTGATCGAGCGGAAGTCCCGCCGGAAAATCGATATAGGGCTGCAGTCCCTCGCGGTCGGCCACCAATACCCGCAGCAGTTCCGTGCGGATCTCGCCGGCGGCAGCCTCAAGGGATTCGAGCCAGGGAAACATCGTCCGGTCAAAGAATTCGATGGCGGGCAGTTCGGGGAAGTACATCCAAGTCGGATGCGAATGGTAGGCGCGGCGCTGCCCCATCAGCTGCTCGAGACACATATCGACTCTGCGTTGCGCTTGGCCACCGTAACGGTCGCGAATCTGCGCCAGCGGCTCCTCGAGTTCACGGGCAAGGCCCGCTCGATCGGCGTCGACTTTCGCCTTGGCGTGATCGAGCGCGCCCTTCAGATACGGCGGAACTTCCGCGCCGAGGGGCAGCGAGTCAAGCGCAGCTTGAAAGGATCGCGCCGCACCGCGCGGGTCGCCCATTTCCTCGATATATTCACCCTTTTGCAAGAGCGCCGACAAATGCCGCGGTTCCAAGGCCAGGGCCTTCTCGATGGCATCCAATTCCTCCATACGCCGGCCGAGCGCCTTGAGGCTGCTGGCAAGATTGGCCCAGATGGCGGGCTGATTGGGGTTGGCGCTGGCCGCGCGGCTAAACAGCAATTGCGCCTGGTCTGGAACGCCGCGCGCGAGCATGCGGACTCCCAGTTCGTTGAGCACGGCGGGATGGTGCGGAGCCCGTTGCGCCGCATTGGCCAGCAACTGGTCCGACTCCGAAATGCGGCCTGCAGCCTGTTCCGCCTTCGAGGCTTGCAAAATGCGAATGATCGTCGCTTCGTCGAGCGGTATGGGGGCAGCGGAATTCACCGCATCATTGTATAACAGCCGTTTGCGACGGGTTGAATCCCGGGAGTATTTAACATTGAGCGCTACCAGCGATCTTGAGCTCATGCGCGCATCGATGTTGCTCGAGACCGAACCGGCCGCCGCGGCGCGCCGTGCCGGCGAAATCCTCGCGAATCATCCAGAGTCTGAGGCGGCAGGTCTCCTGCTTAGCACCGCATGCCGACGCCTGGGAAACTCGGCGAGTGCCGTCGGCGTCATCGAGTCCCTCGCACTCGCCCACCCCGGCTCCGCATTCATGCAGTTAGAACTGGGCTGCACCTACGCGGCGTGTGGCCGCACTGAGGAAGCAATAACGGCGCTTGAGCGCGCCGTCGCGCTTGACTCGGGCCTTGCGGAAGCGTGGCGCGAGCTGTCCGCACAGCGCTTAGCTATAGGCGAAACCGCATCCGCCGATGCCGCCTATACCCGATACCGGCGGCTGGCCTCCGACCCTCCGGATCTCGCCGATGCCTATGCCGCCTTCGACCAGAACCGGCTCGAAGCAGCGGAATTCTTGGCCCATCAGCGACTCCGGGAGGGCACCAACGAAGTTGCCGTGTTCACACTATTGGCCGCCATTGCATTACGGCGCGGCGATGACTTGGCGGAAGAAGCGTCGCTGAACCAGGTTCTACTGCGGGCACCTTGCGGCGGCACCGCGCGCGAACAGCTGGTGCGGCTGTTGATTCGCCAGGGCCGCACCGCGGAAGCCCTGCCGCTCATCGAGCGGTTGTTGGCCTCTGAACCTGACAACAGCGATTTCTGGATGCTCAAGGTGGGGGCGCTACAAATCGCCGAACGGCACGACGAAGGCCTTGCCATCATCACGCAGTTGAGCGCGGATCACCCCGATAACCCCGATTTTTGGCTGCTCGCCGGCAATCAACAGCGCTACGTCGGCCGCCCGCGCGAGGCGATCGATTGTTACCAACGTGCCATCGAACTTCGGCCGGATTTCGGCATGGCTTATTGGGCGCTGTCGAATCTCGAGACCTTCCGCCCCTCCTCCGCGCACCTTGAAAACATGCAGCGTCAGCTTAAGCTCGTCCCACCTTCAAGTTCAGACATCACCGGCTTGGAATTCGCCCTTGGCCGGGCACTGGAAGATCGCGCGGAATTTGCGGCAGCATTCGAGCACTATAGCTCCGGCAACGCCCGAGCCCGCGCCTCGTTCAATTACGCAGCGAAGGCGACGACAGCCTTCGTGCAGCGGTTCAAGGCGACATTTACCAGCGGCTTTTTTTCCGCCCGCGGCGATTGGGGACACACGGCGGGGGATCCGATTTTCATCGTCGGTTTGCCGCGCTCCGGTTCGACGCTGCTCGAACAGATCTTGGCGAGCCACTCCCATGTTGAGGGCACGCGCGAGCTAGCCTATATCCCCACAATGGCGCGGGAATTGGCAGGCGCGCCGGAAACAGCCGCGAGGTATCCGGAAAATCTCGCGTCGCTGGGCAAGTCAGACATCGAAGCTCTGGCAGCGCGCTATCTTGCGAGCGCGCGAACACACCGGCGGCAAGGCAAGGCGCGCTTCGTCGACAAGATGCATGGCAACTTCGTCAGCATCGGGCTCCTCCACCTGATGTTTCCGCGCGCGGCCATCATCGATTCGAGGCGCCATCCCATGGCGTCCGGCTTTGCCTGCTACAAACAGCTATTCAACCCGGGCATGAACTTCGCCTACGACTTGGGCGAGCTCGGGCTGTATTACCGCGACTACGCGGATCTCATGGACCATGTCGATGCCGCCCTTCCAGGCCGGGTCTATCGGGTTCATTACGAGCGTCTGGTGGCCGACACCGAGAGCGAAGTGCGCCGAATGCTGGCCTATTGCCAATTGCCGTTCGAGCCTCAGTGTCTGCGGTTCCATGAGAATCAGCGAGTCGCGCAAACCATCAGTTCGGAGCAAGTGCGCCGGCCGATTTATTCCGAAGGGCTGGATCAGTGGCGCCATTTTGAAACGTGGCTTGGCCCCTTAAGAGCCGCGCTCGGGGATCTGGTCGAAGGCTACCCGCGCTTCCAATAGTTCAGCGAGGGCGGAGCGAGAGCGCAGCAAAAAAAAACGGCGGACTGAAAAAGTCCGCCGCAATTTTGCCGCTCAAGTTTCTGTTTAGATCAGAACTTCACGCTGACGTGCGCATACAGGTAGCGGCCCAGCGTGTCATACGTACCGACCCACGTGTTGTCGTTGCACGACGAATTGGGGCAGTCCGAATAGTTGCCGTTGGCAATGATCGGCGGCGCCTTGTCGGTCAAATTGTTGACACCCACCCGCAAATCGATGCCGGTCGAGGCGACCGGCATGGCAAACGACAGATCCAGGTAGGAGTAGCCGCCGATCCGCGCGGTCCCCGCAAAGTAGGTCTGTGAGAGTTGCGGATCCTGGCTCACCCGGTCGGATTGCGTAGGTCCGATATACCGCCAGCGCAGGGCGAGATCCGCTCCGAGCCACGGGGTTCGCCAATCCGTGTTGAGCACGTGGCGCCAGTGCGGAGTCGGGGCTCCGCACGTGGTCCCGAAGTAGCCCGCGCAATTGTACGCAGGACCATTGGTCAGGGGTTCGGTGAAGAAATTCAATACCCGTGTGCCCTGGAGGGACACGGCAACCTTGCCCATCGAGCCGACGTCGAGAAGATAGCGCGACGCCAGGTCAATGCCCTTGGTCGAGACCGTGCCGATATTTTCCTCGGTTGCCGTGACAAAATCGTTGTTGTTGAACCACAACGATCCCGTGCCCGGGCCCCGATGGATCAGCCCGCAGAGTGCGGCGTTGCCGGTGAGGCCGCAATTGTTGACGATGGTGTTCGACGACAGAGACTCGATCGTGTCGGCGATCTTGATGTAGTAAAAGTCCAGCGAGGCGACCAAGCCAGGAACGAACGTGGGCTGGAACACAAAGCCGTAAGTGAACGTGTCCGCCGTTTCAGGCTTGAGCGCCGAATTGCCGCCCACCGAGGTGTTGATCTGTGCGGCGGGGTTGGGCGTGATGGTGCCCCACTCGGCCGCTGTAACACCCGTGCGTGAACAGAACGCGAAGTCATGGCCGTTGACGGTACCGTTCGTCTGCCCGGGGGTGTTGCCGACCACCGCGCCCCAACACGGATCCGCGGTGCCGCCGGCACCGATGACACCCGGAGCGAACAAGTCACCGACGCTGGGTGCCCGTACTGCCCGGTTATATCCCGCTCGCAATTTCACGTCCTGAATCGGTGCGTACTCGACGCCAAACTTGTAGGTATTGGTGTTGAACCCGGAGGTGTAGCTCGAATAGCGGTAGCCCGCCTCGAGAGACAGCTCATACGCGGCGGGCAAATTGTTCAGCAGCGGCAGGCGCGCTTCAGTGAATACTTCCGCGACGTGGAAACCGCCATCGATGGGAGCCTGCGCACCGTTGCCGCCGGAGTTCAAGCCGTTTTCAAAAATGTAATCCGGATTGAAGTTGTAGTCTTCCGAACGATATTCGGCGCCCAAGTTCACGCTCGGCCCGTCCGCGGCGGTTGGCAGCTTGAAGCCAAGCTTGCCGAAATCCGCGGTGACGGAACCATCGACGATGTACTCCTTCACGGTGACGTCGTAGCTTGCGGGTGTGCTGATGTAATTCGCCGCTGCAGGCGTCACACCGCCTTTTTGAAAGATGTTCCAAGGGACGCAGGTCGGCGCGGTGCCGGCGAGTGCCGCTGCGCACGCGGGAAGTCCGGTCGCAGGATCGGTGACCACATTCAGCGCGTTCAGGGCGCTGGTCGTCAAAACGTAACCGCCTTGGGAGTCCCGCATCATGTTGAGGCCGACTTGACCATACATATCGTAGGTCAGGCCATCGATGAAACTGCCTTTGACGCCCAGCGTCTCGCGGAAGGAATTGGACACGTAGTTGTCTTCACGGGGACCGTTTTCCACGGCGCGACGACCGACGTACAGGGTAATGTCACCGGCGGGCGTGTTGGGAAACCCGGCGTGATTTTCGGCAATGAGCGCCGGCGTACAAAAAATCCCGGTCTGTTGGGCGGTCAACAGCGGACTCGCGCAGGGAATCTGCGCCGCCGTGTAGCTGAACAGACCGCTGGGTCCGTAGTCCGCGGTGGACGTATTGCGCGCGTACATGAAGTTCGAATACACATTCGTCTTGTCGTTGACGTCGTAGTTGAAGAATGAGCCTGCGGTGTAGCGGTCTTGGGCGCGCTGCAGAAAGCTTAAGGCGCCGTAGTTGTAGCTGTCGGCCGAGGTGTATGGCGAGAAAGTACCGTCGGGCTGTACCGCATACGTACCTGTCAACTGGCCGAACTTGCCGGTGCCGGCGTTGACACCGAACAGTGCGAAACGTCCGGTAGCAGGCGTGCCCGAACCGCCGCACTTGAGGCCACCCGGTCCCGGGAGCGTGCTGGGGGTATTCAAGCTGCAACCCGCGAAGTCGTACTGGTAGCCGACCGCGGGAGAGTTTTTGAAGTACGTGCCGTAAACCGTGACGTTGCCCTTGCCGTCGGCAAAGTTCGAACCGGCCACGAAGGACACATCCTTGTTGAAGCCGGCATCCACCGTGCTGGCAGGCGCGGGGTCGCCGGCCGCAGCCAGGTAGCCGAGAAGATCCTGGTGATTGTTCTCATAGCGGCCGAAAGCATAGTTCGCGTCTAACTTCACACCCTCGAAGTGCGTATCGAGGATGAAATTGACCACGCCGGCGACGGCGTCGGCACCGTACACGGACGATGCACCGCCGGTCAGTACGTCGATTTGCTTGATCAGTTCGGCGGGGATCTGGTTGAGGTCCGCGCTGCTCGATGTGCTCGGAGTCGCGCCGAGGGACGCGCCCGGCGCCAAGCGTGTACCGTTGACCAGCACCAAGGTGCGCTGCGAGCCCAAGCCGCGCAAGCTCACGGTCGAGGTACCGTTGGAGCTGATGGACGTACCGCTGCTTTGCTCGGCGACTACCTGCGGCAGATTGTTGAGCAGGTCCTCGGTGCGCACCAAGCCGGTTTGCTGAATGTCGAGCGCACTTAAGCTGGTGATCGGGCTGATCGACACATCGTTCGGTGAAATCGCGAGGCGCGATCCGGTGACGACCACTTCTTGTAAAGCAGCGTCATTGGCGACGGCTGGAGCAGTTTGTGCATATGCCGGTGCGCCGGCCGCGGATGCGGCCGCGGCGGCCAACACAGCACGCACCGCGTACTGCAGTTTGGTATTCCCCATTATTTTCTCCCTTGAGTATTAAAACGATCCCAAGCAATGCAAACACCGTGCCGCGCAAATTCATCCCAGCGCGGCCAGTGCGGTTTGTGAATCGATTACAACACGCCGCCAGATGGTTGCCAAGCCACCAGGCGGAGCCAAGAACAGTTAATTCCTTAACATTGCCTTGACCCGCAAGGCGCAAAAGCGCGGGTGAATCTCGCCATGGCGTCGCTGCATCATATTGACCCGTCGGCTTGCCGCTCACGCTCCATGCGAGGGCGTCCGGGTCTATTTGCGAAGGATCCTGAGTCTAGTAGTTCTGAGCGCTCCTTCGTTCGCAACTTGATGTTTCTTAAGCCAATGTAGTCCGCCGCTTGCACCAACAGGTCGCCGAAATTAGAGCGCCCGGTTGTTGCTGCGATGGTTTTTTTCTACGTCGGTGGTATATCAAGTTCCGACCGCGTGTGTCGCGTAGGCGTTGGCCTAGACCACGAGATAAATCCTTTCGCGGGTCGCACCGTCAACTTTGCAAATCACCACAAAGACGTGCCGCCACAGGACGTGGCGCGACCACTACTTTGCAGGGTCCGATTTCGCCTTTGCTTCCGTTCTGGAACGCTCAGCATGACTGGGATGGGCCGCCTTCTCCGCTTCCGTGGTTTTCTGTCTCGCCACCAGTTCCTTATCCATGGCGGCATGCTCTTTCATCGCAGGTGCCTCGCTTTTCGGATGATTATTTCTCATGGGCACACTCCAAGTTGAGGGGACCTGCAGCCTAGTTGGGTTTCTGTCGAGTTGCTGTAGGCGATTCCCGCGACCTACGCCTCAATCGCTCCGGCCAGCGTGATCAGGAAGCAGCCGCGACCATCGTCGAGCGCCAAGCAACGGGCGTCCCCACCATGGCGGCGCGCAATCTGACGCACCAGAGATAGCCCCAATCCATTTCCCGTGCCGTTGCCGGCGCCACGGCGGCGATAAAAGGGAGTGAATACCTGCTCGAATTCCGCCGGCGCCGGACCAGGGCCGCTGTCCCATACTTTCAGAACGACGTTAGCGCCTTCCCGCTCTAGTCGAACTTGCGTGGGCGGCGAGCCATGGCACTTGGCATTTTCCAGCAAGTTTCGCAGTAACCGCCGCAGCAGTCGCGCATCGCCGCGCAGTCCGATCGGCGCGCCTTCGAGGTGAACGTCGTCATAGCGCGAGCATTCCTCGGCAGCCAAGGCCAGCAGATCGACTTCCTCGCTGATTTCCGGCTGCGCAGTGGCGTTGAGCCGGCTGGCCAGCAGAATCTCATCCACCAATCCGTCCAACTCTGCAATGTCCTTCTCCAAGCCCGCTTTGCTTTTGGGGTCAGCGGCGCTCTTAAGCATTTCCACAGCGAGCCGGATTCGCGTCAAGGGCGTGCGCAACTCGTGCGATGCGTTAGCCAGAAGCGACTGGTGAGCGCGGACCAGCTGCTCGATCTGACTTGCGGCACGGTTGAAACTCCCTGCGAGGCGAGCCACTTCATCGTTGCCCTCCACAGCGACACGTGCCGCAAGATCGCCTGCACCGAGCGACTCGACGCCATGCTGTAGGCGTTCAAGACGCCGGGTCAGTTGCCGAACGAGGGGATAGGCGGCGATGCCGATTGCCAACGCCACGAGCAACAGCAGGCTGTGAAAAATCAGTCGTGAGTTGCCCGCGCCCAGCGGCACGCTGGCGACGAGCAGCCGCCCGTCTCCGAGGTGCACGCCTGAAACAGTGCCATCTCGCCAGCGCGCCATCGCGAGCCGGTGATAGCGCAGCGCACCGGGCGGCGGCAATGGGCGGCCGATGGCTGCAATGACGGTTCCATCCTTCGCAAATAAGGTCACGTCTGCATTGAGCCCCGACACCAAGCGCTGCAGTGCCTCCTGCTGTTCGGCGGGTGGAGAGTCTGCCGGAGGGAGGGCGTTTTGCACCACCCTTCCCAGGGTGATGCCGACCTGCTCCATGGGTCCACCCGCGAGATACCATAGCAGCGCGGCGGCCACACCGAGAAGCGCGAGGCTCGCCAACAGCGCCAGATAGAAGCGAAGATAAAGACGCAGCATCAGTCCTGCGCCTTGGCGAAGACATAGCCGGCCGAGCGCACGGTAATGACCCGCCGTGGCTTCTTCGGATTGTCCTCGATGCATGCGCGAATGCGCGAGACATGCACGTCAATGGAACGATCGAAGGACTCGAAACCCTCGCCTTTCAACAGATCCATCAGGGACTCGCGCGACATGACGCGACCGGCATTCTTCGCGAGCACAACCAGTAAATCGAATTGGTAGCCCGTCAGTTCGCAAGGCTTGCCATCCACTCGCACGGCCCTCGCGGCGGTGTCGAGTTCCAAACGGCCGAAGTGCAGCGCCTTTTCACTGGCGGCACCACGCACGCGCCGGCGCACAATGGCGCGTAAGCGTGCGAGCAATTCACGCGGCTCAAACGGCTTCGGCAGATAATCATCGGCCCCCAGTTCCAGGCCGACGATCCGGTCGATGGCATCGCCCCGAGCGGTCAACATCAACACGGGTGTGTCGCACTGGGCGCGCAGCCGCCGGCACACTTCCAGTCCATCCATGTCGGGCAACATCAAATCAAGGACGACCGCGTCGTACTGCGCCTCATTCAATCGTTCAAGAGCCATGGCGCCAAGGTGTGCCACGGTCACGCCAAAACCCGCCTGACCGAGATACTCCAAGAGCATCTCAGCCAGCCGGGGATCATCTTCAACCAATAAAATGCGCTCGACCATTCAATGGACGACTCTAGAGACAGCGAGCCGCCAAAGCCAGCCCTCTTAAGAGCCGGTGTTGCCGTGCATTTGCTTCAGGTGAGCCGCGAGTGCGTCGCGTTGCGCCGGCGTCAGCACGTCGCTGACATCGGCGATGAGTTGCACCAGACGCTTGGAGGCCTGATCGGCCAGCTGCAGATGCGTCACCCGCGCCGCTTCCAGCGCGGTGCGGTCGACCGGGCTTGCGGTCAGACCTTGAAGGGCCTGCGTATGCGCAGCTTGCAACTGGGTATGCAACGGCAACAGATCGTTCACCGCCTGCTTTACCAGAGGTGTGATTTGCGCCTTCTGTGCATCGGTGGCGTCGATCTCGACATACAAGTGCTTAAGCATCTTGTCGACGTGTGCAGAGACGTCCGCCGCGCTTTGCCCGCTCATCATGCCGTGGTGCCAGCCGCATGCGGCGGCCCCACTGGCCACCGCGGCCACGCCGCCGACCAGGCTGGCGGCAGCCACAATGATGGCGAGAGTCATACGGCTAAACAGCGGGCGACCTGATGGCGGTTCGCCTTTGGATTCCGGGGAAGTATTCATGGTGGATTACCTTACGGTGAAGAACACGATGAACACTCTGCGCGCCGACTGTTAATGGTTTTTGCTGCCCACGTAAAGAAATGTAAAGCTCCTTAGGCTCGATTCAATCGTAGGACACCGCTTAACCTCGTTGGCCCCGCTGACGGGCAGACGCTGCGGTTCAGTTGGGCTAGCGTGTTCGTTCCAAGCGAACACGACACGATTCTCAAGGAGATAATGATGGGATCTCGATCGCAAAACAGCGCTGATCAGCCACCGAACGATCTTCCTGTATCACCCGCCGGCAAGGACCAAGGCGATAAACTGAAAAAGGACAAAAGTGGTTACGGGCATATCGGGAACAAAGAGGTGCCTCGTCCCGACGGGGCGCCGCCGCCACATCAAATTTTTTGAGGCAATCTCGCGCGCGCCGTACGCCACGCCAGCAGCAGAGCGCAGATGCTGCCGATGATCACCAAAGGCAGTAGATCCATCAACAATTGCGCCGGGCCATGACCCGCGGATTTCAAATAGCCGCCCAATTTCGGTCCGACGATAGATCCAATCCGGCCGACCGCAACCGCCGTCCCCACGCCGACTCCTCGAATGCTGGTTGGGTAGGCGATTGGCGCCATCGCATAAAGGAATGCCTGGGCGGCCACGACTGCGCAGCCGAGCAAGAATACGATCAGCAGAATGTATCCCACGTCAGCGGGCGCCCTCGCTAACGTTACCAGCAGAATAGGCACGGCAATAAAGGTGATGACGATGCTGGCATTTCGCAAACGTCCACCGAGCAGGTAGCCAATGAGCACTGCAGACAGGGCGCCGCCGACATTGAAGCCAATTTGCGCGCCCGCGGCTTGCAATCGAGTCAATCCGTCACTTACCAATAGACTCGGCAGCCAATTGAGAAGCAAGTAGAGCAACAACAGGGCCAGGAAAAAACTGAGCCACAGCAAGACGGTTCGCAGCGCCCGGCCTTGCGCGAATATCGCGGCGAAACTGCCCGGCCTCGGCATCGCGTCATCGACTCTCCTTTGAAACGCCGTCGATTCGCGCATTGCAAAAGCCATCAGCGGCGCGACCAACAGCGGCAGCACGCCACCGAGGATGAATATCAAACGCCACTGGGGTGCGCCGATCAACAAGCTGATGAGACTTGCGATCGCGCCGCCTACCGGGGTGGCTGCATACACCATTGCGACGCTCGCACTTTGATTCTTGACACTGCTGCTCTCGGATACCAGGGCAATTAGTATGGGCAGAGCGCCTCCGAGCCCTAAACCTGTGAAAAGGCGCGCCCAGACCAACGACGGCACGTCCCAGGCAAGCGCCGTCAACAAGGAGAAGAACCCAAATAGGCCGACCGACGTCACCAGCACCTTTTTTCGACCAATGCTGTCCGCCAGACGTCCACCGATGAGCGCGCCGAGAAACAAGCCGAACGTGCTGGCACTGAAGAACGTGCCGAATTGATCCGGCGTCGGCTTGAATTCCGCGCCGATGCCCGCCGCCGCGACTCCTGCGGCCTGCAAATCGATGCCCTCGCACAAGGCAACGCAAGCACAAAAAATGATCGTTCTGCGCCCTATGAGACGATTCTGTGCATCCAGATTCACGCCGTTCTCCGCGTACTTGTTTTCGCTGCCGTTGTCCGGCGCATGTTGGATAGTTATTCAAAATTGCGCAACCCGCCGACTCGGATCAAAATGCGGGGCTCACGGCGAGGTGCGTTTTGCAATCCATAGGTAGCAAGGTCCCGAGCTTCTCGTTGTACGGCGAACAAGCGGTTTCCGTCGCAGATACTGATTCCTTGCACATTGAGGATATTCAGTCGCGCAGCCGAAAGTACCTGTGGAGAATCGGGACTCATCGGCACACGGTTCTTTGCCAATGTGTTCTGGTCACTGCCGGGCCGGTGACTGTGGTGCTCGAGGAGTCCCAGTCTTGCTTCAACGGCCCGGCGGTCATGATCATACCGGCCGGAACCATTCATAGTTTTCGCTTTCGACCTGACACGCAAGGCTATGTACTGACGGTCAATCTTCAGCGACTGGTGAGCGTTGCGTCCGGAGGGCTGCAGGCGCCGATCGAGGCGCTGTTTGCGGTGCCGCGGGCCATCGATCTGGGGCTCAACCCATCGTTGGCGGCGCGCGCATCGCAGCAGCTTGAATGTCTGTTGCATGAATTCAGACAGCCGGAAATGGGGATGGAGCCCATCCGCAGTTGTTTGGCCTGCTGCGCGCTCTGGACGGTCGCCCTCGCCTCCTCGGCAACCGCGGCCGGCGACACACACAGCGGTCCGGACCTCGAGAGGTTGCGGCAATTCCGCATGCTCATGGAGTCGCACTATGCGGAACATTGGCCGGTGGAGCGCTACGCCCGCCGGCTCGGTCTTTCCGAAACCAGTTTGAATCGGCTGTGCCGACGATTGACCGGAAGCACCGGCTTCGATTTGGTCCAACAACGCCTGGCATTGGAGGCGCGCCGCCGGCTCATGTACCTGCCCAGCTCCGTGCACGGCATCGCGAGCGAGTTGGGGTTCAAGGACTCGGCTTATTTTTGCCGCTTTTTCCGCCGCCACAGCGGCCTGTCTCCGAAGGGATTTCGCCGCCGGCACGCTGGCGGATAAGTACCGGAGCGCATGCTGATCGTGCAATAGCGGGTGCGCCGCCACTGCTACCCTGCCCCAATAGTATTGGAAGCGCGGCATGGCTCGCACTCAAGTAGCAATCATCGGCGCGGGTCCCTCGGGCCTTCTCCTTTCGCAACTCCTGTATTTGAATGGCATCGACAATGTCGTCGTAGAACGGCAAAGCCGCGATTATGTCGCCGGGCGCATTCGCGCCGGCGTCCTCGAGCAGGGCACGGTCGACTTGCTGCTCGAGGCTAAAGTGGGTGCGAGGATGCTGAAGGAGCGGCTCGTTCATGACGGCGTCGCGTTAGGGTTCGCGGGTCGCAGCATGCGCGTCGATTTGAAGAACCTGACGGGCAGTACGGTATCGGTTTACGGACAAACGGAAGTCACCAAGGATCTGATCGACTCGCGAATCGCGGCCAATGCCAGCTTGTTGTTTGACGCGGCCGACGTCAGCGTCCAGGACTTCGATCGCGCGCACCCGATCGTGCGCTACCAACACGCTGGGCAAAGACATGAACTGCAGTGCGATTTCATCGCCGGCTGCGACGGATCTCACGGAGTGTGCTTCAAGAGCGTGCCCCAAGCGGCGTTGCAGACCTTCGAACGCATCTATCCTTTTGGCTGGCTGGGAATATTGGCCGACGTACCGCCGGCAAGTCACGAGCTGGTGTATTCCAATCACGCCCGGGGCTTCGCACTTTGCAGCATGCGCTCATCGACGCGCAGCCGTTACTACGTGCAGTGCGGACTGAACGATAAGCTGGAGGCATGGCCGGACGCGAGATTCTGGGACGAACTGCGCCTTAGACTGCCCGAGGATATCGCGCAGAGCGTTGTCATCGGCCCATCCATTGAAAAAAGCATCGCACCGCTGCGCAGCTTCGTGGTGGAACCATTGAGATTTGGCAGATTATTTCTGGTGGGCGATGCAGCGCACATCGTGCCGCCCACCGGCGCAAAAGGCTTGAATCTCGCGGCGGCGGATGTGCGCGTACTGTATCAAGCGCTCGTGGAGTTTTACCGGACCTCCGCCACGACGTTGCTCGATCGCTATTCCGAAACCGCTTTGCTCCGTGCTTGGAAGGCGGTGCGATTCTCCTGGTGGTTTACTTCGATCACGCATAAATTTTCGGACGATCCCTTCAATCACCGGCTGCAGCTGGCGGAACTGGATTACTTGAGCGGCTCGAGAGCCGCGCTGACAAGTCTTGCTGAAAACTATGTCGGGCTTCCCTTCGAAATCCCTGCCAGGATCGGTCCTTGAGCGGACGCGTCCAGCTGTTTCTCGAGGCGGTCTAGAGTCTGCATTGCAGGCAAGCATTGCCGCAAACTGGCGTTCGGTTCCCGGCCATCACGAATGGCGGAGAAGAACTCGCGGTCTTGCAGTTCTATGCCATTCATCGAAACATCGACTTTGGACACATCGATGGGTTCGTTCTTGCCGTTCAGCAGCTCATCGTAGCGTGCGATATACGTGCCGTTATCGCAAATGTAACGGAAGAAGGTACCGAGCGGGCCGTCGTTGTTGAAGGACAGCGACAGTGTGCACAAGGCTCCGGACCGGACCTTCAGTCCAATGCTCATATCCATTGCTATACCCAAGATAGGATGCTTCGGACCTTGGAGCGCATAAGCTTGCGCCGCATTCTCGCCTGTCTGATAGGCGAACAGATCGACGGTGTGACAGGCATGGTGCCACAGCAGATGATCGGTCCAGCTGCGGGGCTTTCCCAGCGCATTGGTGTTGGTGCGGCGAAAGAAGTAAGTCTGTACATCCATCTGCAGGACTTTCAGCTCACCGGCAAGAATCCGTTTGTGAATCCACTGATGGCTGGGATTGAAACGACGGGTGTGTCCCGCCATGGCGATCACACCCGTCTCTTGCTGCACGCGCAACAACGATTGCGAGTCCGCCAGTGAATCGGCCATGGGTATTTCGATCATGACGTGCTTGCCCGCGCGCATGCATTGTGCGCCCTGTGCGGCATGCAACTGAGTGGGCGTGCTCAAAATTACCGCATCCAAGCCGGGCTGCGCCAAGCTCTCAGCGAGATCGCCCGTCCAATGCGGAATCTTCCATTGCTCGGCCACGGCACGCGCCGCTTCCGTGCTGGAGCCTGCGAGCGAGATCACCTGGACATCCGGAATCTTTGCCATCGCTTCGAGATGCTTGATTCCAAAGGCGCCTTGACCTGCGAGACATACTTTCACCGTACGCTCCTGTTCTCGAGGATCATCAGCCCTGCAGCGGTATTCGACGCCGGCACATGGTAGTGGCGGTATATTTCCGCCACCTCTTCGTCCAGCGCGCCGCGCATGACATGCCACATGACCATCTCGACGCCCTCGGAGCCGGCCTCGCGCATGTATTCGGTGTGCGTGATCTTGGTGAGCGCCGCCGGATCCCGGGTCATGCCGTCGAGAAACGCCTTGTCGAATTCCCGATTGATCAAGCCCGCGCGCTCGCCCTGCAGTTGATGCGACATGCCGCCGGTTCCATAAATCACGACGCGCAGATCTCCCTCGTATTCTTCGACCGCACGGCGAATCGCTCGTCCCAGCTTGAAGCAGCGAAGTCCGGTCGGCGGCGGGTACTGCACGACATTGACGCACAATGGAATGACGGGAAAGGGCCATGCGGCAGGCTGTCCGCAGGTGATGGACAACGGCACCGTCAGACCATGATCAACCGGCATTTCATTCGCGATGGTCATATCGAATTCATCGAGAATCAACGATTCGGCCAGATGCCAGGCGAGTTCCGGGTGTCCTTGCACCGCGGGCACCGGGCGCGGACCGAAGCCCTCATCGGCGATGGGGAATTGGTCGGCAACTCCAATCAGAAAAGTGGGAATGATCTGCAGGGAAAACGCGGACGCATGGTCGTTGTAGACCACGATGGCAACGTCGGGCGCCAGATTCGCGAGCCATTCGCGCGCCCTCCCATAACCTTTGAACAGCGGATCCCAGTAGTCGTTGCCCGTCATACCCCGGTCCATCGCGACGCCGATGGCAGGCACATGCGAGCAGGCAATGCCGGCAACGATCCTAGCCATGCCCGCTCTTATAGCGGTTCCCCGCCGGGTTGCGGCCGCCCGCGAGCATCATTTGCGCGTATGTCTCCTTGGGCACCCCGGACATCATGCCCGCCACGTCCTGAAAGGTCAGGCCGTCGCAGAAGGCGATCTTGATCGTATAGTAGATGTTGCCCCCGAGCTTCAACATGCCGAGCCAGTCGCGATCAAGAACCGCGCGGCGCTGTTCCGCGGTAAGCGCAAATCGATCCAAGTAGACCGCCTGGTTTTGCTTGAAAGCTTCTCGATTCTCGACTTTGTTGAGGGACATGCAGAACATGTTCAGCGCATAACCCATTCGGCCGCGCCGGGAATCATAGACATACGTGCCCGGAATGCTCTCATAGTCGGGTGGTTGATTCATGCCGGGTCCTCTGCCGAACGAATCTCTTGACGCACCACATCGCGAACCACATCGATGGCCTTGCGCAGCAGCGGGCTTCTCGGCCGCTGCGCCGATGTGGCGATGGAGAGAGATGTCCTCAAGATCGGCGCAAGAATGGGTTTCACCACTATTTCATCGGACCAGGGCGTCGATTTTACGGCGTTCAGCGGCAGAACGGCATAGCCATGGCCTTGACGCACCAAATCAATGATCGCCGGGATGCATTCGATTTCGTGGGCCACCTTGATTTTCACATCAACGCCCGCGAGCGCGCTCTCGACTGACATGCGAATGGCGTGCGGGCGGCTCGGAATGTTCAAGGGATAGTCGGCCAATTCCGCCAGCGTCACACTCTTGCGCGCCTTGCGTGCACCGCGTGCACCGCGTGCAGGCAGCGGCGCAATGAGGAACAGTTGTTCCTCGAGCAGCGGCTGCAGATCAAGGGTGGGAGAGCCGAGCGCGTTGTAAACCAGCGCGCAGTCAATCCTGCCGAGGTTCAACCATTCAACTATGTACGCAGACAGTCCTTCGACCGTGGCGAGCTGGGCATTGGGCAGCCGGCGCTCGAAGGCTTTTACCAGCGGTACGGTGACGCTGCGGCCCAGGGTCGGCGGCAGACCCAACGTAAAATGTCCCGAATCTCCATTGCGCTGGTCCTCGAGTTCCTGCCGCGCACGGCCGACCTGGGTCAAAATCCCCCGAGCGTGCTCCAGCAGCCGCGTTCCCGCATCGGTCAGTACCACACCGCGTCCATTGCGCTCGAACAGGCTCTGGCCCAGCTCGGTTTCAAGCTGCCGCACTTGGCGGCTCAATGCCGGTTGCACCACCGACAAGAACGAGGCAGCGCGGGTAAAACTGCCGAGCTCAGCGACGTGACGGAAATACTCCAGTTGCTTCAGGTCCATGAAGTGGCGCCGTGCCGGCTATCAGTAATTGCTATAACAGGTATGTATCCCATTCCTTGATAGTATACGTGAACATGCAGCGATCCATCCCTTGCCTGTTCATGCGCGGCGGAACATCCCGTGGACCGTTCTTTTTTGAGCATGATCTGCCCGCAGATGCCGCCTCGCGAGATGCGGTCTTGCTGTCGGTGATGGGGTCGCCCGACGTCCGGCAGATCGACGGGTTGGGCGGCGCCGATCCGTTGACCAGCAAGGTCGGCATCGTGCGTCGCGGGCAAGCGTCCGGAATCGACTTGGAGTTTCTCTTTGCCCAAGTCTCCGTCAAGGAGGGGCGTGTCGACACCACGCCGAATTGCGGCAACATGTTGGCCGCCGTCGCGCCTTACGGTATTGAAACCGGCCTGGTCGGCGCGGCCGGTGATGTCACGACCTTGAGAGTTTTGACGCGCAACACCGGAACCTTGAGCGACATCGAAGTGCAAACGCCCGGCGGCAGGGTGCAGTACGCAGGGAGCGCGCGCATCGACGGCGTGCCGGGAACCGCCGCGCCGATCAATATCAGTTTTTTGGAAACTGCGGGCTCGGTATGCGGGTCTCTCCTGCCGACGGGGCACCTGGTCGACCGATTTGACGGCATCGAGGTGACTTGCATCGACAACGGCATGCCCGTGGTGCTGGTGCCGGCCGAAG
>Ga0209624_10001095_pt1 | contig 22305 bp, 21 predicted proteins | sample JacPinW_OM2H0_O1_FD_188565 | JGI IMG/M metagenome (GOLD analysis project Ga0209624, IMG submission 188565) | Forest soil microbial communities from Algoma, Ontario, Canada - Jack Pine, Ontario site 1_JW_OM2H0_O1 (SPAdes) (version 2) | ecosystem: Environmental > Terrestrial > Soil > Boreal...
CCCGCCGGCGTTCGCCGAACTCTCGGCGCCAACGCGCCCGTCATCGTCTTCGCCAACGAATTCTTCGACGCTCTCCCCGTCGAAATTCTCGGCACGCAGGGCAAACTCCACCTCGCCTTCGAAAACAATCGCCTGCAAGAAGTCTGGCTCCCTCCGCTCGCCGAAGAACTAGAATTTCTCGACCGCTACAGCGTTCATCCCGAACCCGGCGAGCGCATCGAGGTCGGTATCGTCGCGCCAGATTGGATTCGCCAAATTGCGCATGTCAGCGCCAGCGCGCCACTGCTCACCCTCGTCATCGACTACGGTTACACTCGCGAGCAGCAACTCGCCGGCCGCCACCGCGGCACGCTTATGGCCTATCGCCATCACTCCGCCAGCCCCGACCCCTATCAGGCGCCGGGAGAGCAAGACCTGACAGCGCACGTCAATTTCACCGCGCTAGCCGCTGCCTGCGAACGAGCCGGAATGCGGTGCGAAAAACTTTTCACACAATCGCAGCTCCTGTTGGGTATAGGTGAAAAAAATCAGTTTGCCGACGCCTTCGAAGACTGCCGCCTCCCGCAAGAGCGCGCGAAAGTGGCGCTGCAACTGAAAGATCTCGTCACGCCGGTGGGCGCGGGAGAGAATTTTCAACTGCTAGCCGCCAGCCGCGGAATAGAGCCAAAGAAGATTGGCAGACTTAGCGGCCTTAGCTTCGGGCGTTCTTAATGTAGGTGCTCGATTCGGGGCACAATGATTGAGGTCGTTCGGCTAGAACGTCGCCTAGGTGAGAACCGAGGATCGGGAAACTGAGAACGAGAGTGTAGCCACCAAAGGTATGCACCATTTTCGCTGCATGTAACATTCCTGAAATATCTTCGCGGTAAACTACTCTCAATGAGCTTGCCTCGGGTCTCTCGGTTTGCGCTGCCCCTGCAGGTGGCGGCTGTCTGCTATCGGCGCATGAATTCGCAGGTCGAGTTTCTTCTGGTCCATACTAACGGCGGCAATAAGTGGACGTTTCCCAAGGGAGCCCCGGAGCCCCGCCTCTCGCACAGCCAGGCCGCCGAACGCGAAGCCAAAGAAGAAGCGGGCGCTATCGGCATCATCGAGCCGCGCCACTTCCATATCTACATTCATTCGAAAGGCGTCTTTTGGCAGCCCGCTGGCGTGCAGGAATATGTCGTTAAGGCTTTTTTGATGGAAGTCCGTCAGACCCGCCGTCCCGACGAAGACTATCGCGATCCCACCTGGTTCGATGCAGCGAAGGCGCGCATCATTCTTGCCAAGGGCCGCGAGGTCAAATATGCCCACGAACTACAGACTGTCATCGACCGCGCGCTGGAACACTTGGGCGTTGCGAAAATGGCCGCCGCTCGCTAGTGTTGGTGTGATGACGGGCGTCTCGCCCGTCCACGCGAACGCTCAATAGCGACCGCGTTCCTTGGTCGCCAAATCCGCCCCAGGTAAGATGCGATCGGCAAATATCTCCCTCGCATGGCCGCGAAATCCGGCCAATCCGCGGGATGCGAATTCGATACTTCGGGAACAATTCGCGTCACCACCTTGCCTCGTTCGCGGAGTTCTACAATTTCCCCCAGCGCAGAGCCAAGCTGTGAGCCGCTTGGCGTTTCTGAACTGGCGAAGGTTAACGCTCGGCATAGTAGAGATTGGCATTGTCAAACACCCAAAACCAGCGCGCGTGGTGGGTCATTACAAAGTTGCTTATTCCGCATGAGCCATCGAGCCGTCTGGTATCGGCTCAAAATCTGCGAACCCTCAAAAGCTTACTCGATGGACTCGCTCGAATCACTTTGAGCCGTCGCAACTTTTGATCCAGAAGAATCAATACCGTGGTGCAAATCATCTTCTCCAATAATGTTTGCGCAGTTACCCTCGGCATCGCGCTCATCCGCAACCTTGAATAACGTGATTCCTTGGAAGGCGTCGGCCGTCTCGCGCGTTGCCACCATCGCTCAGCCACTTCTCTGTTAACCGCGAAGTCAACAGCTCAGACTGGCATCCGATCCGCCCTCCACTCCAATCCGGAATAAGCAGGGTCCCAAACGAGCGCGACCGTCATGGCGCTCCATCTCTCGCTTTTCAGTTCAATAACCCCACTGAGAACTCACAACTGACAACGAGTGTCGCCCCGTCCGCTATATTTAATAGAGAACCCCATGATCCAACTCTCCTCCGCCGGCAAGCGCTATGGCCACAAACTTCTGTTCGAGGACGCCGACTGGCTGATCACGCCGGAATCGCGGGTTGGTCTGGTCGGGGCGAACGGCACCGGCAAATCGACCGTCATGAAAATCCTCGCCGGGATCGAATCACTCGACTACGGCTCCCTCTCGCGTGCCAAGGGCATTTCGACTGGCTATCTTCCGCAGGACGGCCTCACCATGACTGGCCGCACCGTTTTCGCCGAGTGCATGTCGGTGTTTGATGAGCTCCACGCCATGGAAAAGGAGATGGAGGCGCTGACCCGCAGCATGTCGGAGCTCGACCACGAGGGGCAGGAATATTCGAACGTCGCCGACCGTTACCAGAAGCTCGAACATGAATTCGTCGCCCGCGACGGATACACGCTCGAGGCACAGGTGGGACAGGTGCTCACCGGTCTTGGCTTCCGCCGCGATGACTGGGCTCGGCAAACCGAAGAATTTTCGGGCGGATGGCAGATGCGTATCGCCCTCGCCAAGCTTTTGTTGCAGAAGCCCAACCTGCTGTTGCTGGACGAGCCCACCAATCACCTCGATCTCGAAGCCCGCAACTGGCTTGAGGAGTACCTGACCACCTATCCCTACGCCTTCGTTCTCATCTCGCACGATCGTTATTTTCTCGACATCACCGTCGATCGCATCGTGGAAATCTGGAACAAGCAAATCCACTTCTACGCCGGCAACTATGATCAATATCTAGCCGCGAAAAGCGCCCGCAAGGAGCAGCTCGAATCCGCCTATAAAACGCAGCGCGACCGCATCGAGCAGTTGGAAGTATTCATCAATCGCTTCCGCTATACCGCAACCAAGGCGAAGCAGGTGCAAAGCCGCATCAAAGAGCTGGAGAAAATCGAGCGGATCGAAATTCCGGAAGAAGAGAAGACTGTACATTTCTCTTTTCCGCAACCCAAGCCGAGCGGACGCATCGTCGCCGAGTTTGCCAATGTCGCCAAAAGCTACGGTGAGCGCGGAATCAGCGAACACAAAGTATTTGACAAAGTCAATTTCATGATCGAGCGTGGCGAGCGCATTGCCCTCGTAGGAGTCAACGGAGCGGGGAAGTCAACGCTTATTAAACTCCTCGCGGGCCAGGAGCCGCTCACCGCCGGTGAATACAAGCTCGGCCACAACGTCGAGCCCGACTACTTCGCGCAAGATCAATACAAAGAACTAGACCCTGAAGCTCGTATCCTCGACGATCTCGGCGAGCTCTCGCCCGCCTCCACACAAACCCAGCTGCGCGGCCTGCTCGGTTGTTTTCTTTTTTCTGGCGACGACGTTTTCAAGCGCATCGGCGTCTTATCCGGAGGCGAGCGTAATCGCTACGCGCTGCTGAAAATGCTGCTGCATCCCGCCAACTTCCTGCTGCTCGACGAGCCCACCAACCACCTTGACCTTCGCGCCAAAGACGTCCTGCTCGAGGCCTTGATGAAATACGCGGGCACCGTCGTCTTCGTTTCTCACGACCGCTATTTCATCGACGGCTTAGCCACCCGCGTCTTCGAAATCGGCGACGGCAAAGTAGAAATCTATCCGGGAAATTATGAAGATTATCTCTGGCGCAAGCAGGGAAGAGCCGCGGCGGTGGAAGCAGCGAAGCGGTCGCCATCGTTGGCTCCCTCATCTCCATCGAGGGCTCCGGCGGTGCCTTCGGCCGTGCCCGTGAACGGAGATCGTGCTCCAGTCGCCGATTCGGCCGAGCCCAAGGGCAAGCGGCTGAATCCTATCAAGCGCCAGCAGATGGCAGATCGTCTGCACGAAGTAGAAGAGAAAATCGCGCGCGCCGAAGCGGCCATAGCCTTGTGCGAGACGCAACTGCAGAGCTTTGTGAGTGCGGAAGAGACGCAGCGGCAAACGGTGGAACACTCCGACCATAAAAGCGCCCTGCAAAATCTGATGAAGGAATGGGAGCGAATTTCGCAATCGCTCGACGATTGAGAGACTCGCTCACGGCGGCGAGGCACCTTGCTTTGGAGGGATTCCAGTAGGTTAGCCGCCGCTCGCCAAGTCTGGACTCGATCTGACCTAATCGCCGTTGCGCTTTGTCGCAGTTGTACCGGCAGCGAAGACGGTATTCCGCGCAAAGCGCAAAAAAGCCATCCCTCGGCGCAGAGCAACTCCTCCGGACGACGGACGGCATTTTCTGATAACGAAGGTTGACGAGCAAACTTACTGCGCTTGGTGGTTTAGTGTTCCGCCCTAATGGCCTCGACAGCATCGTGCAGTTCGTGCTCGGCCGCGTGCAAATGCTCTTCGGCCTTGGCGCCATGCCCGGCCATATCGTAGTGGTTGGCGGCACGGGCGTGGTCCAGCTCTCTGATCGCTTCCTCCACATGGTGATGGACTGCGTCTAGATCGTGCCAGTCGTGTACCCTATCGGCAACCGCGACTCCGACGACGAACGACAGACACACAGATAGAATGGAAACGGCAATCATTTTCTTCATAATTTTCTCTCCAGGTTGTGGGTTAAGTTTGTTCCGGCACGCATGGATATCGGCTATTTTCCTCGGCCGCTGACCTCCTGTCAAAAAGAAACCAGGACGGTCTAGTGTAACCAAAGGTTCGTGTCATCCGGACATGACCCACCGCGGCAAGCCCCGTCTTTATGGTACAGTCCTATCCGCGCGGCTGGTTCAGCGCAATCACGAAATCTCTGCCGCAATGATTGCATTTGCAGTTGGCGAAGAGGATCATCTTCCCTGGCCACGGGTGGATGGTTTCCTCGCGGCAATGCGGGCATTGAATCGCATGCCGATCAAAAGCTAATGCGATAAGCTCGAGCTCCGGCATGATTCTCCTGTGAGAGCAGACATAACGGAGCAGAGAACTCCGCTGCGAGGAACATCTTGCGCGCACGCTCCGGAGCATATTCCGCAACGGATAGGTCTGTCAGTCCGCCGGGTAACCTACAACGGTGCGCTGGCGCGCGCTGTAGCCATGCGTTATCACGATTCTGTTTCGCTCCGCCATTCCCGAATTTGCCGGTGCATGATGGCGTAGCATTCACAGGACGCCTCTTCCAATCTTGGCCGGTCGATAATCTCTACGTCGCCGCGGGTATGGGCGATGAGTCCTGCTTTTTGCAGGATTCCAGCGGCCACGGTCACGCTCGAGCGGCGCGTTCCGAGCATCTGGGCTATCAATTCCTGGGTCAACGGCACTGAATTCGATCCCACGCGATCGGCGCTCATCAACAACCATCGCGCCAATCTCTCGTCCACTTCATGCAGACGATTGCAGGCGGCTATCTGCGTCACTTGCATGGCCAGGATCTGCGAGAACTGTTGCAACCGGCGCTCTAGTTTGGGGCACTCCCCCAAGAGTGTGATCAGTTTGTCGCTGTCGATGCGAAACGCGGATCCCTCGATCTGGGTGATGGCCCGGGTCGGCGCGGTGCGAAACCCCGCCACCAGCGGCACGCCGATAAATCCTTCCTTGCCCACCAGACCCACCTCCACCGTTTTTCCATCCGGGAAGACGCTCAGAATAGAAACCAAGCCGCTATTACAAAACCATGCCGACTTCAATGTGTCGCCCGACTCGTGCAGCACCTGGTGCGTATTCAAGCGCACGAATTCCAATTTTGGCAGGATCTGCTCGGATTCTTTTTGCGGAAGACCAAGCAGAATCTCGTTGTAAACATGGTTTCCGTCACCGTCAGCGGACGGTGGTGGCGCAGGGGACTTCTTTGGCAGACGGGTTTTGCTAACCATCATCATAACGGCTCCTCGCGCAGCGCAATGCTGTCTGATTTCGCAAGGGACCGTCACCTTCGGTACGGCGGAAGGATGCTAGAAGAGACAAAGCAACACTACTAGGTTCGCGAACTAAAAGCTGTGCGTTATAGCACACTCTTGTGTCGGTTGGGATATTCGCAAAAAGGCTGATAGGCGGCGTGTCCTCGGCCTGCGGTGCGCAAGATGCCGGGTTCATCCCTTGATCGCAGGTCGATGAATAACTTCGAAGTGGGTTACCGTTTCATCGAAACCGCTAAGCACGGCCCGCGCTTCCGGTTCGACGACCGCCTTTTCTGGTTTACTTCCGGCAAACCGGCGAACCGCTTCCATCGACTCCCACAGTGTCAACACGACAAATTCAATCGCCCCATCCACCGTCCGACGAAGCAGGTAAGCTCCGCGATGCCCTTCGATCTCCCGCAGTGACGGGAAGATTTTCTTGGTTACGAAGTCGACGTACTCACCCGATTTCTCGTCGCTCGCGCGCCCCTTCCACATGCGGAGGATCAAGATCGAGTGGTTATCGTCTGACGTATCGTCGGGCATATCGTCGGACGAAGCACGGGCTTCCGATGCGATCGGAGACGCGCTTTGATTTGTGGCGGCGGCAGCCGTCGAACCTGGCCTGATGGGCGTCGCAGAGTCTTCGCCCACCACCGTCTTCCACTCCCGCACATGCCATCGCTTCACCAGCCCGCTCGTCACATAAGGATCGGTGCGCGCAAACTTCTCCGCAACCTCAGGCGAGTCGGCTTGGAACAGCAAGACCGCGCCGTCTACCGGATCTTGCAGAGCTCCGCCGAGCAGCAATTCGCCGCGTTCGCTCGCCTTCCAGGCTTTTTCCAGATGCGCATCGCGAAACTCCGCCCGCCGCGCAAGGTAGTCGTCAGCAACTTCGTAGAATAGAAGGTAATGCATTCCGTTCTCGCTCCGCCAACTCAGATGATCGTACAAGGCATTGCTAGGCGGGCTACATAGGCGAGTCAGAATTGAACGTATCGGCAACCGCCTTCCAGCTTCCGTCGGCCTGTTTGGCATAGACCGTCAGAAACTTTCCCTTGTCCGTCATCGGCTTCTTCGTCTTCGGGTCGGTCATGGTCATCGAGTAGGTGCCTTGAGAATAGACCAAGTCGCCACCCTTCGAGGCCACGGTCCGCGTCGATTGGAAGGTCAGCGCAAAGTTAGGATCGGCAAAATACGGCGCCATCGCCACCCTGATCGCCGCCTTGCCATTCAAAGTGGCCGCGCCCGGATAAAGCCCCGAACCATCATCCGTAAAATAACTAGCCCACTTTTCCGCATCCTTTGAAGCGGCGTCGTTAACCCACGCCGCCTCAACCTCCTTGACGGCTTGCACATCGGCGGCGCGCGTGTCGGGGGCCGGGGCCGGAGCGGTCGAACAGGCAACCGTCAGCAGCGCGAGGGTCAGGGATAAAACGAGTGAAGTGGAACGCATCCTGTTTTGTCTCCTTGGGATTGAGTCTCGAAATTAGATCGGAATCAGTATAGTGGAACTCTTTCGGGAGGCGCGGCGCCGATCCCAGTCATGGTGTAGTGCGTATTGATATGTATTCTGGCATTGAGCGATGTGTAATACGTGTGAATTGTTTCAACCGAGGTAACGAGGCACGCCGGGACGTCATAGAGCGGTCGCTGAAAGACGGCTGGTTCGATGGTGAAGGTGGACGCTCCGGATGTCACGGTAAGAGTAAACATCACGGCGAGGGAAAGCCAGATCGAAAAAATCGATGCATTGGCCGAAGCGGCCGGCATGACGCGATCTGGGGTTTACGGTGCGCGCCGCTCTCGGCAACGGAAGAAAAAGCGAAAAACGGAAAGCAAAAGCAGGCTGCGCGTGGCAAATTACGCCGCTCGCGCCAGCTAATCCGCTAACTCCCCTTCACGCCGCCCGACTCCAGTTCCGATTGCGCGAACACCTGATTGGCGCCCATATGGGCCGGCGCCGGAGCCAGCATCTGTTCTTTTCGATATACCAGATTGCTCGCGCTGAACGTTGCCAGCTCAAATCCGTGCCCATGCGTAATCGCGTCGGTCGGACAAGCCTCCACGCAATACCCGCAAAATATGCATCGGTTGTAGTCGATGTTATAAACGTGGGCGTAGCGCTCGGCGCCCGAAACCCGCTTTTCAGCCGTGTTCTCCGCGGCCTCTATATAAATGCAATTCGCCGGGCAGGCGGCAGCGCAGAGGAAGCACGCAACGCATTTCTCCAGCCCATTTTCGTCGCGCTGCAGCACATGCATGCCGCGAAACCGTTCCTGAAACTTCGCGCCTTTCGTCGGGCCGGGGCCGTCCGGGTAGTTCTCAACGACAGTAGGCTGAAACATTTCCCTCAGGGTGATGCTCATCCCCTGGGCAATAGCGCCGATGTTCTTGATCACGGACATGCCTTATTAGTATAGCGGATGGTTGCGATTTTAGATGGGACTACGGTATACACAGTATCGAAGAATACTTCTGCGGATGAGAACCTAGAAGCACTCTGGCCACTTCGTACTATGCAAAGGCGGCTCGAGGATCGCATCAAGGCACTATGCGCCAAGGCTCTCACGGCGCACGAATCAGAATTGGAAGCGATCATCCTTGCGCTTCGATCTGCTCTTCGCGAACACAATCTCCGACTCAGAAAACTTGTCGCCACCAAACTTGCCGGGCCGCTGAATCCACAACCCGAGGAAAGACGTTCTGCTTAGGCCCTGCGCGCTATTCGGAATCAAGCGCAACCCTCAGTTTTTCCAGCTCTTTGTCTTTGCCGGCGATTGGCTACCCGGGGCCACCGGTCTCTAGAGGACCTGGAAATCTTCGCCGAATCATTGAAGCTGTATTCGTGCGCGGCGTCGTGCCGGCGCGACTGTGGCGCTTTCAATCTATGGTCAGCCGTGGTTTGCGTTCTTCCAGAGTTTCCTCTTTCGTAATTTTTCCGGTGGTCTTCCTTCTTTTTTTCGGAGCTGGTTTTTCGAATCGTGTTTTTTCTCAGGAGCCAGGCGGAAAAGCAATTCCCACATCGTCTCCACCGGTTGGCCCCAGTCCATCTCTCGCGCTCGATTCGACGGCAAAGCCGAAGTGGAACTGGAACCGGCACGGGCGAACCGTCCCGGCGGCACCGCAACAATTCGCCGCGACCGTGAACGGCTCGACCGACCACACCGTAACCTGGGCAGTTGCCGGTTTCCAGAATGGCACGGTCGATATCCCACCGGCCTTGATTCCGCGCCGACATTTGTGCCCAGTCCCGCCACGGCAACCGTAACGGGCCACGTCGAGCGCAGCGCCATCGCCCGGATCAGCCTTCGTGAGCGCGGCCTCGCCTGCGTGAGTGGGAGTCTCGCAAGTAACCGTGATCGCCACAGCCGCCGGCGGCGCGACCCACTCCGATATAGTGACTCTGACCGTGCAATAAGAGTTTTCTACGTCTGTGTGGAGTTTGGAGCGGGAAGCGAGCGCGAGGTTTGGAGCGGGCGCGCCTGCCGCTACCTTTAGCCGCGAAGCGGCGTAAGAATGCAGCCCACGGTGCAAGCCGTGGGTAGAGTAGCAAAGCAGAAAAGGGTCGAGCCCGGCAAGGGGCGAAACAATAGTTTTATGCAACCGCTAGAACCCGCCTCGACATCCCCTGTAATGTTAGTCTGTTGGACTACCACTCAATCAGGATTGGAGGTTCCCCATGGGCCAAGGTGTAGGCGCTAAGAAGAAAGTTGCAATCCTAGGTGCTGGTAAGATGGGATCGATTCTGCTGCAATCTTTCCTCCGTGATGGACTGCTTTCTGCCGGGCAAACCTGGGCCACCGTAACCCATCCCGAGCGCGCGCGTTTGTTAAAGGATAAGTTGAAAGTTCATGCCGGAACCGACAACCAAGAGGCAGTCCGGGGGGCGGACATAATTTTTCTGTGCGTGAAGCCGCAGGTAGTGGCCGACGTCGTCCGAGAGATCCGCCCGCACTTGAATGAAAAGCAACTGGTGATTTCGATAGCCGCCTCGGTTCCAACCGACATGATCGAGCGCGCCCTCGAGAAAGAAGTCCCCGTGGTGCGCGCCATGCCCAATACGCCCTGCGTGCTCGGCGCGGGCATGACCGCACTCTGCAAAGGCAAATTCGCAACCCGCCAGCATCTCGAAATGGCCACAAAGTTTTTCGATGCCGTAGGCCGCACCGTGAACGTAGACGAAAAACACATGGACGCGGTCACCGGACTATCGGCAAGCGGTCCCGCCTATATCTACATCATTCTCGAATCGCTCGCCGAAGCCGGAGTAAAAGTCGGTCTGCCGCGCGATGTGGCAACTCTTCTGGCCGCGCAAACCACCATGGGCGCCGCCCGCGTAGTCCTCGAAACTGGCGATCACCCCGCGCTCTTAAAAGATGCAGTCACCACTCCCGCCGGATGCACCATCGACGGCATCATGGAACTCGAAGAAGGGAAGTTGCGGGTAACTTTAATCAAGGCGGTGGTGAAAGCGGTGCAGCGCGCTAAAGAGCTGGCATTCTCCTAGAGGTCGGTCTTAGAAGCGACCGGAGCTTACAAGCCCAACGGGCGCTTATTGTGGACTTCCACTTCTTTGATAGGCCGCAGCCTGTGCCAAAGCGCGAGCCCGCCCGCGATAACGACCCCGATAAGAACGCTGATCAGAAAAAACCAGCGATAAGCCGGTAGAGCGATCAGCAGAATCGTCACCACCGCAACCGCGACAATGAGCCCCGCAGATCCCTTCAAACTGAATCTATACCGGCCGCCAGATTCCGGTTCCATAAGCCAATTTTACCGCTGGTTTACTCTGCACGGAAGCCAACCGGGGGCGCTCCGCCCCTGCGTTCTGTGCAAGGGTGGGACGCAATGCTGTCACAGGATTGTGCATGGACCCAGAACGATCCCGCGTTTCACGTACGCACAGATCGATGCGTACAATTTAGACGATACAAATGTTCCACGGGGAACATTTGTACACACAATTGGTCTATTGGCGGGCTTCCGGAATCTCCGCCACCGGCGGAGTCACGATGGGGGCCATGGTGGTCTCCGCATCCGACGGCATCTGCGGTAGCGGGCCTTCGAGGGCGATGGCCAGCACCTGATCCATGTTGTCGACGAAGTGCAACTTCATGGCGGTACGCAGATTTTCCGGAACTTCGGCCACATCTTTCTCGTTTTCCTGCGGCAGGATCACTTCGAACAACCCGGCCCGGTGAGCGGCGAGCAGCTTTTCTTTCAGGCCGCCGATGGGCAGCACCTTGCCGCGTAGCGTGATTTCGCCGGTCATGGCGAGATCGCGGCGCACCGGAATCCGGCTCAGCGCGCTCGCCAGCGCGGTCGCAATCGTGATGCCGGCAGAAGGACCATCCTTCGGGATCGCGCCTTCGGGTACGTGCACGTGAATATCCAGGTTGCGATAAAAGTCACGCGACAGGCCGAGCCGCAGAGCGCGCGAACGTATGTAGGACATCGCCGCTTGCGCCGATTCCTGCATCACGTCGCCGAGCTTACCGGTCAGAGTCAGCTTGCCTTTGCCATCGACGGCCGTGGCCTCTGTGCTGAGGATCGACCCGCCCACCTCGGTCCAGGCTAGTCCGGTTACGAGACCGATTTCGCTCTTCTCGTGGGCCAGCGTGTCGCGGAACTTCAGAACTCCAAGGTAGTCGCCGACTTTATCCGGCTGAACCGTCGCCGAGAAGTTCGCGCCTTCCTTCACCACCTTGCGCGCAACTTTGCGACATATGTTGCCAATCTCCCGCTCCAGGTTGCGGACACCGGCTTCGCGGGTAAAGCCGCGAATGATCTGCCGGATCGATTCGTCGGAGAACTGTACATTCTTCTCCGTCAATCCCGCCTGCAACATCTGCTTCTTTACCAGGAACTGTCTCGCGATCTCAACTTTTTCCGGTTCCGTGTAGCCGTGCAGTCGCAGCACTTCCATACGGTCTTGCAGGGCGGGCGGAACGGTGTGAATCACGTTCGCCGTGGCCACGAAGAAGACTTGTGACAGGTCGTACTCGACGTCGAGATAGTGATCGACGAACATGAAATTCTGTTCGGGATCGAGAACTTCGAGCAGCGCCGCCGAGGGATCGCCGCGGAAGTCCATCGACATTTTGTCGACTTCGTCGAGCATGAAGACCGGGTTCTTGGTGCCGGCTTTCTTCATCATCTGGATGATTTGGCCGGGCAGGGCGCCGATGTAGGTACGGCGATGGCCGCGGATTTCGGCCTCGTCACGCACGCCGCCGAGCGACATGCGCACGAACTTGCGGCCGGTGGCCTTGGCAATCGACATTCCGAGCGATGTCTTGCCGACGCCGGGAGGCCCGACGAAGCAAAGAATCGAGCCCTTGGGGTTCTTGACTAACTGGCGCACCGCGAGAAATTCGAGGATGCGCTCCTTGATTTTCTCCAGGCCATAATGATCTTCGTTCAGAGTTTTCTCGGCACGCGTGATGTTGCGGATTTCCTTCGACCGCTTCTTCCACGGCACCGCCAGCAGCCAATCGAGATAGTTGCGCGAAACGGTCGATTCCGCCGACATGGGCGGCATGGCTTCCAGTTTTTTCAGTTCCTGGATGGCCTTGTCGCGAACATCTTTCGGCATGCCCGCGGCTTCGACCTTCTTCTTAAGTTCGTCGAATTCGCTCTTTTCGCCGCGGCCAAGTTCTTTCTGAATGGCCTTAATCTTCTCGTTGAGGTAATACTCTTTCTGCGCCTTCTCCATCTGCCGCTTCACGCGCGACTGGATGGTGCGATCCATGTTGAGTTTTTCGATTTCCACGTCCAGCACATCGCCGATGCGGTTTAGTCTTTCGGCGGGGTCGAAAATTTCAAGGAGTCCTTGCTTCTCTTCAATCGAGAGCTGAAGGTTGGCGGCAATCGTGTCGGTGAGCTTCGACGGATCTTCCATGCGCACGGCGGCGATCATGGTCTCGTAGTTGAGCGACTGGCAGAGCTTCACGTATTGCTCGAACATGCCGGTAACGCGCTGCATGCCGGCTTCAATCTGCGCGGTTGTTTCGGTGGCATAGCGGGCAACGCGCACGGTCGCTTGTAGATAGCCATCCGTCTCGATGACTTGCAGAATCTTGCCGCGCTCAATGCCTTCAACCAATACTTTAATGTTGCCATCGGGCAGTTTGAGGCTCTGCACGATGTTGACAATCGTCCCGACCTGAAAGATGTCACCGGCTTTGGGTTCGTCGATCGAGGCATCGTGCTGCGTGGCGAGGAAGATTTTTTTGTCGCTGGCCAGAGCTTCTTCGAGCGCGCGCACGCTCGACTCCCGTCCCACTACGAACGGCGTCATCATGTGCGGGAAGATGACCACGTCGCGAATGGGCATCATCGGCAGTTTCTTGCTCTCGAATTTTTCCTTGGGGTTCGACAATGCGCCTTCTCCCGTCTTGGTCAGGTTCGATCGTTGGTGGTCAGTCGGTCGTTAGTCGTTGGTCGCTCGCCATCCAGCTAGCAAACGACTCACCAGCAACGACTCACGACCGCTCAGCTTGCTGCTTTCTCGATCATCGACAGCGAGACGTCGCGCTTTTCCACCATCTCGCGGGTCACTTCAAATTCTTTAACCTTCTTCTGACTGGGAAGGCTGTACATCAACTCCAGCATCAGCTCTTCGAGAATCATGCGCAAACCGCGGGCGCCCACTTTGCGCGCCATGGCCTGGCGGGCGATCGCCCGGTTCGCATCGTCGCTGAACTTCAGCCGCACATTCTCAAACTCGAACAGCCGCTGATATTGTTTCACGATTGCGTTCTTGGGGCGAGTAAGAATTTCGACCAAAGCGTTTTCGTCCAGTTGCTGCAAGACGCCCATAACCGGAAGCCGTCCGACGAACTCCGGGATCAGCCCAAACTTGATAAGGTCTTCCGGCTGCGCCTCGGAGACGAGTTCAAAGTTGCGCTTCGAAGAAGCAACCGTCTGCTCGGTTTCCTCTTCTGCTCCGGTGCGGAAGCCGAGAGCTTTTTTGCCGACGCGCCGCCCGATGATTTTCTCCAAGCCAACGAAGGCCCCGCCGCAGATAAAGAGAATGTTCGTAGTATCAACGGGCGTGAATTCCTGATGCGGATGCTTGCGTCCACCCTGCGGCGGAACGTTGGCGATCGTGCCTTCGAGAATCTTTAGCAAAGCTTGCTGCACGCCCTCGCCGGACACGTCTCGCGTGATTGAGGGGTTTTCGTCCTTGCGCCCGATCTTGTCAATTTCGTCGATATAAATGATGCCGGTCTGGGTGCGGCTGACATCGCCTTCGGCCGCTTGCAGCAATTTAAGGATAATGTTCTCGACGTCTTCGCCGACGTAACCCGCTTCGGTTAACGTTGTGGCATCCACGATGGCGAAGGGCACATCGAGCATGCGTGCGAGAGTCTGCGCCAACAGTGTCTTGCCGGTTCCCGTCGGCCCAATCAGCAGGATGTTCGATTTGGTTAATTCCACGCCATCGTTGCCGCGCTGGCGGTTCATGTAGATGCGCTTGTAGTGATTGTAGACGGCAACGGCAAGCTTCTTCTTCGTCTGCTCTTGCCCGATGACGTACTCGTCGAGGAAGGTTTTCACCTCCAGCGGCTTGGGCAGTTGGTTGGGAACGGCGGTCGAAGGAGTGGCGGAGCGGTCGTCTTCGAGAATTGAGTTGCAGACAGCTACGCACTCGTCACAGATGTATGCCCGGGGATAGTCGCTCGGCGACGAGATCAGTTTTGCGACTGCGTCCTGCGACTTGTGGCAGAACGAACAGCGCAACATTTCTTCCGAACCAGATCTGGTTTTCACTCGAACTTACTCCCTTTCTGGGGGCCAGCCGCAGCTGGATTCCGGCTTCGGGCTAGAACGCGGCCAGCCGCGCTCAGTCCATGACTTCATGAATTGCCGATCATAACCTCTATCTCGTCTTATAAATGATATCGTCGATGATTCCATACTCCTTAGCCTGCTGCGAATTCATGATGAAGTCGCGTTCCACGTCCTTCTCCACTTTATCGAGCTTCTGGCCGGTGTGCTTGGCCAGTAACTGATTAGTAATCTCCCGCATGCGCAGAATTTCGCGCGCGTGAATGTCAATATCGGTCGCCTGACCAGACAGCCCGCCCATCGACGGCTGGTGGATGAGGATGCGCGAATTCGGCAGCGCCAGCCGTTTTTTGGCTTCGCCCGCCGATAGCAGCAACGCCGCCATCGAGGCGGCCTGCCCGATGCAGATTGTGGTCACGTCATTCTTTACATATTGCATCGTGTCATAGATGGCCATGCCCGCCGTGATCGAGCCGCCGGGCGAGTTGATGTAGAGCTGAATGTCTTTCTCTGGGTCTTCCTGCGCCAGGAACAACATCTGGGCGATCACCAGGTTGGCGATGTTGTCGTCGATCGGCGTGCCGATAAAGATGATGTTGTCGCGCAGCAGCCGGGAATAAATGTCATAGGCGCGTTCGCCCCGCCCCGTAGATTCAATCACCATCGGCACCAGCATCATTTGTGCCTCGTTGGAATTCGTCTTCACGTTCACCCTTTCCACACTCCTGCCCTCAGTCGATCGTGGCGGCTCAGGGGAGGATCGAAATGGTCCGCGTGCCTTTTTGGTCAACTACGCGGACTGACGATACAGAAAATCGAGGGTCTTCTCGTTGCGGATTCTTGTTCGTATCCTATCGAGGCCCCCATCCCGTGTCAAACGAGCGCGCACTGCTTCCGATGTCTGTTTTGATTGCCGGGCCAGCGCCTCCAGTTCGTGATTCAGTTCTTCGTCGCTGACCTGTACCTTTTCTTCCTCCGCCACTCTTTCGAGCAGCAGCGCAGCTTTTACATCGTGAATGGCCTGGTCGCGCTGCCCCACGCGCAGACGCTGTAAATCCATTTTCTTCATCTGCTCGGCGGTCAGGCCCTGCGCCGCCAGCGCGCGCAAACCCCGTTCCAGGCGGATGTCGATCTGCTGATCGATCAGCGAATCGGGCACCTCGAACTCGTTGCGCTGAATCAGTTCGCCGACCAGCTTTTCCTTGGCGGCATGTTCCGCTTCATGGCGACGCTCGGATTCGATCTGCTCGCGAATCACCTTCCGTATATCGTCCACCGTCTGGAACTCGCCCAAAGTCTTCGCGAACTCATCATTCAGTTCGGGCAAGCTCTTCTGCTTGATGGCCTGCACTTTTACGGTGTAGGTGAAGGTCTTGCCTGCTAGGCGCTTGTCCTCTGTGTCTTCGGGATAGCTGACGTCGAAGGTACGCTCGTCGCCGACCACGGCGGCCCGGAGATGCTCGGTGAATTCCGGCATTGTATTTGGGCCCGCGATTTCGACCAGCACTTCGTCCATGTGTACGGGCTGACTGTCATCCTTCTTGCTGTCTCTCTTTTGGCCCTCAGCCTTCTGACCCTCGGCGGCTTTCGGCGTGCCATCGAGCGAAACCTGGGCGAAATCGCCATCGGCGAGGGCGCGGCCTTCAACCGGATTGAACGCGGCCTGGCGCTCGCGCAGATCGTTGATCGCCTGCTCCACGTCGGCTTCCGAAACCGCAACCTCCGGCTTATCGGCGCGCAGTTCTTTATAGCCCTTGAGCCTGATTTCGGGCAGCACATCGAAAGCGGCTTTGAAGCGCAGCGGTTCGCCATCGTGCAGGTGCAGGTCGGTCACCCGGGGCTGCGAGACGGGATGCAGGCCGAGCCTCTCGGCCTCTTGCCGGAAAAAGCGCGGGATCAGCGCCTCGACCATGTCCGTCTTGATCTCTTCGGAGAATCGCTGGCGGATAATCGACGCCGGAACGTGGCCGCGCCGGAAGCCGGGAATGCGCGCCACCTTCTGATATTTCTGTATGAGCGCGTCGGTCTGCCGGTTCACGTCCGCGACCGGAATCTCGACCTGAATCTCGCGCTTGGTGGAGCTCTCCTTACCCGCGCTTTTCTGGGTCGGACTATCCTCGGTCGTACTATCTTCGGCCGGACTAGCTTTGACCGAGCCTTCTTTGGCCGCGTCGTCTTTTATATCCGTGGGGCTCACAGTTGCCTTTCCAAAGCGACCCGCGGCAGCAGAATCGGAAGGGTGTTGCTCCGCTCGGACGCACGGTGCCGCAGCCTTGAGTGTAAAGACTCTCGAAGAGCAACGTCAAACGGCGGAGGGGGCTTTGCTACCCACTAAAGTAACGAGCATCGGTTTGTGTGGCGTGGAAACTCCCCTCCGCAGCTGTTCGGGGTTGTGGAAGTTGCTGTTGCCTTGGTGTGGCCGCTGCCGCACCACTTGCGTTCGCTCGAGAAGTCTTTCCCCAGTCATCAAGCGGAGAGGAGTGTGGGCTCGACACGGGCACAGGCTTCACACGAGCAAATACAATGAGAGCGAATGCCTCTGCCCAACTGGCTCAAGGTTTTGAATGCCGAGATCGTCGGCTGCACACGCTGTCCGCGGCTGGTCGCCTATCGCGAGCTCATTGCTCGCGAGAAGCGCCGCGCTTACCGCGACCATGAGTACTGGGGCAAACCGGTTCCGGGATTCGGCGATCCCAAAGCGCGCGTGCTGGTGCTTGGACTGGCTCCCGGCGCTCACGGCTCCAACCGCACCGGGCGGCCGTTCACCGGAGACGCTTCCGGCAAGTTTATGTATCCGGTGCTGCACGAAGTGGGCTTTGCGAATCAGCCGACGGCCACCGACCGCAATGACGGCCTCATGCTCACCGATCTTTATATAACCGCGGCGGCGCGCTGCGCGCCGCCGGACAACAAGCCTCTGCCGGAGGAGCTCGCTAACTGCGCTCCGTATCTCGAAAGAGAACTTGGAGGTTTGAAAAATCTGCGCGTCATCGTGGCGCTCGGAAGAATCGGCTTTGAAGCCTATCTCAACTACTTGCTGCGGAGGAGGGTAATCGCCGGCAAGCGTGCCTATGAATTCCGCCACGGAGCGGAATATCTCTTGCCCGATGGACGCGTCCTGCTGGCGTCGTATCATCCATCGAATCAAAACACGCAAACCGGCAAATTGACGCGCTCGATGTTCGTGGAGATCTTTCACGAAGCCAAACGCCTAGCCGATCGCGTGTAGGCTGGCAGCGCCCGTGCCGGACAATGTATTGAGCTTCCCTACCGTAGCTTCGTCACCGTCACCTCAAGCTGAAACTGCCGCTTCGAGTTCGGATCATCCACGATGCCAACCACCATCGGCTTGCCCAGCAGCACCAGAGTACTGGCATTGATTTTGAGCTGCCGTATCACGGGACGGGGATCGTGTTCTTGCGGTTTCTCTGGAGTCGGAGGGGTGCCGAGCCCCGCACTCGCGAAGTTGCTGAGTTCGGCTCGTACCGACAACCCCAGTTGGTCGTTGCGTGTTTCCAGCCGAGCCCAGATGCTCGTGCCGATGTCTAGGTATTGGAATTCCCCCGGCTTTGGCTCGACTGGCATGCGCGAACCAATCTTGATTTCGTTGGCATCGTTCGCGTTCAGGTTCATCGCATACTGCCGGCTGTTGACCTTCTTTCCGTCCTCTAATTCATTGATGGAGCAATCCAGACGGAAAGCTTCGAGTGGCCTCGCCGGTTCCTGGGTTGTACTTTTCGTGGAAACACTCGACTCTTGCGTCCACCCCTTATTGCTGCCCACCGCAACCACGAGCGCCACAAGCAGCGCTCCCGCCAACACCGTTTTTTTGAGCATACTCATCATTTCTCCTTTGAATTTAAGCTCCTCTGAATCCGAAGGCTCATCGCGTCTTGGCCGCGGCGGCTTCTTCTTCGAGATCCTGCTGCAGTGCCGCAGCTCGGGCTTGCGCCGCCAGCGCCGCACTATCCGGATAGCGTGCAACGTAGCTCGCCAAGATTTGCTCCTGCTCGCTCAACGGCTGCGGAGAAGGGAATTGCGCCAGCTTCGGTGCGCTCTCCGCCACCCCATCGCGCATCGGCCGATTCGCGGACTTGCGCTTGGCGAATTCTTTGGGCGCATGACGGTTGGCGGGAGAAGGTACGGCCTCTGCCGTCGGCTGAGCCCGAAATGATCCCCGCGGCTCCCGGCTGTGCGTTGTCGACCGTCCCGCGGTGCTGGCCGGACCTCTCTCGCGAGCGCTCGGTCCAATCCATACCGCCACCACAATGGCCGCCCCAGCCGTGGCCGTTCCGACCGCCCACCCCCAGCGGCGCCGCGATGCCGTCCGGTATCGCTCAGCCTGAAGGCTGGCCAAGACGCGAGTCTCCAATCCCGGACGCGGCTCGGCCTTGCTGGAGTGGCCAAGTGCCGATTCCAGCCAATGATTCAAATCACGCTCTCTCTCGCTCGGATCCATGTCGATCTCCTCAGGTTCTGGCCCGTCCGAAAGCCAAGAGCTTTCCCCGCAAAATCTCGCGTGCGCGAAATGATCGGGAACGCACGGCCGCCTCGCTGATCCCGAGCATCGCTGCGACTTCGCGCGGCGCAATTTCTTCCAATGTCGAGAGCACTAGCGGATCCCTAAGCCGGCTCGGTAGTGACGCGATCAACTGTTCGAGTGCCGCGTTGCGCTCGTTTTCCAGCAAAATGCGATCCGCTCCGTGGTTGGAAGAGACCAACGTCTCCCCTGCTTCTTCGGTCTTCGCCGCCGCCGTGGCCACTCTCTTACGCCGCTCTACAGCCACGCGCCATGCAATCCGTGCCAGCCATGCTTTCTGGTCGTTAATCCCGGCCATCTTCTTTCCGTAGCGGAGCGCACGCAGAAACGTCTCCTGAGTCGCATCTTCCGCTTCGGCGTCGTTGCGCAAAATGGAGTAAGCGATGCGGTAGACGAGGCGGGCATGTTGGCGCACGGCGGTTGCCAGCAGATCTTCTTCGCGCTCTGCCGACGCTATTTGCGCCGCTGCTTTCTGCGCCAACTTCAGGGCCCCGCCCGCCATTGCGGATTCTGCAATCACGCCTGCTCCTGTTTATGAAGAACGTTACCGAGGGTGATTCGTTCATGAATAATTTGCTAAAGCGGATTGGCAACCGTGCGGATAGAGGACTACGGCGGATTCCGCGCGGTCACGGACACCTCTCGGCCGGCATGGGGGAGCTTCGGGATGGGCCGCCCTGTTTTTTGCCGCCCTGATTCACACTAGGGACAGACGCCCTCGTCTGTCCAAGCGGGGCAAAGCCCCACAAGCGCTAACTTAAGCAGACTGCTTCCGAGTTTGCCCGTCATGCAGGATTGAACCGACCTCGAAGGGCGAGCGGTTCCGCAGTTTGCTGGTTCCGTCGCCGATTCTGCGAGGGTTAACGCCCCGCTCCGGGCACGGAGATCAATCAATGGGAAGGCAGCGGTTTGCGAGGAATCCTTTCATTGCGCATGGCGATTTGGTAAATGAGTAACGCTGCAACAGCGGCGGATTGCTTCAGGTCGTCCTCAAGGACGTGGTCGCAAGTGTCCATGTTCGTGTGAGGGGCCCGCGTGTTGTCGCCTTCCATGTAGTCTCGTATCCACTGGAAGGCGGGCACGCCTACTTCATCAAACGGAATATGATCCGTGGCCCCGATGTCAGCCATCGACAATGTAGAAGCGCCGAGGTCTTTGTATGGCTCGAGCAGCTCGCGGAAAATCGGCCGGGCCGCCTCGTTACCTTGCAAGTAGAGTCCACGAATGCGGCCGGTACCGTAGTCGAAATTGAAATAGGCGTCGAACTTTTCATATTCCGGCTGGAACTCGTAGCGCGCACGACTGGGCGGGTCCTCCGCTGCGCTCACCTTCCGCCCGAGGTGGGCGGCCACATAGGCGTGAGAACCGAGTGTTCCCTGCTCCTCCGCGCTCCACAAACCAACGCGCACGGTGCGCCGGGGTTTCAGCTTCAGGGATTGCAGGATGCGGATAACCTCCAGCGCAGTGGCGGCGCCGGCGGCATTGTCGGTGGCGCCCACGGCTGAGTGCCAGGAGTCGATCGAGCCACCCACCATCACGACTTGGTCTTTCAAGTCGGTGCCAGGAATTTCGGCGATGACGTTGTAGCTCATGGGGTCGTCAGCGGAGAAACGCACAGCGACGTTCACTTCGAGCTGCACGGGGATCCCGCGGGTCACTTGACGAACGATTCCGTTGTACTGCTCGGCTGCAACATAGACCTGCGGAGTCACCACCGGCTTGCTGAGATCCCAGGCGTGCGCACGCTTTTCAAAGGGCACATCCGGCGGATAGGGTACGGTGGCCGAGGTCACGTAAACCGTCCCCGCATCGCGGTAGGATGGCTGCATGACCACGGCGGCGCCCTCCTGCTGGATCAACTGCCATTTGCGATAGTTGAGTTCTTCTGCCGACCGCTGTTCAGGCGTGAATTGGAATGGTCTACGCTCGCCCGGAGGTTCGGCGTTTGCGAGACGCAGCAACTCTTCGTCCGTTTGCCGGTGCGCCGGCGGGTCGAACAGCGGATCGATTTGCCGCGCCTGCGAGAAGAGGACAATCTTACCTTTGAGCTTACCTTTGTATTTGTCGAGGTCGGCGACAGTCTTCGCATCGAGCAAAACCACTTCACCACGAACGATGCCGTTCGTGCCGGGACTCCAGGCCTTCGGATAGGCGATGAGCGGGCCAAACCGTGGCGAAATCACATTCGCGGTGAAACCCTCCAGCGACCAGCCACTGCCAAACGGTCCCCAGGCTTCAAGATGCGCGTTCTGAAGGCCCCACTCACGAAGTTTGTCGCGAGCATACTCCTCAGCCTGCTTGAGGTTGGGCGAACCGGTCAAGCGTGGGCCGGTGACGTCGGTGAGGTAGCCAACCATTTCCATGATTTGAGAGTGATTCAGGGCCGTATCGCGAATCCGGCTGGCGGCGTCGAGGTCTATTTTTTCCTGGGCTGCGGCAATGCCAGCGATGAAAAGAACCGTGGGACACAAGAACGCAGCGAGAGTTCTTCTGCGAGGACGAGGAAAGCGCACTCGCGTTGCTTCCATCACTAGTACTCCTTGCATGAGAATGTCTTATTGTAGGAAGGCGAGATTGTGATTGGGAGCGTTAATAGTCGTCTTGATCCGAACTGTGGGTTCTGAGCCTTATCAGCCATGCAGCGCTGGGCCATCACCAACAATGGGAGTTCGAACAAGGGCTTGCAAAATGCCGAGAACGCATTCTGGACGTGTGGTCGGCCAACCGGAGGTTTTGGGCGTCCACTCTTACCCAAGCACCTTAAGTTAGTGCTTATTCGGCCTTGCCCCACCCCAGGGCGTCAATGGATGATCGCAACGTCCGGTGTAACTGTCTTGCCATCAAGGTAAAAGCTCACGGCGCCATCTTCATCGGTCCGATAGGTGAGCACGCCTGCATTCTGTAACCGTGCCAGCACCTCGCGCCGCGGATGGCCATAGACATTTCTTGCCCCAACCGAAATCACCGCGTAGCGAGGATGAACCGTTGCGAGCAGGCTTGCGGACGTGCTGGTCGCGCTTCC
>Ga0209624_10001096_pt1 | contig 22295 bp, 17 predicted proteins | sample JacPinW_OM2H0_O1_FD_188565 | JGI IMG/M metagenome (GOLD analysis project Ga0209624, IMG submission 188565) | Forest soil microbial communities from Algoma, Ontario, Canada - Jack Pine, Ontario site 1_JW_OM2H0_O1 (SPAdes) (version 2) | ecosystem: Environmental > Terrestrial > Soil > Boreal...
GCCGCCGCTCTTGCGCGCGGTCAAACGCGAAGGCCGGAAGCTTTTATGGGTTTCAGACCCGATGCACGGCAATACGATCAAGACCTCGAGCGGCTACAAAACGAGGCCGATCGAACGCATTGCCCACGAGGTGCGCAACTTCTTCGCCGCCTGCCGCGCCGAGGGCGTCTATGCCGGCGGCGTCCACCTCGAGATGACAGGCAAGAACGTCACCGAGTGCACCGGCGGAGCGCGCGCGATCTCGGAAGCGGATTTGCATGATCGGTATCACACCTACTGCGATCCGCGCCTCAACGCGGAGCAAGCGATCGAAATGGCTTTCATGGTCGCCGATCTTCTGAAGGCGGAGAGACTCGCCGCGCCTGAGCGGCCGGTTCGGGCGGCAGAGTGACGGCTCGCCCGCTGCAAGCGTCGTCCCACGCGGGCGCGGGCCAGCGCGTCTCGCATATGGCTTAGGGGCGCGCCGTGCGGCTCTCCGAATACGCGGTCGGCCGCGACAACAATTTCACACTGCTCCGCTTTGCCGCGGCCATGACGGTGCTCTTCGCGCACAGTGTTGCGGTGCTGGGGCTGCCGCCGGAGCGCGAATTCTTCTTCAAACGGCTCGGGTTTTCGCTCGGCGAAATGGGCCTCGACATGCTGTTCGTGACGAGCGGTTTTCTCGTCACCGCGAGCCTTGTCGTACGGCAGGATCTGATCGCCTACCTCTGGGCGCGGATTCTCAGGGTCTATCCGGGCCTGTTGGTGATGCTCGTCCTGACCGTGTTCGTTCTCGCGCCCGCGCTGACGACGCTGCCGTATGGCGACTACTACGCGTCGCCCTTGACTTGGGAATATTTCCGCAAATGCGCGACGCTGCTTGGCGGCATCCGTTATTCGCTGCCTGGCGTGTTCGAGACCGTGCCGCTCAAAGGCGAGTTCAACGGCTCGTTGTGGACGATGCCGGTCGAAGTGCGGATGTATCTCTATCTCGCCGCCATCTATGTCGCGCTTGCGGTCGTGCCCGCTCTGCGCCTTAAGGCGATGCGAGTCGTTTTGCCGCTGTCGGCGGCTGCGCTGATCGCGATTGTGCTGAGCGCGCGGCTGACCGGGGGCGCGTATAACGGCGCGAATATTCGCGTCTTCATGTTCCTCTACGGGTCAAGCCTCTTCGTTTGGCGCGACCGGATACCGGTCGCGCCTCGCCTGCTTGTCGGACTTCTCGCAGCGCTCGTCTTGGCCTCGTTCGACAAGACGCTCTTCTTTGTCGTCTACGCGGCCTGCCTCGCTCCTTTGGTCCTTCATCTGGTCTATGTGCCCGGAGGGCGCATCCGGGCGTTCAACGATTGGGGCGATTACTCCTACGGCGTCTATATCTACGCTTTCCCGGTCCAGCAGACGCTGGCCTTCCTCTTTCCGGCCATGACGCTCGCCGCGATGATGGCGTCGTCGGCGGTCGTTTCGGTTGCGATCGCGATCGTATCGTGGAAGCTAATCGAGGAACGCGCGCTTGGCATGAAGGGCGACTTCGCCGAGGCGACGTCGCGCGTCTTCAATCTCGGGCTGGCGAAGATCGCCGCCGTCGTGCGCTGACCCCCCCCGGGGGGAGCCGCTCTCGTCTCGTTGCCGCTCCGCGCTGCCGGGCGGTTTTCTTCAGGTTTGGGTTTTCTTGGACGCTGGCTCTTTCGCGCTTGAATGCCCCTTTCATGAGGGTTGGATTTCCTTGGATTTCCTTGGATTCTCTCGTCAGAATCTAGACTTATCAATGGGTTACGTGCGATTTTCAGCGGAAAAAATTTCGCAGTGGCCCCCGCCTCCCGAAGCGCTCGCGGAGCGGCCGGAAGCGCAGGCGGGAAGGCGAAAATGGTCCACGTGAGCAGGTTAGCCTGACTTCCGCTTTTCCGCAATCAAATGTCGACTCTTCTAGCGCTCAGTTGTTTTCTGACTTCTGCCTGAGGCCGCCTTGGCAAAGTGCCTCGCCCTTTCACCGTGACATCGGTCGCAACTTCTGCCTCCATAATACCGATTACAAATGTTGCAATATTCCACATTCCCCTAGTCAGTGACTCGTTCTTGGATGCTCGCCCGCGGCGGCCCCGGGTGTCTCTAGCAGCGAACTGTGAGATACTCAGATTCGTGTTCCGCAAGGACGTGGCGAGCAAAAATGGCGACGCGTCCACAGAAGAGCGATTCAATGGCCGAGAACGAGCTACAAGACGCGCTACCAGACGACCAACAGGAAGACTCTACAGATCTTGCTCTCGGCAACGATTGGTTTTCTGGGCCAACGCTTTGGTCAACTGACTGGACAACAGAAACCGTAGTTACTCAATTGAAGCGTGAAAATATAAACTTGAACCCACGATTTCAAAGACGTAATGCCTGGACGAATACGCGGAAGAGCCTATTCATAGAGTCTCTAATCCTTGGACTTCCGATACCTCAGATAATACTAGCTGAGGAAAAAGGGCGGAAGGGCAGCTTTATTGTAATCGACGGAAAGCAACGGCTCATGACCTTGAGGCAATTTTTGTCCGAGGACGATGATCAGATTTTTCCACAATTGAAATTAGCTGATCTTGAAGACCGCCGCGACTTAAACGGAATGACTTACAAGCGTTTGCAGTCAGACGTCAGCTTCCGTGATGATTTGAATAATTTCGAGAACCAAACGATTAGGACCGTGGTTATTCGTGGGTGGAAGGACGAGAAATACCTTTATTCTGTATTTTTGAGAATCAATACGGGAAGCGTTCAGCTCTCTCCACAAGAATTGCGACAAGCTTTACATCCGGGCGATTTCTCAAATTTTATTGATGACTTTTCGGTTAATTCTGCCGAATTGAAGAGTGCAATGAAATTAGAACAACCTGACTTCAGAATGCGAGACGTTGAACTAGTGCTGAGATACTTTGCGTATGCTAATTTTGCTCGTACATACGGTGGAGACCTAAAAGAGTTTTTGGACGAAACAATAATGCACTTCAATAGGTCGTGGAAAGTTGCGCGGCCTAGAATTCTGGCGCAAGCCGAGCAATTTGCGGAGTCTCTAAAAGCTATTAGAGAAATATTCAACGAGCGAGATCAATTAAGAAAATGGAATGGTAAAATGTACGAGAAGAGAATTAACCGTGCTGTGTTTGATATCATGACTTATTATTTTTCCGATCCTCAAATACGTGATCGATCAATCGCAAGGAGTCATCATGTAAAAAATGGCTTTCAGAATCTGTGTGCGACTAATCGAGAATTTCTCTCTGCGCTCGAATCAACAACAAAATCAAGGGAGGCGAATAAAAATAGATTTACAATTTGGGCAGCTGAGCTGTCGGGCGTTCTGGAAATAGACGTTGCTTCACCGATGATTTGAACTAGTATGGCTAATAGTAGGCTCTTTCGTTTGATGTCGGTCGAAATTCGCCGGCTGGGGCGAACCTACCTGAACTTCCGCCGCCGTCCAGCTGGAAATTACACTAGGCGGCAAATGTCTGCTGCAGCGGCGTATACAATGTTTTCCCACGCCGAATTCGAAAATTATCTGGAGGGATGGGTTATCGAAATTGTAAACTTCGCGGCGGTAGAAAGAAACGCCGGAAGGGTGACTCGACCGTTAGCCCATTTATGCACTTTTCATAAAGGGACGGGCGAGGTAACCAAGATTCCTCAGGGCGATATCTGGAGCGAACAGTTTGTTCAAGCGATAAAGCAGCATCGGGAGATCATAAACAAAAATCATGGTATAAAAGAAAAGAATGTTTGTAAGCTTTTTGCGCCCATAGGATTTGATGTTAGAAGGATAGATCCCATTCTCATAGCCGATTTGGATGCTTTCGGCACCCTTCGCGGGGACCACGCCCATCGGTCACACCAAATGCAGGTGGGCATTACTTTTGACCCGTTTGATCGTCAAGCGAAAGCAGTTTCTGTCGTGGCCTCGCTAGCGAACTTCGACAATGAGCTTCTAAACTATCGAGCCTCATTCTGACGTACCGGTTTGCGCGCGCCGCGCGGGCCGCGCTAAATCCGTCTCATGCCGGCCCCCGTCACGAACCGCCTCACAATTGCGCTCGCCCAAATCCCCGCGATCGTCGGCGACATCGCGGGCAACCGCGACCGTCTGCGCAAAGCGCGTAAGGAAGCCTCCGTCTTCGGGGCCGATATCGTTATGGCGCCGGAACTCTATCTTTCCGGCTATCCGCCCGAGGATCTGGTGCTAAAACCGGCATTTCAGGAGGCCTGCCGTGCGGCTTGCGAGGAGCTGGCGCGCGACACAGCCGACGGCGGCCCGGCGGCGCTGGTCGGCCTGCCCTGGGTCGACGAGGACGGGAAGTTGCACAACGCAATGGCGCTCCTCGACAATGGGCGGATCGATGCGGTGCGGTTCAAGGTTGACCTGCCCAATTACGGCGTCTTCGACGAGAAGCGAGTCTTCGCAGCCGGACCGTCTCCGGGACCGATCGTCTTTCGCGGCGCGCGCGTCGGCGTTCCGATCTGCGAGGACATCTGGGGTCCAGACCCGGTCGAGTGCATCCTCGAAACCGGGGGTGAAATCCTGCTGGTGGGCAACGCGTCGCCTTACGAGCGCGACAAGCTCGCCATTCGCCAGAACGTGGCGGTCGCGCGCGTCGTCGAAAGTGGCCTGCCGCTCATCTATCTCAACATGGTCGGCGGTCAGGACGAGCTCGTGTTCGACGGCGGCTCGTTCGCGCTCAACGCCGACCGGAGCCTCGGCGCGCAACTGCCCGCCTTCCGCCCGATGGTGGCGCGAACGTCATGGGAGCGGGGTGACAAGGGCTGGCGCTGCGTCGAGGGCCCTCGCGAAGTGGTCGAAGAGGGGGACGAAGCGGACTATTCGGCCTGCGTCATGGGGCTGCGCGACTACGTCGAGAACAATCGCTTTCCGGGTGTGGTGCTTGGCCTTTCCGGCGGCGTCGATTCGGCTCTATGCGCCGCGATGGCGGTCGACGCGCTGGGCGCGGAGCGCGTGCACGCGGTGATGCTGCCCTATCGCTTCACCTCGAACGAATCGCTCTCCGACGCCGCCGAATGTGCGAAAGCGCTTGGCGTACGCTACGACACTGTGCCGATCGCCGAGCCCGTCGAGGGCGTGGAGCATGCGCTTCAGCGCATGTTCGCTGGAAAGGCCCGCGACATCACCGAAGAGAACATCCAGAGCCGCGCGCGAGGCCTCATCCTGATGGCGATCTCCAACAAGACCGGCGCGATGGTGGTAACGACCGGCAACAAGTCGGAAATGTCGGTTGGCTACGCTACGCTCTACGGCGACATGAATGGCGGCTTCAACCCGATCAAGGACCTTTACAAGATGGAGGTCTTTCGTCTTTCCGCGTTGCGCAACCGCTGGAAGCCGGCGGGCGCGCTCGGGCCGGATGGCGATGTGATCCCACAGAATATCATCGTCAAGCCGCCGAGCGCGGAGCTGCGCGAGAACCAGAAGGACGAAGATTCGCTGCCGCCCTATCCAGTCCTTGACGGCATTCTGCGCAGCCTGGTCGAAAAGGAGATGCGCGTCGCCGACATTGTGGCCGACGGATATGACCCCGAGACGGTGCGTAAGATCGAGCGCCTGCTTTATCTCGCCGAATATAAGCGTCGCCAGTCGGCGCCGGGCGTCAAGGTGGGTCCGAAGAATTTCGGCCGCGACCGGCGCTATCCGATCGTCAACCGCTTCCGCGACCAGGGCCTTGCGGCGCAGAAGCCGGATGCGTCGATCGCGCCCAACAAGTCGACAGGTATGAGCGAACGGTTCGAGGAATAGAGGCCGAGCGCCGCGCCGTCTGACCCTTGGCATCTTGCTAATATGTTATATGAGCGTCCGCGCCGCTCCCGGGCCGACGCGCGCAACCTTGAGCGGGAAACTCAACGGGGTCGTAAGACACTGAAAAGATTAGCGCGAAACACTAAAACGAAAGTAAGGTAGGCGGGCCGTTTAACTTCAGGCCCCTTACAGGGCGCAGCGGATACGACCTAATGGCAAGTGGCCTTAGCGGCCGCGCCTACAAACGTTCGCGCCGCGAGCCATCCTGATATAACAGACCTTGCCGGGCTCGAATGGTCCGCGGAGGCATCCATGCAAAACGTTGCGTTCAAGGCCGGAGACGTGATCATCCGGGAGGGTGATGAAGGCGATACGGCTTACTTCATCGTCAGTGGTACGGTCGACGTCTCAGTCGGACGCGGCGACAAAGCCCAGATCGTCGGCAGGCTTGAGACCGGCGATGTGTTCGGGGAGATGTCCCTGATCGAGCCGGGGCCGCGATCCGCGACTATCACCGCAGCATGCGACACCGAATGCCTCTCAACCTCCTATCAAGAGTTCATCGCCGCAATCCAGGAGAACCCGGAACGCGCAGTCGGGTTCATGAAGACGCTGGTGCGGCGCCTCCGCAAAATGAACGAATTGCTCGAGTCCGCGAGCCCAGAGGGGCGCGGGTTTCGCGCCATGCTTCTAGACTGCCAGCCGTCCGCCGGTTCCCCCGCAGCCGCCGCGCTGTCCTGGACGATGCTGTGGTGACTTCTCGGTGCGACGATCAGACAAGGTCGGATCATGCAGGCGCGTCGCTGAGGCGACCGCAAGCGCCAAGGGCGCGAAGAGCAATCCGGGCTCCGGTCTGCCTTGAGCGTGGGAAAACCGCTAAGGTTGCGGGCGGTTGCCCCGCGATCTCGGCGTTGTCGTTGCCGCCTGGCCAGAACTGATAGGCTAGCGGGAACCATCTACCTCAATCGGATACACCGCGGGGCCGGATCATGCGATCCTCCAGAATCATCCACGTCGTCACCTGCCACGCCGAGGGCGAGGTCGGCGACGTGATCGTCGGCGGGGTCGCGCCGCCGCCGGGTGAAACCTTGTGGGAGCAGTCGCGTTTCATCGCCAAAGACGGCGCATTGCGCAATTTTCTCCTCAATGAACCACGCGGCGGCGTCTTCCGGCACGTGAATCTGCTGGCGCCGGCCAAGGACCCAAGAGCGCAGATGGGCTTCATCATCATGGAGCCCGAGGATACCCCGCCAATGTCGGGTTCGAACGCCATCTGTGTCGCGACCGTTTTGCTCGATGCCGGCATTCTGCCGATGCAGGAGCCTGAGACTCATTTTACCCTCGAGGCGCCCGGCGGTCTCGTTAAGGTTACGGCCGAGTGCCGCGATGGCAAGACCGAGCGCGTCAGCATCGAAAACGTCCCCTCGTTCGCCGACCGATTGGATGCGCCGCTTGAGGTCGCGGGCTTGGGCGCGCTCAAAGTCGACATCGCTTACGGCGGCGACAGTTTTGTCATCGTCGACGCCGCGGCGCTCGGCTTTGTCATCGCCCCGGACGAAGCGCGCGACTTAGCGGAGACGGGCATCCGCATCATCTCCGCCGCCAATGAGCAGCTAAAGTTCTCCCATCCGGAGGCTGGCGGCTGGGACCACATTTCCTTCTGTCAGTTCGCCGGGCCTCTCGAGCGCCATGGAAACGAACTTCAGGGTCCGAACGCGGTCGTCGTCCGCCCCGGCAAGATCGACCGCTCCCCGACCGGGACTGGCTGCAGCGCCCGCATGGCGACCTTGAGCGCCCGTGGCCTAATGACGGAGGGCGACATCTACCGCGCCCGCTCTATCATTGGTTCGGAGTTTCTCTGCCGGATCGCCCGCCCGACCACAGTCGGGGGCCGCCCGGCCATCGTCCCGATTGTTTCTGGCCGGGCCTGGATTACCGGCGTCAACCAGTATATGCTGGACCCCGACGATCCGTGGCCATCAGGCTACCGGGTCGCGGACACCTGGCCGCGCGTCAGGTGTTCAATCTGAGCGCTTTATGCGGGTCGCGCGTCTCGCTTGACGCGAAAATGGCGATGAAATACCCAGTTCACGACCTTTTGTCGTCTCCCCAAGCCGATTTTAACAATTTTGCCCGAAGGCTGGCGTAAGTATGCATTCCCACGTGTTGGCGTCTCGGGAACGGGCGGGAGGACAAGCGGTCGTGCAGCCGACGGACATCTCGGATCCGAGTTACTTCCATAAAGTCGTTGACTGTCAGTGGGCATGCCCGGCGCACACCCCAGTCCCGGAATATATCCGCAAGATCGCGGCCGGGGACTACAACAGCGCTTATATGATCAATTGGAAGTCGAATGTGTTCCCGGGGATACTGGGGCGCACGTGCGATCGTCCATGCGAGCCTGCCTGCCGCAGGGGACGACTGGAGGAACAGCCGGTCGCGATCTGCCGGCTGAAGCGCGTCGCCGCCGATCATAAGCAGGACATCGCGGCGCTAATGCCCGGCGCGCCGTTGAGGCGAAACGGCAAGCGCGTCGCCTGCGTCGGCGCCGGCCCTGCCTCACTGACGGTCGCGCGCGATCTGGCCGCGATCGGCTACGAGGTCGTGGTGTTCGATCCCGACACGCGCGCCGGCGGCATGATGCGCAGTCAGATTCCGAAGTTTCGCTTGCCCGACGAGGTGATCGATGAGGAGGTCGGCTACGCTTTGTCGACCGGCGGCAAATTCTTCGCCGAACGGCGCATCGACAGCCTGAAGAGCCTTATCGGCGAAGGCTACGATGCGATTTTCGTCGGCTGCGGCGCGCCGCGCGGACGCAACCTTGATATTCCGGGGCGGCGCGAAGCAGCGAGCCACATCCATATCGGCATCGACTGGCTGGCCAGCGTCTCGTTCGGCCATGTCTCGTCGATTGGCCGGCGCGTGATCGTGCTGGGCGGCGGCAACACCGCGATGGACTGCTGCCGGACCGCCCGGCGCCTCGGCGGCGCCGAGGTCAAGGTCGTCGTGCGCTCGGGCTTCGCCGAGATGAAGGCCTCGCCGTGGGAAAAGGAAGACGCGATGCGGGAGGGCGTCGCGATCCTGAACTTCCACGCGCCCAAGGCGTTCACTCATGAAATGGGCCGCCTGACCGGTGTCGTGTTCGAGAAAATGGCGGCGAAAAAAGACGAGCGCGGGCGCCGCGTCCTCATGGCCACGGGCGAACCGGACGTTGTCGTCGAATGCGACGATGTCCTAATTGCGGTCGGCCAGGAAAACGCCTTTCCCTGGATCGAGGGCGACGCGGGCGTCGCCTTCAGCCGCGACGGCCTGCCCGCCGTTGACGCGGTGACGTTTCAGTCGAGTCTGCCCCACGTCTTCTTCGGCGGCGACTCCGCCTTTGGCCCCAAGAACATCATCACCGCGGTCGCGCACGGTCATGAGGCCGCGATCTCGATCAACGCCTTCTGCCGCGGCGAGGATCCCCGCGCGCGTCCCGATCCTTTGACCAATCTCGTGAGCCAAAAGATGGGCATCCACGAATGGTCGTACGACAACGCGATCACCCTCGACCGCAGGTTCAAGGTTCCGCACGTCGAGAATGCGGTCGCGCTCAAGAACATTCAAACCGAAGTCGAGCTCGGATTTGATCTGAAGCAGGCTTTGGGCGAGGCGCAGCGCTGTCTCAACTGCGACGTCCAAACCGTCTTTTCCGCCCCCCTATGCATCGAGTGCGACGCCTGCGTCGACGTGTGCCCGATCGACTGCATCTCGTTCGTCCCCAATGCGCCCGAGGACGAGTTGCGGCGATCGCTTATTATGCCCGCGCTCAATCCTTCCCAGTCCATCTATGTCTCGGAGCCGGTCAAGACCCGGCGGGTGATGGTCAAGGACGAGGATCTCTGCCTGCACTGTGGACTTTGCGCCGAACGCTGCCCGACCGGCGCCTGGGACATGACGAAGTTCACCATTGAAATGGCTCAAGCCGGACACTCATGCCGATCGACGCTGTAAACGACTTCGTCATTCGATTCGCCAACGTCAACGGCTCGGGGTCGGCAAGCGCCAATCTCTTGTTCGCGCGTTCAATCCTGCGCATGGGCGTGCCGATCGCTCCACGCAACATCTTTCCCTCGAACATCCAGGGTCTGCCGACTTGGTATGAAGTGCGGGTGAGCGAAGCGGGCTTTTTGGGCGCGCGCGGCGGCGCCGATATCATGGTCGCCATGAATCCGCAGACCTTCGCGCAGGATCTGGCTTCGATCGAACCCGGCGGCTACCTCTTCTACGATTCGACCCGGCCTATCGCACAGCTTTTGACCCGCGATGACATCGAGGTCTTGGGCATGCCGCTGACCGAGATCTGCGCCGCCGAATATTCTGACCCCAGACAGCGCCAGCTCTACAAGAACATCGTTTATGTCGGCGCGCTTGCGGCGCTGCTCGATATCGAGCTTAGCGCCATCGAGGCCCTGATCGGCGAGCGGTTCAAAGGCAAAGACAAGCTGATCGCGGCCAACTTGAGGGCGCTCAATATCGGCCACGACGACGCGAAGTCCCGCTTCCAATGTCCGCTCGGCGTTCGGGTGAGGCGGAGCGAGGCGGTTGGAGACCGCATTCTCGCCGAAGGCAATTTTGCCGCCGGCCTAGGCGCGGTCTATGGCGGGGCCACGGTCTGCGCGTGGTATCCGATCACGCCCTCGACCTCGCTCGCCGAAGCGTTCGAAAGCAATTGCGCGCGCTATCGCGTCGATCCGACGACAAAGAAGAAGAATTACGCCATCGTCCAGGCCGAGGACGAGATCGCCGCCATTGGCGTCGCGGTAGGAGCGGGCTGGAACGGCGCCCGCGCCTTCACCACGACGTCCGGTCCCGGCATTTCGCTGATGCAGGAGTTCTTCGGCCTGTCTTACTTCGCCGAAATTCCTGTGGTGGTGTTCGACGTCCAGCGGGGCGGCCCATCGACCGGCATGCCGACGCGCACCCAGCAGTCGGACCTTCTCGCCGCCGCCTTCGCCTCGCACGGCGACACCAAGCATGTGCTTTTAATTCCTGACGGGCCGGGCGAGACATTTGAATTCGCCGCGAGCGCGTTTGATTTCGCCGAGCGGCTGCAGACGCTGGTGTTCGTCATGCTCGACCTCGATATCGGCATGAACTCGCACCTCACCGCGCCGTTCCGCTGGGACGATACGCGCGCCTACGATCGCGGCAAGGTGCTCAATGGCCAGGAGCTCGAAACGGTTCGCGATTTCGGCCGCTACAACGACGGCGACGGCGACGGCATCCCCTACCGCACTCTGCCCGGCGCTCATCCGACGCTCGGCGCGTATTTCACCCGCGGCACCAGTCGCGACCGTTTCGCCCGCTACACCGAGGAAGCCAGTCCTTACGTCGACAATATGGAGCGCCTGCTGCGCAAATTCGAAACCGCGCGCGGCCTCCTCCCGCGCCCGGTTCTCAAGCCGGCGGCCAAGCGAACGGGGGTTGGAGTTCTCCACTATGGATCGACCGCTCCGGCGATGGACGAGGCTCAAGCCTTGCTGGCGCGCGACGGCCTTCGCGTCGACACGCTGCGCATTCGCGCCTTCCCACTTGCGCCAGAGGTCGCCGAGTTCGTCCGCGACCATGAGCGGGTATTTGTCGTCGAGCAGAACCGCGACGCCCAGATGCGCACGCTGCTGACCACCGATCTCGGGATCGCGCCGGCGCAGCTCACCTCGATCCTTCATTTCAGCGGGATGCCGATCACCGCCCGTTTCATTGTCCAGGAAATCGCCAGCCGGTTGCGGCGCCCGGCTTCGGCGCAAACCTTGGAGCGCGTCTCGTGACTTATCTCGGCAAGCCGAAGTTTCATCACCCCTCGATCGCGGTCAACGAACTCGGCTTCACCCGCCGGGACTACGAAGGATCGATGTCGACGCTGTGCGCGGGCTGCGGTCACGACGCGATCAGCGCGGCGATCATCCATGCCTGCTTCGAATTGAGCCTGCCGCCGCATCGCATCGCCAAATTGAGCGGCATCGGCTGCTCCTCCAAGACGCCGACCTACATGCTGGGCCAAAGTCACGGCTTCAATTCGGTGCACGGGCGGATGCCCTCGGTCCTCACAGGCGCCAATCTCGCCAACCGCGACCTTATCTACCTTGGCGTTTCCGGCGACGGCGATACGGCGTCGATCGGGCTCGGCCAGTTCGCCCATTCCATGCGGCGGGGCGTCAACATGGTCTATATCGTCGAGAACAACGGCGTTTACGGGCTGACCAAAGGGCAATTCTCGGCCACCGCCGACCGCGGTTCGAAGAGCAAGAAGGGTTCCGACGCGCCGGACCAGCCGATCGACCTCGTCGGCATGGCGATTGGGCTCGGCGCCGGGTTCGTGGCCCGCAGCTTTTCCGGCGACAAGGCGCAGCTGGTGCCGCTCATCAAGGGCGCGTTCGAGCACAAAGGGGCGGCGTTCATCGATGTCATTTCGCCCTGCGTCACATTCAACAACCACGTCGGCTCGACCAAGAGCTTCGACTACGTGCGCGAACACAATATCGCCGTCAACGCGCTCGACGTCATCACCGGACGGGAGCCGATCGAGGTGGACTACTCGGAAGGAGGCAGTCAGCCGGTCACAATGCACGACGGCTCGACGATCGTTTTGCGCAAGCTGGGCGCCGATCACAATTGTCGGGACCGTTCCCAAGCGCTCGCCACGCTCGAGCGCGCCCGCATCGCCGGCGAGATCGCCACCGGCCTGATCTATATCGATGACGAGGCCAACGAACTGCACGAGGTTCTCGGCACCATCGACAGGCCGCTCAACGAGCTCTCGGAGCTCGAATTGTGCCCGGGGTCGAAGGCGTTGGAGGCGATCAACGCGTCGCTGAGATAGGGCCGGGTGGCGACGCGTTTCGCGCGCCTGCGCCCAGGCCGCTTGGCGCCATAAGTTCATCGATCGTCCGGCGGAATGTCGCAAAATCGAACGGCTTCCTGAGCGTCGACCGCGCGCGGTACCTCGGATCTATGCCCTCTTCCCCATGGCCCGTCGCCAGCGCGAATGGCAGGTCTCGACCGATCAAGGCGTCGACGAGCGGATAGGAATCGTCTCTGCCAAGCGATACGTCGATGATAGCGGCGTCGATGTCGCTGCTCGCCAAATCCAGCGCTCTGGCCAGATTGTGCGCCGGGCCAACTACGACATGGCCCAGCTCCGACAGCCAATCCTCGATCATCGCTGTGATCAACGGCTCGTCATCGACGATCAGTATCCGCGCCATTCCACCTCCGGTTGTCAGGCCTGGGGGACCGTATCATAATCAACCTGTCAAACAAGGCGGTTGTGTCCCAAACTCCGCTCTGTCGTAACCTCTCCGCGAAGATTTGAGGCGCGGCCAGCGAGAGTTCAAACCGCTCGACGGCGATCATCGCAACCGAGGCCGGGATGCGCCAGAGCATGCAGAGCGCTTTGACCGGACGGTTTGCCTCCATTGTCCCCGTATTCTCAGACCCCAGGCGTTAGGTATGAGCGGCTTAGGTGCACAAGCACGGCTTTCCTCAGGGCCAATGAAAGCGGATCTCCACGCCTATTCGTTTCGGCCCGCCACGACGGATGATTTGGCGCGTCTTCGCCGCTGGCTCCACACGCCTGAAGTGAAGCGTTGGTGGGGGAACCCAAGCGAGCAATTCGAACTTTTGCGCGATGACCTGGACGAACCGCGCATGAGTATGCGCATTGTCTCATTCGATGGGCGGCCGTTCGCATACGCGCAAGAATACGAAGTCCACGCTTGGCCGCAGCCGCATCTCGCGCATTTGCCGCATGGGTCCCGGGCAATCGACAGCTTTATCGGCTGGCCCTCGATGATCGGGCGCGGTCACGGGCAAGCGTATCTCCGACTGCTCGCGCAGCGGCTCTGCGTCGAAGGAGCGCCGCTGGTCGCAATCGATCCGTCGGAAGACAATGTTCGCGCTCGGCGCGCTTGTGAGATGGCCAGGTTTCGCGTCGAAGCGACCGTTGCGACTGAGGCTGGCGCGGCCGTCCTAATGCTCTTCGAGCCCGAGCCCGCGAAGGTCACTCCGCCTTCGCCTCGTCGGCCTTGAGCGCGCCAGCAATCCCGCTTGGCGCGAAATAAACCGCAAGCACGAAGGCGAGTCCAAGCCACAGCAGCCAGCGGTCGGGATGGAACAATGCCGGCAAGAGCGGCACGCTCGCGTTGGCCGCAGCTTGCGAGAGCGCGGCCATCACGTCCCGCAAATAGCTCTCCGCGAACACGAACAAGGCGGCGCCGATGATCGCGCCATAGAGCGAGCCCATGCCGCCGACCACGACCATCACCAGAACGTCGACCTGGATCGAAAAGGAGAGCGCCGTGTCAGGGCCGACGTAGCGGAGCCATAGCGCGAACAAGGCGCCGGCGAGCGTCGCTCCGAGGGCGGAAATGCAGTTGGCGAGGGTCCGATGAAAGACGGTGCGATAGCCCAGCGCCTCGGCGCGAAACGGGTTCTCGCGGATCGCCTGCAGGACGCGGCCGAACGGCGAGTTCACCACCCTGAGCAATACCAGGAAGGTGACCGCGACGACGGCGAAGACGAGATAATACGTCAGAATCTTGCCTGTGATCGCGACGCCGAAAACCTCACTCTCGACCAGCCTGAGGCCCGGCTGCAACGCCTCGGGAACCTTGAAAGAGCGCCCGTCCTCGCCCCCGGTCAGCCACGAGAGCTGCGAAGCGAGCACATTGAAGGCGTAGGCGACCGCCAGCGTCACCATGGCGAAAAAGATCGACTGCACCCTGAGCGAGAAGAGGCCGATCGCCAGCGCCAACGCCAGCGATAGCACGGCGGCGGCGACAAGCCCGAGCACGAGCGCGCCCCAGCTCGCGCCCAGCGCGTAGAGCATGAGCCCAACGCCGTAGGCGCCGACGCCGAAGAACATCACATGCGCGAAGGACACGATGCCCGCATAGCCGAGAAGCAGATCATAGGACGCGGCGAGCAAAATCATCACGCAGGTCTTGGCGGCGACGTTAAGCGCCTTGGCGCCGGGGAACAGGAACGGCGCCAGCGCCAAAGCGAAAATGATAAGGACCAGCAGAATCTGGAGCGCGCGCCCGCGCGGCGGATCGCCGGACAGGATGTTCATCGCCCGCTGACCGGGTAGAGCCCGCGCGGGCGCCAGAGCAGCACCGCAACCATCGCCAGGATGTTCGACACCAGCGCGAGCTTAGGGGCGAGAAAGCCGGCGTAATTGGCGATGAGCGCGACCAGGATCGAGGCGACGAATGAGCCGCCGACCGAGCCTAGGCCACCGATGATGATGACGATGAAGCACAGAACGAGGAACTCGCTGCCCATGGAAGCATGAACTTGGCCGCGATAGAGCGCCATCACCGCCCCACCCAGGCCAGCCAGCGCCGAACCGGCCATGAACACCGCCACGAACAGGCGGTCGACGCGGTAGCCGAGCGCCTCGACCATCTCGCGGTTCTCGACCCCGGCGCGAATCAAAAGACCGATCTTGGTGCGATTGAGAATCAGCATCTCGCTCAAGAAAACCGCGAAGCCCACCAGCGTCGCCAGCACGCGAAATTTCTCGATCGCCGCCTCGCCGAACACGAACGAGCCCTCGAACGTCTTCGGCAGCGTGACTGGGATCTGTGCCGGACTAAACACAGCGTAGAGCAATTGCTCGGCGATGATCGCGCCGCCGATGGTGGCCAGAATTTGCTTTAAGTGCTGGCCGTAGACGGGCTTCACGATCAGGCGCTCGAACACCCAGCCGAACGCGCCGCAGATGAGCGAAGCCGCAATCGCGGCGAGGAGGAAGACCGCGAGGTTCAAGGAAAAGGAATCGGCGCTCGACCAGTTCGCCAGCGGCAAGAGAACCAGGCTTGCGGCATAGCCACCGAGAGCGATGAAGGCGCCGTGGCCGAAATTGAGCACGTCCATCATGCCGAACACCAACGTGAGGCCCGAGGCCATCGTGAAGATCATCATCCCCATCGCGAGGCCCGCGGCGGTCAGGGTCACAAAGGTAGAGAATGAGCCAATGAACGGCGCGGCGGCGAACGCGACGAAAAGCGGCGTCAGCGCCGGCAGAATTTCGGGCCTTCGCCGCAGCAGCGCTTGACCGACGTCGAGCGCGCTCATTGATGCGCATCGAGGTTGAGGCCGAGCAGCCGGTTTTGTAAGCTGCCGTCCGCGGCGAGTTCGGCCATCCTGCCGCGGTGGACGATGCGGCCATTGTCCATGAGTCGGACCTCGTCGCCGACTTCGCGCGCGACGCGAAAGTTCTGCTCGACCATGAGAATGGTGACGCCCGTCGCTTTGATCTCGTTCAGGCAGGCGATGAGCGAGTCGACGACCGCGGGCGCAAGGCCCTTCGTCGGCTCGTCGATCAACAACAGTTCGCGCGGCTCCACGATGGCGCGCGCGATCGACAGCATCTGCTTCTGGCCGCCGGACAAAGCCCCCGCGCGCGACAGCCAGAATTTTTTCAGCGCCGGAAAGAAGCCGAAGATCCAGGCGAGACGCACGTCGTCAAGCGGCCCCTCTCGCGCGCCGAGCACGAGGTTCTCTTTGACCGAAAGATCGGAGAACACGGACATCGTCTCAGGCGCATAGCCGACGCCAAGGCGGGCGACGTCGCTCGCGGCCAGATCCTGCAACGGCGTCGACCCCAGCATGATGCGGCCTTTGGAGGCGCGCCACAGCCCCATGATCGTGCGCAAGCTGGTCGTCTTGCCGGCGCCGTTGCGGCCGAGCAACATGGTCGTAAGGCCCGCCGGCGCGTCGAAGTCGACGCCCTGCAGGATGTGATAGCGGCCGATATGGGTGTGCACGCCCTCAATCGTGAGCGCGGCGCTCATGCGGCCTTCCCGGGGCTCAAGCCGAGATAGGCTTCCTGCACGACCGCCGAGGCGATCACCGCCGCGGGCTCGCCATCGGCGACCAACTGGCCGTTGTTCAAGACGATGATGCGGTCGGCGAGCGAGCGCACGACGTCCATCTTGTGCTCGACCAGGAGAATGGTCTTGGTCTTGTCGGTCTTGAGCCGGGCGATGAGGTCGAGAACCACCGGAACCTCATCGATGCTCATGCCGGCCGTCGGCTCGTCGAACATGAAGATTGTCGGCTCGAGCGCCACCATCATCGCTACTTCGAGCTTGCGCTGATCGCCGTGCGAGAGCGCCGAGGCGAGCGCGTCGCGTTTGTTGAGGAGGCCGACCGAATCGAGCACGGAATCGGCGCGCGTGATGAGATCAGCGCGGCCACGCCAGGGCCGCCGCATGTTGTAGTGAACGCCAGCCTTGGCCTGGGTCGCCAGGCGCACGTTTTCGGCGACGCTAAGACGGGGAAAGAGGTTGGTGAGCTGGAACGCACGCCCCAGGCCAAGCCGCGTGCGCTGGGGCGCGCTCAAGCGGGTGACGTCCTCCCCCTCGATCAGGACCGCTCCGTCCGAGGCGCTGAGCTGCCCCGACATCAGGTTGAAATAGGTGGTCTTGCCGGCGCCGTTCGGCCCGACGATCGCGGTGAGCTCGCCGGCCCGGAAGGCGCAGGTGACGTTATCGACCGCGACGTGACCGTCGAAGCGGATAGTTAGGCCCCGCGTCTCCAGCGACGGCGTCATCGCTTGTTGCGGATCGGGATATCCATATCCTCGATTTTGAGCTCGTGGGTGAGCTCGGGGATCGCCCAAGCGACGTTCGGATCAACCTTGATCTTGAACGCGTACATCGACTGCAGCGCCTGATGGTCCTCCTTGCGGAAGGTCATCTTGCCCTTGGGCGTATCGAAGTCCATGCCCTCCATCGCGTCGATAAGCTTCTCCGCGTCGGTCGACTTCGCTTTCTCGACCGCGGCTACGATGGCCATCGCCGCCGTGAAGCCGCCGGTGGTGAAGAAGTCCGGCGGCGCGTTAAAGCGCTTCTCATGTTCAGCGACAAGCCAGTCGTTCACCGGGTTCTTCGGGATCTCATAGTAATAGTAGGCCGCGCCCTGGAGGCCGGGGAAGCGCTTATAGGCCGCAAGCGCGGGCAGGATGTTGCCGCCGGTCGAGAGTTCGATGCCGTAGCGGCCAGGATCGAGATCGGCGAGCTTGTCGAGTGGATTGACCGCGCCTGCCCAGACGACCCAGATCAGTTTGCGGCCAGGCTTGTCCTTCAGCGCGTCGAACAGCCGCTGCGCCGCCGCGGTGAAGTCGGTCGTGTTGACGGGCGCATATTCCTCGGCCTCGAGTGTCGCGCCGGTTTTGGCCAGCGCCTGTTTGAAGGCGGCGACGCCGTCGCGGCCGAACGCGTAATCCTGCGCCAGCGTCGCGATGTGCACGCCCGGCTTGCCGATCGCCAGAGCGTTGGAAATCGCATCCTGGGTGGAATTGCGCGCTGTGCGAAAAATGTATCGGTTCCACTTGTCGCCGGTGATCTGGTCGGCGACCGCAGGCTCGACGATGAGGATCTTCTTTTGCTCCTCAGCCACAGGCAGCATGGCGATCGCCGCCGCCGAGGAAGTCGTGCCGACCGCGATGTCCGCGCCGTCGTCCTCATACGCTTCAACGAGCGCGCTTTTGGCGAGGTCGGGCTTACCCTGGTCATCCTTGGTGATGATGACAATCTTGCGCCCGTCGACCTTCATCGTCCCCTTGGTGGCGTATTCGAACCCGAGCTTAAGGCCGGTCTCGGTCTGCTTGGCATAGGCCTGTAACGGACCGGTCAGGCCATAGATGAGGGCGACCTTGAGATCGTCGGCCGTCGCCGCGCCGGCGCAGGCGATGAGGGCCGCGGCCAGGGTGAGCGGTTTGAGACGAAAGCTCATGCGCGATCCTCTTGACCTGGTTGCGGGGCGCGTCGGCCGAGGCTTGCCGCCTCGCGCCGCTCAAATTCGACGGCTCCGGAAGGTCTGGAGCTTAGCCCTCGATCGATTGGAGGAGCAAGGCGGCGCGCCCTTTTGGCGCACGCGAGATGCGACGCACAGGCGTCACGCTTGCGCCGCGTGATCAGCGCCCCTATAAGGCCAGCTCGCTGGCCTCAATCGGCCGCAATGTCGGAGTGTAGCGCAGCCTGGTAGCGCACATCGTTCGGGACGATGGGGTCGGAGGTTCGAATCCTCTCACTCCGACCATTTTCTGACATAACTATCTGATCTGTGGAGTTTTTCGATCTGCCTGGTAAGGTAGTCCCCCAGTCAGTCCCCCAGGCGAGCCTTGCTGGGCAACTTTTCGAGCGCGGGCAACCTCGCCTACAAGTGCTCCCGCACAGCCTCACCAAGGCTTCTGCCGCAAGGCCCATCGAATAGGCGGATGAGGTCGTTGCTGATCGTCAGCCTATCCGGCTCCGGCGCGACATAGGCGGCGATCAGCCGCTCGCCTTTCTCTCGCAGCTTCACGTTGGCGAGAAGAGCGTTGGTGAGCCTGGTTTCGAGGGGAAGTCATCGAACGTTGCCTTGGGAGAGGACCTTCTTCTGTCATAATTGCGTTGGTAGCTCGGAGTTCCCTTCGGAGTAAGGCTCGCGTCATGCCGCGTGTCGTACGCCAAGTTCGATCGGGCTTGGGGTAGTAGCTGAGATGGTAATGAAGCGGATATATGGAGCGGACAGCGTACATTCGGCAGGGAGGCCCTCCCGCTAACGCAAACTTGCAGCTAATGTGCTCTGGCGTAGAAACCCGTTCCCGGGGTCAGGAGTTATGTGAGTCGATGGCAACAGCCCGGCAGATCATTGCGCTCCTAAGCAGCCACAATCAGGGTGATGAAGAGCAGTTTCTCTCAATCGCGCTGCAGGTGGCTGCCAACGAGGCGCGCCGAGGCCGTCGAGAGGTCGCCGACGAGCTGCGCCGGCTTGTTGACGCCGCGCGCCAAAACAAAGCGCCGCGAACATCTCAAGCTGGACCGCGCGCGGACGTTCCCATCCCTATTTCACGCCCTCGCGGCGAGCTGCAGAATTTGCTTGTCGCAACATATCCAAAGACGCGCCTCGACGATGTTGTGCTTCAGGCTCAGGTGCGGGCGCGGCTTGATCGCTTTGTGGATCAGCAACGTCAGCGCGATCGCCTTCGCGCACACGCGCAGGCTCCGAGCACTCGCTTGCTAATCGTAGGTCCGCCAGGATCAGGTAAAACGCTTACCGCTTCAGCACTCGCGGGCGAGTTACATCTGCCGCTGTTTACGATCCGCCTCGACTCGGTGATCACCCGATTCATGGGTGAGACAGCGGCGAAGCTACGATTAATCTTCGATCAGATCGCATCTGCACGCGGCGTGTATCTCTTCGACGAATTTGATGCGATCGGCAGCCGGCGCACAGCCGACAACGATGTCGGCGAAATGCGTCGCGTATTGAACTCGTTCCTTCAGTTCCTAGAGGAGCCGAACAGCACCGACAGTGTTGTCGTCGCCGCGACCAACCACCCGGAACTGCTAGATCATGCGTTGTTTCGTCGCTTCGACGAGGTTATCGAATATATGCTTCCCGACGAGCAGCTCACGCAGCGAGTTTTGGCTGACCGCCTAGCGGCGTTCCGACCCAGTCGCATAGCCTGGTCGACGGTCACAGAGGCGGCGGGGAGATTGAGCCAAGCTGATTTGGTGCGCGCCGCCGACGAGGTCATCAAGGCGGCAATCTTGCGCGGTGAGAAAACGGTATCGACGGACGAGTTGTTAGTTGCGCTTCGAGAGCGGCGCGCGCTGCGCGAAACCGTCTCAGGGATTGTGGACAATTAGCAGCGGAGCGTTGCTCATCTATCGCGTGGTCCGAAAAGCTGGCTAAGTCCGGATCATGGCTGAGACCGAATCACCCTCAAGGTACCGGCTCCGTCACATCAGAGTGGAACGCTTCCGCTCCGACGCTACCTTTAGGCCGCCCAGCCGCGACTTGAGCGGTATCAGTTCGGGTCGGAACCGTGACGTCCACGGGCCGATGCTGGAGCAACAGTTCGCCGCCGCTTTCGTCGCGGCCCACCAGTTGCTGACCGCGCGTGATCCCCAGGTGCACGCTGGGGCGGCCGGAGTTTATCTTGAGGTTGAAAGCGCCCAGGATGCTAAACTGCCGGACCTGAGCTGGGCCTCCAAGGACATCCGGCTCGGCGCTGTGCGCGTCAACGATATGGGTGCCGAGGTCGGTACGCTGTTCGTTCCGGCTGCAGCAGAAGAATTTCTCTCATCGAAGGTACGGGAGTACGCCCGAGAAAGCACGCCTACAGAAAAGCCGAAGCATGAGGACAGGTTTGCGCCTGTCGAGGTAGTTCGTGCTGCGACTATCGAGAGCCTGTGGACGGATCAGCGCCCGTTCCCGGCTGACTCGGCCGCGCGCATCTGGTGGGAATGTTGGTGCTGGCGAGATCTCGCCGCCAACCTGGCGCGAGCGACCCGCCGCCTGAACCTTCGCGCGAGCGAGCGCCGCCTGCATTTTCCGGAGTTCGAAGTCATTCCAGTCTATGCGAGCGGCGAGGAGATCGGGCGCTTGCTCCAGAACACGGACGCGATCGAGGAGTTGCGCCAAGCAAGCGACACGCCAAGCTTTTTTACGACCACAATACGGCGCAAGCAGGATCTCTGGGTTGGTAACCTCGCCGACCGGGTCAGGCCGCCGAATCGGGATGCGCCCGCGGTGTGTATTCTCGACAGCGGCGTAGCATGGGCGCACCCACTCATCGCGCCTGCGCTCGATTCAGGCGATTGTTTAGCCGTCGATCCCAGCTGGGGCGTTGACGACCACGACAAGTATGGTCACGGCACCAACATGGCCGGCTCAGCACTCTACGGAGATCTCACATATCCGCTCGCGGACCAACGCACGATCAACCTCGATTTCAACTTGGAGTCCGTAAAGTTTCTGGCACCGCCCGCCGTCAAGTCGACGGACCCTCTGAACTACGGAGCAATCACCCAGGCGGCTGTCGCGCTCCCAGAGATCGAGCATCCTGAACGGCCACGGGTGTTTTGCATGGCGGTCACGAATCTCGATGTCTCCGGCGAGCGACCAACCAGCTGGAGTGCGGCGCTCGATCAGGCTTGTGCAGGCGTAATGCCAGGCGACGCACCCGATGAAGGTAGTGAACTGCCCCGTCGCCTGTTTTTCGTCTCCGCGGGGAACATTCCCGATGCCTCGGATCCCGACGAGGTTTCGGACCCTGATGAGTTCCCCGTCGAGGACCCGGCGCAGGCATGGAACGCGATTGCGGTCGGTGGATTCACCGACAAGGTGGATATCGCCGCAAAGGACAATCTTGAGGGCTGGAAAGGTGTGGCGGACGTGGGAGATCGGAGTCCGTACAGTCGGATATCGACGGACTGGGACCATTCGCGAACGCCGATCAAGCCTGAAATCGTGTTCGAGGCGGGCAACCGGGCGATCAGCTTGGCGGAGACTGAGCTACTTTCCGGCGTAGACTCGCTCTCCCTTTTGACGACAAACAAGGAGTTCCTAACGCAGCCACTGACCACCTTCTGGGCAACTAGAGCGCCGGAGGCTCACGTGAATCCGTATCCTGCGGCGGTGAAGTAGTTTTTGCACTCTTCGGGTTGGAACAGGTCGCAGATTTGACCGATGGCTTTCCAGAGTTCGTCGATGGTTC